>Ga0310695_10013075_pt1 | contig 11491 bp, 10 predicted proteins | sample RumenRJG_04DNA_FD_203882 | JGI IMG/M metagenome (GOLD analysis project Ga0310695, IMG submission 203882) | Bovine rumen microbial communities from Lethbridge, Alberta, Canada - RJG_04 (v2) (version 2) | ecosystem: Host-associated > Mammals > Digestive system > Stomach > Rumen | place: Canada... | reverse complement strand
GCTTTTACCAAGCAGACAAAAACAGTCAAGACGGCTGCCCTCGGCCACCAGTGGGGATCCCCCGTCTTCAGCTGGTCGGATGGAAATACCCAGGCTTCGGCGACCTTTACCTGCAAACGGGATCCGGGCCACACAAAGACTGTCAAGGCCTCTGTCAAAAGAGAGATCACCCTGCCCGCAGTGAATGAAGACGGTAAGATCACCTATACAGCTTCTGTTAACGTAAACGGAAAAACGATCAGTGAAACAAAGGAGACTGTGATCGAGCCGGCTGGAACTGCAGGGTACAAATTTACCGCTCAGACTTATTCCTGGACAAAAGGAACAAAGAACCCTCTGAACCTGACCGTCAAGAGAAATGAGTTTGATGAGATCACCTACAGTGCGTTTTTAGAGATCAGTGTAGACGGAAAAACCCTTAACAGCTCCAGCTATACGACAGAGGAGGGAAGTCTGAAACTGGCTCTGAAGAAGGATTATCTGCAGAAACTCGCCGCAGGTACCCACACACTGAAGGTTCAGTTCAGGGACGGCAGAGCAGAGACTAAATTCACAGTAAAGGGCACATCCGGCGGCAGTTCGTCCAATTCAAAGAGCAGCAGGTCGACCACCCGCAAGACGGGATCCAGCCCCAGGACAGGGGACGACACCAATGCTGCACTGTGGATTGGAATCCTCATCGCAGCAGTGCTTGGAATTGCAGGTATTCTTATTTACAGGAAGCGCGATAACACGAAGAAATGATGAAAATAATAGCGACAGAATAAAATAATAAGCTGTCAAAAATAAAAGCCGGCAGAGCAGAAGAAAGCTCTGTCGGCTTTTATTCTTCGGCAGAGGGCGCAAATGAACTGCATCGCAGTTCATTGCCGCCCCTGCCCTGTTTTTTACTCTTCAGTGTTTTTCTGTCTGTATCTGAGAACGATCAGGGTAAGCCCCAGTGCGGAGAGGACAGCCAGTGTTTCCCAGAGGAGGGGATTATTTGTATCGCCGGTCTGCGGTGCTTTTCCTTTCTGACTGCCGGAAGAAGTCTTTTTGGAAGTCCCGTTTTTGCTGCTGCCGGTTTTGCTGCCTGATCCGGAGCTTTTTGTACTGCCAGAGCTGCTGTTCTTAGAACTTCCGTTTTTGGAATTGCCGGATCCCTGTCCGGAAGAAGAATCCTGTCCGGGGGTATTTGTTCCGGTCTGCCCCTTCTTGTCCGTGCTGTCGGGAGCTGAGTCATCAGTGGAGTCTGTTGAAGAGTCCTCCGCAGGATCTGAACTCTTACCGGTCGTGGAGCCGGCAGAAGAATCGTCCGGATCTGAGGGGGTATCGTCTTCTTTCTGTCCGGGAGCCGCAGGATCTTTTGGATCAGTGGTTTCTCCCTGACCGGGATCATCCTGATCTCCGGAGTCCTCTGTGTAAACCGGCCCCGTGTAGGCCTGGTTGATATAGTGGGGCGAGGTATCGAACGAAAGCAGACCTCCGTTTTGGCCGGCTTCTGCAGTGAGAACTTTATAGGCCCATTCATTGTCGATCCTGTCGCTGCTGATCAGGCGGGAAGTATCCGCCCAGCCGGTGAAAGGATTGTGCAGATCTTCGGACGGCCTGTCTGTGGTTGCCATATAATTCGTGAGGGCGACGGTGAATGTTTTGTCCTTCCATCCTTCTGCCATTCCCCGTTCACATATATGGCCTTCCCAATGAATGCGTTGTGTAAACCAGTATAACAGGCAGACTCCGGGGAATGGCCACGCTCAGATGTTTCCGCCTGCGGACTGCAGTTGACAGGAATATTGTAACACAGAATGGAAACAGATGTTTTATTACTGCACAGACCGGCTCAAAACTCAAGGCGTTTTTCGCGGTTTTTTCGAGAAAAAACCGGGTTAAACGGCGGAAATTGCGCGCACAGCTCATTGGAATACGATTTTCGCAGCGTTACAGTAACTAACGATGTTTTTTAATAGATAAGTTTCTGTTTTACAGTTTTATGTACTTGTGTGTTATGATAGAGATGGTGAAAAAACCGCAAGCGTCTATTGAGATGGAAAGGAAAAACTATGGAAAAATATACTGATTTGGAGCAGGCGCTTCAGGATCCGTCACTTGTTATAATAACCGATAAAATTTCTTCACTAACGGAACTCAACCGGGCTTTCGTCAAATATAAAGTCCTTTTGAAAAAACAGAAACGATTTTCCAACTACTATTCAAACGAATTCATGGGTCATAGTGTACCGGAAATGTATGTTCTTGTGGGAGAAAAACTGAATTCCGGCAGCAGCCTTGAAGATCAGCAGATGTCAGGTGAGGCATACGTGCTTTCAGAACCGGATCTTTACTACAAGGAAGAAAGCTTTAATTCAGGTGATACAAATATTTGTTTCATCCTCGGCCATTCGGGGAGCGGAAAATCCCAGATGGCCAGAACTCTTGAGGGAGACCATATAGATCATATCGAGCTTGATGACCTGCTTCTCGCCAAGGACCATTTCACATTGGATGAGCTGAAGGGCTATTCTGATATGTTCTTCAGTTTCTTTACCGGTGAGGGGGCAAAATACTATATCGGCCTTGAGGAGAGAGACAGCATTCCCAAGGAGGAATATGAAGATAAGGTGTTTGTAGACTTTGTTAAGTTTGCAATGGACTATTCAGAGCAGCACAGGGAAAAGAAATTTATTGTGGAGGGAATCTGGATCTACCTCTATTTCGATGACCCTTCTTTATTTGAAGATTATGCGGTATTTATCAAGGGAACGTCTTTCCTCAAATCCAAAATTCGTGCCATGAAAAGGGAGATGCAGAGAGACAAGGAAGCACTGCAGGAAAGAAAGCAGATGTTTGGAAGAGAGACCAGAAATTATCTTCTTGATGAGGGTAAGATTGACATCTACCGTACCTTTTATGGTGATAAGCCTGACACGCTATTCAGAGAAGAGAATGGTGAAGCCGCTAAACAGCGTGAAGAAGTGATAAATGAGCTGAAAAGCATTGACACATGCTTCATAAACGGTGATGCGGACGGAATCACTGAGATCTTGCACAGAGCGGAAGCAAATGTTGAATTGTCCACGTGGAATAAAATGAAGTTATACAATGAGTGCAAAGCAGCTTTGCTGGAGCTTTCTCTTTAATATTTTAAAATAATAATATTGTTGAAAAAAACGCTGCGCGATGGCCCTAAGGACTCTTGCGCAGCGATTTTTTTACCTTCTTTTTTACCTTATCCGGTCTGAACCGGGCCTCCAGCTGTTCATCATTTATTTCAGCTTGCTGTAATCCTCTTCACTTACTGCTTCCAGCCACTCGTTGCTGGTTTCATCTCCCGTGATCTCAACAGCCAGATGAGAGAACCAGGAATCGGGGGCAGCGCCGTGCCAGTGTTTGACTTCTGCAGGAATGTTGATCACGCTACCGGGCGTCATCTCAATGGCTTCCCGGCCCCATTCCTGATAGTAACCTCTGCCGCCGACACAGATCAGCATCTGGCCGCCGCCGCTTTTTGCGTGATGGATATGCCAGTTGTTGCGGCATGCGGGTTCAAAGGTAACGTTATAGACAGGGATCTGCTCCGTGGAAACCGGTGCCAGGTAGCTCTCGCCGACAAAGAACTCTCCGTAGGGGTTCGGATCTCCGATCGGGAAAAAGATTGAGTTCTGATACTTGTCTTTTTCTGTCTGTGCCGGTCCTTCTTCGTTCCAGACTTCCTTTGCCAGTCTGAAAACCGCCCAGCCCTTGGGCCACCCCACGTACATAGTCGCATGAGTAATGATGGCTGCGATCTCTTCCTTTGTCACGCCGTGCGCTTTGGCGTTCTGCAGATGATAAGCCAGGGAGGAATCCGTGATGCCGGAGGCCATCAGAGACACGACTGTGATGATGCATTTTGTCTTGACGTCGATTGCTTCTTCATTCCATACTTCTCCAAAGAGCACATCGTCATTCAGATGCGCGAACATAGGTGCAAATTCTCCGAGCTGGTTTCTGCCTGCTGTCTGTACGATTTTTTCAGCCATTTAGATATCCTCCTCTTGTTTTCCGATGATCCGGTCACCTGCGGACCGGATCTGTTTTTCCCTTTTGCTTATCCTTACAGAACCTGGTCCAGCCAGCGGCGGATCTCCGCCTCATTCGGCCGGTTGATCTGGCGGCCCTTTGCCCACTTCACATCGCCGGTGACATTCTTATGCAGGGCAGTATCGCTTCTTCCTACGCCGCTGCCTCCGGAGGTGCAGAAAGGGATGATCTTTTTGCCGCTGAAATCATAGCTTTCCAGGAAGGTCTCAATGATCCTGGGAGCAATGCCCCACCAGATCGGGAAGCCTACGATCACAGTGTCGTAGGATGCCATATCAGTTACTGCGTCTGCAATTTCAGGCCTGGAGGAGGGATCATTCATTTCCACGCTGCTGCGGCTCTTTTTGTTCATATAGTCCAGGTCAGCAGAAGTATAGCGTTTTCTGGGCACTATCTCATAAAAATCTGCTCCTGCAGTCCGGGCGATTGCCTCGCCGACTTTTTTTGTCACGCCGCTGGCGGAAAACACCGCCACCAATACTTTCTTTTCCATTGCTGTGTACTCCTTTAAGTTGTTGATCGTGATTATAGGCTGCCGCTTCGTACTAACCCCAAAGCCTAATCAGGCAGCTGCAGGTCAGCTTGAGAACGGTTGATACATAGAGTTGATGACAGCCTTTTTATGTAAATTGATGGGTTCACTTTTAACCCCGGCTGCGTGCTGACACTATGTCAGCGTCTGTATTATACATCTGTTCTGACAGCGTGTCAACGCATAAGTACATAAAGATTCCTTTTGACCTTTACATCATACTTATTTGAGGAATAGCAATTATTGCATACGGGATAATTAATATTTATTTGCAAAGAGGTGCGCTATGGAAAAACAGCACGAATTATACTATACTTCTTATGGAAGTCAGGGCCGAACTCTGCTCGGTCAAAATGTTTTGACATCTTCAACTAAGGGGAACAGACCAATGGAAAGAAATGAAAAAACTTCAAAAGCTGCTGCTATTGCAGTGATTCTGCTTGTCATCGCAATTGCAGCGAATTTTCTTGCTGTGAAATGCTTCAAGAAAACAGAGAGCACACCTATGTCCGATTACTGGACAGAAGGCTCAAAGCCCGCACAGGAACTCAGGGACTACGTGGCCAAAGTCACGAATCCTGCTGACAAGGAAAACTACATCCCGGAAAAAGACCGGATCGCAGTGTTTGACATGGACGGTACCCTGGTATGTGAAACCTACTATACCTATTACGATACCATGATGTTTATCGAATTCTGTCTGCACGATCATCCGGAGCGGGTCTCCGATGAGCTGAAAGAGATTGCCGAGTCCATAAAGCCCGGATATGTGGCAGACGAGACGCTTGCCAGAAACTTCGCCAAGGCTTACGCAGGAATGACTGTAGAGGAATTCTCCGACTATGCAGTTGAATTCGGGCAGAAATATACCGCAAGCTTTAACAATATGAGATATATCGACAATGCCTACCTTCCGATGGTGGAGCTTGTAAAATACCTCTATGAAAACAAGTTCACGATCTACGTGATCAGCGGAACGGAGAGGACGACCACCCGTGCAATCATTGCAAACTCACCCTTCAGGGATTACGTCACTCCCAACCATGTGATCGGCACTGTCTTTGAGATCAAGCAGAAGGGGTATGAGACCGAATCGTCCAATATGAACTTTAAATACGAGAACGGCGACGACCTGGTGCTGACCGGCGGCTTTATCCAGAAAAACCTCAACGGCAATAAATCCATTTACATTGAAAGAGAGATCGGACAGCGCCCCGTACTTGCTTTCGGCAACAGCGGAAGCGATACCAGTATGATGAATTATACCATCGACAGCAGGAATCCGTATCCTGCACAGGCCTATATGATCGTTGCCGATGATGATGTCAGAGAATGGGGTACCCAGAACTGGGACGAGAAGTCAGCAGATTACGAAGCCAAAGGGTATATTCCGATTTCCATGAAGAACGACTTTGCGCAGATTTATCCGGAAGATATAACCAGGGCAGAGGAACAGTATGTGCCGGTCGAAACGGAGGAAGAGGAAGAACTTGCTCCGGCAGCATAAATCAGCATAAAGACCGGTACACGTTCCTGGAGAGTGTGCCTGGCAACGTTATCGATGCCGCCTGTCCGATCAGGACAGGCGGTTTGTTGTAAACTTCTCTGCAGAACGATATAATAGAAATAGAAATCAGTTTGGATCAGTTTTCGATTTCACAGTAAGAAAGGGGGTAAATTATCATGGCAGAAACCGCTGGAGATAATGTTCTCATTTTCAAAACAACGGAAGATGAGTGGGGTGAATTCAGCAATCAATATCCGGCTCCATTTGACTATATGGGAATCCGCTTTGAGTCCGTAGAACAGTTCCTCTATTACATGAAGGCTGTCTTTGGCCGGAGTAAGGCCACGGCAGAAAAAATACTTGCCTGCGGAAGCGATTCCTCCGCACTGTCAAAAGCTTCCAAAAAGCAGCGTGTTCTGGAAAGCAACAGCTGGGAGGCTGTTCGTTCTCAGATCATGCGGCTGGGCATGCGTCAGAAGTTTCTTCAGAATCCGGAACTTCGCAGAAAGCTGCTCAGTACCGGCTTCCGTCTTATTGTGGAAATTCCAAAAGAGGGTCTTCTGGGGCGCATTATTCCGGCCAATGAGGACTGGGTCCGTGACCCCGGAAAATGGAAAGGCAGGAACCAGACAGGAAAAACCCTGATGCAGGTCCGAGCGGACCTGCGCTGTGCGGATCGTCTTGTAGGACCCGATGAAGCCTACGTCTTTCCCAAGGAACCATTCATTCTTCAGACGCCGGTCGGGCAGATGTCCTTGAAGGAAATCTCTGCGCTTCCGGGCGCGCGTGAGTCGGTGCGCACCTATGCCGAGATAGCCCAGCAGTACCAGGAGCTGCTTCTCGCCAATGCCGATGACTTTATCAGCCGTCACCAGATTCCGCTTGTCAGGATGGAGCAGGCTATTGCCAGCAATGAGGCAGATATCAGGAATGCGCTGAACCTCGCCAGGGCCAGAGCGGCAGTACCTGGAAACACGGGAGAAACGAATCCTGCTTCGGAGACGGAAGCAGAAGCAGCTGCCTCAGCCAAACCTGAGGACTTTTCGGCAGAGGGATCTGGTACAGATGCTCAGGATGGAGCAGAGGCACCGTTCACCCCTTCCCTGGACTTCGGTTCGGCCCCGCAGGAGGAAGTCCGGCCGGCATTCCCGGAGGAAACGCAGGCGGAAGCCCCCGGGGAAAAACTTCCGGATGATATCCCTGCGGAAGGATTTTATGAACTTTTATATGACTTGGATGAAATGATGAAACTGGGGATAATATAATCTTTTAATTAATCGGGAGAAATCGAAAATGGAAGAAACCAGGCCTTATGTAGACTGGAAACTCATGAATAACTTCATGGTGGACGTGTTTGAAAAATATGGTGTACCGAGAGAAGACGGTGCGATCTGTGCGGATGTTCTTCTTGAAAGTGACCGGCGCGGTATCGAGAGCCATGGCTGCAACCGCTTCAAGCCGATCTATCTGGACCGCATCAAGAACGGGACTCTCCTTCCCAGGACAGACATTGAGATTGTGAAAGAAGGACCGACAACGGTTGTTATGGATGCCCACAATGGTATGGGTATGGTGGCAAGCCATAAGATGATGGAAATGCTGATCGACAAGGCCGGCGAATTCGGAATGGCGGGAGGAACCATCTTCAATTCCACGCATTACGGAATTGCGGGCTACTGGACAACGATGGCGGCAAAGGCAGGTATGATCGGAATCTCGGGAACCAATGCAAGGCCGTCTGTTGCGCCGACTTTCGGTGTGGAGCCCATGATGGGGACCAATCCCCTGACTTTTACCATGCCGACCGATGAGGAGTTCGATTTCAACCTGGACTGCGCCACCTGCATCATGCAGAACGGCAAGATCGAGTTCTATGAGAGAATGGGGAAGCCCACTCCGGAGGGCTGTGTGATCGCAAAGGACGGCAGTGCCCCGACAGATTCAGGAACGATCCTGAAAGAGATGCGCAAGGGAAATGTTGCCCTGCTCCCTTTGGGCGGACGCGGAGAGGCAACTGCCGGATACAAGGGATATGGCTACACGACTGCTGTGGAGATCCTATCCTCTGCCCTTTCGGGCGGCCCCTTCATGAAGGCTCTGAGCGGTGTCGCCGAAGACGGCAGTCCGCAGATGTACCGGCTGGGGCACTTCTTCTTCGTCATTAATCCGGAATTTTTCATGGGGCTCGATACTTTCCGGAAGACGGCAGGAGAGATCTGCCGAGGGCTGCGCGCCTCACAGAAGGAACCCGGCGCGGAGCACATCTATACGGCGGGCGAGAAGGAGTGGCTGGCCTGGCAGGATCGCAAAGACAAGGGTGTTCCTGTAGGCGAATCGATCCAAAAAGAACTGGTACAGCTCCGCAATGAGTGCGGTCTCACGCAGTATACTTTCCCCTTTGAGAAATAAAAAATGATTTTCAATCCTTTGTGATACTTCTGTGACAAATCCCGTAGTAAAATAGCGTCATAGAAAAAAAACAAGGCAGGAGGCGAAAGCCGAAAGCCAAAACAGATAGCCGATAACCCCAAATTGGAAATTGGAAATAGAAAATCAAAATTTGAAATATGAAATTTGAAAATTGAAAGGAGAAAAGTAATGAGTGAAGAACTTAAGAAAATGGATATAGAGGAACTTGAGGAAGTTGCAGGCGGAAATGACGGCCTTACCCCCAATGATCAGATTCACAACCTGGCATGGTTTACAGAGCATAAGGTTGCTCATCTGCCGGCAGGAACGACACTGGTTATGAAGACAACACACAGCGGCAGAGGAAGTGTAATGCCCGGACATTACTTCCATAACGGCGATACGATCCTGATCCACAGCCGTTACTGGGAGGGCGGATGCTTCCTTGCATTTGACAAGGGCGAGTTCGGATATGTTGATGCCCAGTATGTGAGATAATAATTCACATCCAATTAAATATTGATTGACATGAAAACACCTGTGCGGACCGTTTCCGCACAGGCGTTTTTTTCTATCAGACCCTTTATACTGCAAGTCTAATGTAATCCCATTGGATCTATGTTATTCTGGATTTAAGGAAAAACGGGCAGGCCGGCGTCAGCAGCCTGCAAAGGAGATCGTTATGTTTGAAATCAAGGGAAAGATGAACACTGCGATCTGCTATGCCTCAGTGGTGGAGCAGGAGGCGATCGATCAGATCCGACGCATGTGTGATTATGAATTTACAGCGGGCAGCCGGATTCGGATCATGCCGGATGTTCATGCCGGAGCAGGCTGCACAATAGGCACGACCATGACAGTGACAGATAAGGCAGTCCCCAATGTTGTCGGTGTGGATATCGGCTGCGGTATGTATACCGTCAGGCTGGAGGATGCGGAGATCGACTTTGAGAGGATGGACGAGGCGGCACATTTTATTCCCTCCGGCCTCAATGTCTGGGATGAGCGCAGGGAGTTTTTTGACCTGCGGCAGCTTCGCTGTTATGACATTCTCAGGGATACAGACCGCTTGGAGAGAAGCCTCGGAACTCTTGGCGGAGGAAATCATTTCATAGAAATTGATGAAGCGGCGGACGAGACAAAGTATCTCGTGGTTCACAGCGGGAGCCGCAATCTAGGGCTCCAGGTCGCAAAGCATTACCAGGAGACTGCCATCGGGCTGCACAGGGCAGCTGTCACGGATCGATTCAATTTAGAGCAGGAAGAAATAATCCGCACATACAAGGAGCAGGGACGCGCAAAGGAGATCCCGGCTGCACTCAGGGAGATTGCCTCAAGAAAGAGAAAGGCAGGGGGGGATACTCCCGAGGATCTCTGCTGGCTCTTTGGTCAGGATTTTGAAGACTACATGCACGACGTCAGGATCTGCCAGGAATTCGCCCGCCGCAGCCGTGAACTGATGGCGGAAATTCTGCTGGAGCGTACAGGCCTGGCCGGTGGAGAGGCTTTCCACACAATCCACAACTACATTGATACAGAGGAAATGATCCTGCGCAAGGGCGCAATCGCTGCCCACAAGGGAGAGAAGGTCCTGATTCCTATCAATATGCGTGATGGAAGTGTGCTTGCTGTCGGCAAGGGCAACCCGGAATGGAACTACTCCGCGCCTCATGGTGCAGGCAGAGTCCTGTCCAGGAGTGCCGCGAGGAAGCAGCTGAGCCTGGAAGATTATCAGGAGGCTATGAAGGGTATTTACACGACTTCCGTTAACCTGAATACGATCGATGAGTCGCCTATGGCGTACAAGTCTCTCGAGGATATCATCGGTGTAATCGGGGGAACAGTGGACATTATTGATGTGATGAGACCCATCTACAACTTTAAGGCATCGGAAGAGCAGACTTTTCGCAAAAAGGGATGACTGACAGATTGGCAGTATAAAAAAGCCCCTTTGCGGTATTCCATCTCTCAGAAAGGGAGTACTGCAAAGGGGCTTTCTTTTATGATCTGAAGCGGAACAGCGTTCACTTTTACAGGGGGCTGGTGTAATTGCAAAAGTGTACTGTGTCCGGCTCAGAACCTATACCGGTTCGTCAGGCTCTATCGTAAGCCGGGGTGCATGTACACGCTCCCCGGGAGAGCATGTACTCCTGTAACGATTTTATGCGGCGTACATGCCGATGGAGAAGACGACTGCGAGCAGGATGCGGATCCAGCTTGTGATGAAGCGGGAGTACATGACGGAGACAACACCGACCTCAACGGTCTCTGTCTCGGCTTCCGCAAGACCAAGTCCTACAGGGATGAAGTCGCAGGCTGCGTGGCAGTTCAGGGCGAACAGGCCGACCAGAGCCAGGGAAGGGGAGATCCTTCCGGCTGCGATCTCGGCACCCATGATACCGCCCAGGATCTGGGAGATGACAGCGCCGGGTCCCAGGATGGCGGACAGGCCGGGGATGGAGCAGATGATACCCAGAACCAGGAGTCCGGGGATGGAGCCGAGCAGGGGCTGCAGGATGCCGGAGAAGAAGGTGCCGAAGCCCGTGCCGTTGATGATACCGATCAGCATGGAGACGAATGCCATGAAGGGGAGCAGGGTGTTGATCGCAGTCTGGACAGCGTCGCGTGCTGCCTGGTTGAAGGTGGCGACGACCTTGCCTGCGCCCAGGCCGATCTTTGCCAGGGCGTTGCCGTTGCCGGACTCGGCCATCTGCTCGGACAGCTTCTTGGTGGTGTCGATGCCGCCCTTTTTCTCTTCTGCGGGAGCTTCTGCAGCAGGTGCTGCCCCGGCAACAGGTGCCTCGGAGCCGTCCGCGGGCATGATGTTGGCATTGGTCACGCCGGAGACATAGATGTCTTCCTTGATGAACTGGGCCAGGGGACCTGCCTTGCCGACAGGGTTGATGTTGATGGTGGGGATGCGCTTCTTGGGATAGAGGCCGCAGCGGAGAGTGCCGCCGCAGTCGATGATGACGAGCGCC
>Ga0310695_10013070_pt1 | contig 11495 bp, 9 predicted proteins | sample RumenRJG_04DNA_FD_203882 | JGI IMG/M metagenome (GOLD analysis project Ga0310695, IMG submission 203882) | Bovine rumen microbial communities from Lethbridge, Alberta, Canada - RJG_04 (v2) (version 2) | ecosystem: Host-associated > Mammals > Digestive system > Stomach > Rumen | place: Canada... | reverse complement strand
CGTCTTTCTTTACCCGAGTTTCATTGTAAACCGTATCGCCGGTTACTACGCCTTTATCGCCTTTAGCCACTTTGCCTTCGATGACGGAGATCACATTATCCTCAGAGATATTGATGGTCTTGTTGTCCCCTTCGTAAACCGTACCCTTCAGGACATATTCGTTGATCGTATCCCCCTTGTTAACATACAGAGTATTGGAATCATACTCATAGGTCACATCAGTAACAATAGGATCGCCCTTATAGGTGATATTTTCACTGACATTGATATTCTTGGTCTCAATGTTGTTGGTGGTTATACCGCCTTCATTGATGACAGTATCCCCTGCCTTGACTTCGTTGGTGGTCACGCTGCTGTTATCGATCACCGTATCCCCGACGGTAATATTTGTGGTATCCCCATCAATGGTGATGTTATCTCCCACCGTAATGTTCTTGTTGACCTGGATGGTTTCAATGTTCTGGAGATCCTTGCTCAGCTTGATTTCCAGCTTGCCGTTTTCGCCGTCCTTGCCATCCTTGCCATATACGGTGATGCCATCCTTGCCGTCGATGCCTACGCCGCTCTTGCCGGGTTCTCCTGACATGTAATGGTTTTTTATAAAAAAAGCGCAGCCACCGGTCTGGTTCCGGTAACTGCGCTGTTACTGTGCAAAAACTCTTCAGTATCAATACTGGTGTTCCCAGATGACGCGGACGATCTTGTCCTTGGCCCCGAAGCCGTACTTGCCGCCCCGGCGGATGTCGGACAGGCCTGCCATGAAGTTCAGGGTGTCGTTGTCTCCCAGCACCTTGTCGTAGGTGAGCCAGGCGTTCTTCACCTTGTTCTTGGTATTGTCAGCCTGATCCGCAGTCCAGTAGGAACCGTGGAAGCCCAGCTTGTCGTAGGCGCTGGCGTAATAATTAATATTTCCGTAGAACCGGTTGGCGTTGGTTCCCATGGAATCGCCCATGATGTCGTCGTGGTAGGTCCAGCCGGCCCGGTAGGTACCGTGGCTGTACCAGCTCCGGTTGGTGTGGGCCCCTTCCAGCCGCATGTCCCAGGTGCCGTCGTAGCTGAGGCGGGGAATGTAGATGCCGCCCCGGTAAGCCACATCGCTGGGAGCATAGCCTGCCTGGTCTTCCCCGTACAGTTCGCCGTACAAGGTAACGCCGGGCATCCTCCAACGGAAGTCCACGCCGGCGATGTCGTTCCATTTATCGTCATGGTACGCATTTTTGCCTACCAGCCATTTGCCGAAGTCGCGCTTATGGAAAGCGTTCCCCTTGCCTCCCAGCATGGAGGCCCGGGCCAGGCCCAGGGTAAAGTTTTTATAGGTAAAGTCGCCCCGGAAGCCCAGCAGGTAGGGATGCTCATAATCGTGGACGCCGTTTTCCGTACGGTCCCCGTCCAGACGGGAAGCAAAAGCGGTAAAGCGGGTCTTGCCTAAAAATTTCAAAAAGCCTTTGGACTGAGGCTGCTCTTCGTTGGAGATCTTCAGCATGGTGCGGGGACGGGCATTATCGCTGAACAGGAAGTTTCCGGTGACCCCCTGGCCCCAGGCAATAGCCTGTTTGCCGGCTTCAATGTTCCAGATGCCCACCCGGGTAGCCAGATAGGCTTCGTCCAGGGAAGCGGTTACGTCCTCCTTGTCCCAGGCAGCACGGCCGGAAACCGACAGGGCCATATCCCGCCCCAGGTTGCCGGAAGCGTACATGCCTACGACCATATTGCCTCCGTCTTCATATTTATGTCCCTTATTGTTGGTGCTGAAGGACTGCCACCGGGCGTTGGCAGGGCCCCGGTAACCGTAACCGTCTTTATTGTGCAGTTTGGTGGCTGCCAGTTCCACGCTGGTGGAATGGAGCTTGAAGGAAGTCTTCGCGTTTCCTTCGCCGCCCCGGATCTGGGCAATTTCCGGTGCCAGAGCCTTTTCCAGACGACTGATCATGGTCTCCACAAAATCCGTAGCGTCGGGTTTCGACTTGCTGGCTTCCCGGGCCTCCAGGGTCCAGCGGGCCATGTCCATACGGGAATAAGGACGGGTGCCGTAGAGCATGGATTTCAGGTAGCCCATGCCGTCCAGTTTTTCCAGATAATCGTAATAAATGCTGCCGATGGGCATGTTGGTGCTCATGGGAAGCTTGGAGTTAGGATATTTTACCGTTTCGGTTTCCGCCTTTGGGGGAGCTGCCAGCAGGGGGACATCGGAAGTATAGACCCCAGCAGCACTTCCATTAGAAGCAGTTCCTGCTGCAGCAGAAGAACCGGTTCCGGCAGATGAGGTTCCCGCAGCCTTCACGTCAGAAGAAGAAGCAGTTCCTGCTGCCGACGCTCCGGAAGCGGCGCTGCCCGCATATGCATCCGAACCATAGGAAGCCGAAGGGCGGCCGTAGGAAGAGGCCTGTGCCGACGGGTCAGAAACGTTCCGGACCCGGGCTTCTTCCCGTCCCGCCGGAATATCGGATACCGTACGTACCCGGGCTTCTTCCTGCACCGGCGCTGCCTGTACCTTGCGCACACGGCTGCCGTAGTCCCCTTCCCCCTGGGCCCTGCGCACACGGCTGCTGTCCGCATCGGAAGTCAAGCTCACCCTCCGGACACGGGAGACCCCGTCATCCGGCGTGGCGGCCAACGTCACGGGGCAGTACACGGTGCCAAGGATGAGAGCTGTCATTAATACACTTACGGATTTATTCATACAATCACCATAATATAATGTAGTAAATGCAATACAATGTTTCATAAAGATACAACATATTATAACATACATGACCGGAAAAAAACAATACGCAATGTAACAGGAGCATACGATCGCATTGCACCAGCGCACTTGCTCATAAGGCAGCGCCGTCCTTACGCCCCGCCGCCTTCCCCGGCAGCACTGCATAACAGGCAAGGCCCACCCAAACTGCGGCACTGCATAACAGGCAAGGCAGACTTTACTGCAGCCCGGCTTTCACCGCCAGAAGGCCCAGGTACTCTTTCATGGCAATAGCCGTAACGCTAAGGTTCCCGTGACCCGGCGTAAAGGCAAAGGCATCCGTCACCAGATCCCGGTTGGTCATGTAATCGCAGGGATAGGGAACAAAGTCCACCCCTTCCCGCCGGAACAGGGCCGCGGAACGGGGCATGTGGTAAGCAGAGGTGACCAGGATCACCTTCCGGAAGCCATTCTTTTGGCAGAGCTCTTTGGTGAACCGGGCGTTTTCCGCGGTGTTGCGGCTTCTGGATTCAGGGAACAGATCCTGTTCCGCCACCCCGCAGGCTTTAAAGAGGCGGATAGCATTGTCCGCCTCTATCCCGTTTTCTTCAAACACAAGGCCCCCGGAAAAAATGATGGGCACATGAAGGACCCGGTAAAGCCGCAGCCCCATCAGGTGCCGGTTGGCCGCGCCGGAGGCAACCTGCCCCAGGCCGTCAAAATCCGGCACGCCCCCAAAGCTGCCGCCTCCCAGCACCACAATGGCCTCCGCGTCTTTCAGTTCAGCCAGAGCAGGCTGGGGATAATAATTTTCCAGAGGCCGTATAAGCCGGTCACTGACCGCGCTGATGCTCAACAGGTACATGAGAAGCAGAACCGGCAGCACTTTCGCGAAACGCACTGACCTGCGGCAAAAAAAGCACACCGCTAAAAGAGCCAGAATAAAAATCCCCGGGGGCATCAGCCAGGCGTAGCATAAATTACTGAAGTAGAGCATTGGTTGACCTCACATGGTTTAGGAAACACTGATTAAATGAGTTTGCGAATTAATCAGCGGTTCCTTTATTCCACTTTCCCCATATCCCGGCTGGCCACGATGTCCACGCCCAAGCCCAGAATGTCCGGCACGATCACGTCCCCAGCCTTTACCGGGGCCTGCACCGTTACGCCCTGCAGCAACGCCACGCAGTCGGCAATTTTCCCTTTCGGCAATACATTGGCAGAAACCACCGGCAGCAAAGGCAGCAGACCGCCGCGGATCCGCACGGTAATAGTCAGCATCCGGCGGGGATCCGTCACTTCCGTTTCCGCATATTTGGCGCCCCGGGGGCAGGTGTTACCGGTGACGCTGACAAATTTCCCGTTTTCCAAGGTAACGGTCATTTCGCACCCCATGGGGCACATGATACAGTTCATCACTTTTGTTTCCATATATAATCTCTTTCTTCAAACACATTATCTTTGGCCAACCGTTTCCGGAAGAATCTGTTGGCCATTTCCGGCATTTATTGGAAAAATCTCCGGCGCACTGCTATGCTTTCCGCAGCCCTACGGTAATCTTCTCATTCATCAACACCGTCTTAGCCGCAGGAATGTCTAACGTGATCATTTCGCTGGGCTTCACCACCGGCAGCATTTTTTTCACCAGCACTTCATCGCCGCATTTTACTTCCAAGGTAACCTTCCGGTCCGGGGCCCCTACCCGCATGAAGAGGCGGACCGGTTCACCTTCTTCCGGCAGGTGAAGTACCTGAGGCACGCAAGTGCGGACACCGTTTACCGGGGCAACTTCCACCGTCTTTACCGCAGGGGCCAGTTTGCCCTGAGCTTCCAGTGCCGCAAATTTTCCGGCGATCTCCGCTTCGTCGGATACAAAGTCCACCAAATCGTGGACGTGGACCACGTTGCCTGCGGCATAAATGCCGGACAGGTTGGTCTGCCGGTGCTGGTCTACCTTAGGCCCGTTGGTGAGAGGCGCCAGTTCCACACCGGCCCCAATGGACAGCTCGTTTTCCGGGATCAGGCCTACGGACAGCAGCAGAGTGTCGCATTCAATATCAAACTCCGTGCCGGGAATAGGACGCATCTTCTCATCCACTTTGGCCACGGTGACCCCTTCCACCCGGTCCTTCCCTTTGATCTTCAAAATGGTATGGGACAGGTACAGGGGAATATCAAAATCGTACAGGCACTGGACCATGTTCCGGGTCAGGCCGTTGGAATAGGGACAGATCTCGCACACTGCCTGTACCTGACAGCCTTCCAGACTCATGCGGCGGGCCATGATGAGGCCGATGTCGCCGCTGCCTAAGATCACAATCTTTTTCCCGGGCAGGTAGCCTTCCATGTTCACCATGCGCTGGGCCGCCCCGGCAGTATACACCCCGGCAGGCCGTTCCCCGGCGGTGCGGATGGCGCCTCTTGTCCGTTCCCTGCAGCCCATGGTCAGGATCACGGTTTTGCCCTGTACCGTGAACAGCCCCTTCACCGGGTTTACCGCCGTCACCGTTTTCTCTTTGGTAACGGACAGCACCATGGTATCGGTCAAGGCTTCAATTTCAGGTTTATCTTCAATTAACTTTATACACCGGCCCGCATACCCCGGGCCCGTCAGTTCTTCCTTAAAGTGATGGAGGCCGAAGCCGTTGTGGATGCACTGCTGCAGAATGCCCCCCAGTTCCCGGTCCCGCTCCAGTACCAGAATTTTTTTTGCGCCGTTCTGATAAGCGGCATACGCGGCAGAAAGGCCTCCCGGGCCACCGCCAACAATAACAACGTCGTACAGTTCCATTACCGCTTCACCTCCGGCGCAGCCTTTTTATAATACAGTTCCGACCCCTGCCGTTCCTTCAGCACTTTTTCCACGGGAATTCCCAGTTCCCGGGCCAGGATCTGCACCACACGGGGTCCGCAGAAACCGCCCTGGCACCGGCCCATGCCTGCCCGGGTCCGGCGTTTTACTCCATCCAAGGTAACTGCCCCCACGGATTCATGGATGGCGTCCACGATTTCCCCTTCCGTCACCGTCTCGCAACGGCAGATGACACGGCCGTAAAGGGGATTGGCGGCAATGGCTTCTTTCTTTTCTGCATCCGTCATCTGGCTGAACATTTTTTTCTTCGGCAGGCTGGCCTTCCAGTTCTTCTTTTTCACCAGCTGTACCTGCTCACCTAACGCTTCCGCAATTACTTCTGCAATAGCAGGAGCCGCCGTCAGCCCGGGGCTCTGGATCCCCGCCGCGTTAAAGAAGCCCGGCACCTTGCCCGGTCCTAAAATGAAATCCCCTGTGTCTGACACGGCCCGCAGCCCGGCAAAACCGGTGATGCTGGCCCCCATGGGGAGGTTGGGGATCAGCTTCCTGGCCCCGGCCATGATTTCTTCCATGCCTTCCGGGGTAACGGCAGTATCTTCCTTACTCCACTGCTCCCGGGCGTTGGGCCCGATAAAGGTGTTGCCGTGGGTAGTGGCGCAGATCAGAATGCCTTTGGATTTTTCACTGGGACAGGGGAACACGATGCCACTCACAAGGGCAGAAGAAGCAGTTTTGTCAAACAGAATGTATTCGCCCTTCCGGGGTGTAACGGTAAAGGAATCATCTCCCGCCAGTTTTGCCATTTCATCGGCGTACACACCGGCGGCGTTGATGACAAACCGGGTACGGATGGACCCTTTTGTTGTATTTACAATGGTTACAGCACCGTCTTCCTTCACAAAACCGGTGACCCCGCAGTTACGGATCACCTCTGCCCCGTTCTGCACCGCGCACCGGGCAAAGGCAATGGCACTGCCAAAGGGCCACATGATGCCGGCGGTAGGAGCCCATAAGGCGCCAAGGGCAGCAGCCAGGTTCGGTTCCTTTTGCAGCACCTCTTCTTTAGATAAAATGGCAAGGCCCGGCACCCCGTTAGCTTTGCCCCGTTCCAGCAGCACCTGCAGCTGCTGCAGTTCCGCTTCCGTAGTAGCCACAACCAGGCTGCCGGTCCATTTCAAATCCAGGCCCAATTCCTCCTGGAGCTGATGATACAGTTCATTGCCCCGGACGTTTGTCTTCTGCTTCCAGCTGCCGGTGGGAGCATCGAAGCCCGCATGGCAGATGGCGCTGTTGGCCTTGGTGGTACCGGCGGCAATGTCCGGCTCCTTTTCCACCAGAAGGCACTTCAGTTCATATTTGGATAATTCCCGGAGGATGGCCGTGCCCACGATTCCCCCGCCGATGACCACTACATCGGTCTCTCTGAAAAATTTCATGATACAACTCCTGTAAAAAACACAACTGCACCGGTCATGCGACCCGCTGCGCCGGACAGCAACACCGGTCTTAGGACCCGCTACGTCGGGCAGCTACACCGTAACACCGGCATCGTTTCATTTCAACTGCTTTTCATAAGCAGCCAGTTGAAAAAAAAGTCTTCTGTGATTATTTTATCACAGAAGACCTAAAAGTTTAAGGAATCACTGATTAATTTTTCTACAACACCGCCACACCCATGGACTTTGCAAGTTTGCGAATGGCTGACTCCGGAAGTTTGCTGTACTTTTTGATTTTTGCGAGCGGTTCGCCATCACGTATCATATCAGTCGCAACACGCTCATTCACTTCCGCTTTTCCGCGATCCTCGCCAATTTTTATATAATCGTCAATAATCTTGCACATATTCCAACTTCCTCCTTCCACAGCCTTTTCGTAATACAGCTTCTCATACCGGTCATCATGCTCCATCACGCTCAAAAGCATCAACAACTCCTGCACATGCCGGATCGTTTCTTCTGAAGCTATATACGCACCCGTTTTCCGTTTCTGCACAAAATAATCCGCCACAATACGGAAATCACTTTTGAACTTTTTTACCTGTTCTTTTTCAAGCCACGCCACTTCAAACACGTTGATTTTCGTATCAGTAACGTAAGGTTTAAACACATCCGGCACATTCACTGCCTCATACAATGTCTTCGCTTCCGTCCAACGCCTTTTCGCACCCAAAGTAAAGTACCAACGTAATGACAGGGTATGGCGGCTTATCCACATTTTCCTTCAGACACTGGGCCCTATACTCCGCCCCGTCGTAGCCTAATACCCGCAGCACCATTAGGGGATCTGGCGCCGTCTGGTTTTCAAAGCCTACGCAGGCAATACGGATATCGTTCTTCTTCCACCGCTTAGCCACGTCCCGCTCCATGTCGTGGAGTTTCTTTTCCGCACGGTAAGCGGAACGGCCGGGCATGTCCTCCAGTTCTTCCGGTTTGATCAACTCTTCGCCGTCAAAGAGGAAACCGTTCACAATATCGGCGAAAACATCCGGGTAATCTTCCAGAATCTTCTCCGCAATATCTTTTTCTCCCATGCAACGCATGCTCCTTTCTGAAAATAGTTAAGAGCACGCAATGCCTGAACATATACCCAAAATTTTGTTACTACTTGCACTTTCATTATAGAAAAAGCAAACTCAAATTGCAAGAAGCAGAAAATAATTTCATGAAAAGTTGACAATTAAACCGACTATTATTGGCCTGTAAACCGCCCCTGTTAAATGTACCACAGGGATAATTTACTTCACTCCTCGTCATCATCTGCAGCAATTATACTTGCTTCAATCATCTGCGTCACCACATGGTTCAACTGCGAAGCATTCTTTGGAGTTATAACCGGACGCCCCAACTGCGATTCCAGATCCCTGCGAGCGTTACCAGCCACTGAACCACCGCGCCGGGCAATATCCTGATTCTGTTCAAAACCTTCCGGCTTTTCCTGCCGCGACAGCTCGCGGGTGGCCACCTCTGCCAGCTGATTCAGGGTAAGCTCTGTTGTGCTCATATTGTCCCGCAGACTTTCCTTTTTTAACCCTTTCAGATTTTTATACTGTCGTGTACTCATTCCCGACCAGGCTTTGGTAAGCTCATCCGTCAAAATCGCATACTCTTTCCCTTGCCGTACACCGCGATCTTTCCATTCATCCGTCAATTCCTTACGAGCACTGATTGCCTGCAACCGCTGATTGATCCACTCACGGGTATAGCCTTTCCGCTCATATGTTGCCACAAGCCGTTCTGCAATCAATTCCGGATCCATCGTTTCTTCAATCCGTTCCCGGCCAACCTGGGCCAGCCACAATTTAAAAGGTTCCGCCTTCTTGGAAGGAATGGACTGGATGATACGAAGCAACTGTTCGGTGTTGGCCACATCGGTTAGACGTCTTTTCCCGTCTGCGGCTTTCAATTTCAACTGACTACAAATTGTAGTCAGTTCATTTCCCTCCGCTTTTATCCTAACTTTCAATACGCTCCAATACTTTGCCGCACGTCTTATATCCGGCTGATCCGTCAACGCCCCAACCACATCCACAACAGAAAAATACCATTCTTCTTCCTCTTCGTTCCATGCAGTACGAATCGCCTGATCTTCAAATAACTGCAAGTTTTCCATATCAGACATAGCCTTCTCCATTTCGCTACCATAAGCCAACAGCCCATATAATTATGAAAGAAATTTTTTACACTAATAAACTTTCTTAAACAGCTTTATTTTAGAACTTTTGTTCGCGTTTATTGTGGCACATTTTTCAAAAAGAGAAAAGGCCTTCTATGAATCTATTTTACTCATAGAAGACCTTTAAATATAGAACTATTTTACAGCACCGCCACACCCATGGAGTCAGCGAGCTTGCGAATGGCAGCTTCCGGAAGTTTGCTGTACTTTTTGATTTTTGCGAGCGGTTCGCCATCCCGTATCATGTCCGTCGCAACACGCTCATTTACTTTGTTTTCCGCTTCTTTCCTCTCCTGGGCTAACACTTTTTCTTCGTCGTATTCTGTCAGCAACATCCGTCTCACCTCCGCCCGATTCGCTACCAGAAAGCCATGAATCTCAAAATCTTCCGGCATTTCCTGAATGGTGGCTTCCACCGCCGCTTCAAAATTCTGCAATGTTTTCTGATGCTGCCACAGGTTCATCTCGCTACGGATGATGAAGGACACATCGTTCTTCATGCCAAGATATACGGCATCTTCAATGGTGTTGAACTGGATATCCTCCGGATTCCGGTACTGGGACCCGTTCACTGCGTTATACAGGGACAGGGTCCATGCTTTATTTTCGGGATTTCCGAAAATAAACTTAAACACACGATCTTTATACTTGCGATTTACATTACTCAAAAACGGTTCTCCTTTCACGCTGGATTCTGAATCTGCCGTGAAAAGAAAATCTGGCGTACTTTTATTTTATAGGGAAACAAACAGCTTGGCAATAAGTTACCAGTGTCGGATATGAATTTTTTGTGAAATGATTTCAGATTTCTGTTGGGTATGGTCAATCCGGCAAAATTTGGTCAAACATGCCCGGTACAAATTGCCGGCACTTTATGCCGAAATTCGTCCATCAGTTCAGCATTGCGTCCGTTTTGCTCCGCAAACCATCCGCCGGTTGCCGCCTGTAGTTTGTAATAATCTAATAAAGCTTTCTAATCAAGCCAACATAAACACTACCTCTACGCCTTATTCCACATTTCGATGTTATTCACTAATTTTTTAATCTGTTCTTTCAAGTCATATCGGAAGTCATTTTCAGTAATGTAGGCAGCCACTTTTTTTGCAAAACTGACTTTAACATTAGTAAAATTTTTCTCGTAAGATTTAACATAATTTGGAAAAAGTGTATATTTACCAATGTCTTTTTCAATCTTTTTTGTTTTGACTTTTTTTTCGTAAGCACTATTAATGGATTTTTCTGTCAAGTAATTTTCAATTTCTTTACCTGCCGTTATCCAGCACATAAATCCACGTTTTTCAAATTCGTTCTGTATCCGTTTCTTCGTTTCGTTAATTGTATCGGTAGCTTTTCTTTTATCACTATCCATGACAATTACGGCATGCCTGTTGGTTGTAAGGATACTAATCAGGTCTTCTGTAGTCGTCACATCATCTTCTTGACCTCCAATACAGCCAAGTTCATAATGCGAAAGCAATTTGCCGCCATAGTACAAAAACTGATAATGCTGTCCTTCTTTAAATCTTCCATTCGTTAACAAGTCAAGCCACCGTTTAATATAAATCCTATCAGATGGACCTTCGACCCAAATGATTCCGTTCGCCTGCAGAATATCACTTGGTTGAATATCAAGATCTTCAAGTATCTCCACATTGCCGAAATAGCTGTTAACCTGCCTGACAACAGAAATACCATTTTCTTTAAATACATGGTGAATAGTTGCATTTTTATTTTTACTGAAAATGTTAATAGCAACATGAGAATGGGTCGTCAGAAAAATACGAACATCATTTTTTCGGGCATCCGCATATTCACATAAATAATTAAAAACCCGTCTTTGCAAGGCCGGATGTAGATTATTTTCTAACTCTTCAAAAGCAAAAACAAAATACTTTTTCTTATTCTCTGGTAAAGCCGACAGCAAATACAAGTTAACCAGCATCAAAATAATTGTTTTTAATCCACTCCCGGTTTTTGATAACGCAAATCGATTCTGTCCCTTTTCTTGAAGAAATATTTCCCACTTTTTAGAATTCCCCTCACCAATTTGCTGTACGCTAATCCTTTCAAAACAAGCATCCGGCTCCATGATTTTGTTTAATTCTGTCAGCAAAATTTCTTCAACGACTTCTTCATCATATGAGGCATTAGTTATAAATTGACGTATAAGATTTGTGGTACCTAAACCATTAAAGGTTAATTCATCACCAGCACTTTCAACTTCAGCTACAATATCCCTGTCCGCATTGATTCTACGAAAGTTTATATTGGATAAGAGTTTGTAATACTCTTGTATAATGCTTTGTCTCTCCTGTTTTAAATCTTCAT
>Ga0310695_10013068_pt1 | contig 11496 bp, 5 predicted proteins | sample RumenRJG_04DNA_FD_203882 | JGI IMG/M metagenome (GOLD analysis project Ga0310695, IMG submission 203882) | Bovine rumen microbial communities from Lethbridge, Alberta, Canada - RJG_04 (v2) (version 2) | ecosystem: Host-associated > Mammals > Digestive system > Stomach > Rumen | place: Canada... | reverse complement strand
CGTCTTCGCTCCGAGGCGTTGCATCAGCCGGTAGAACAGCTTGGCTGTCGTACGCTTGAAGAAGGTGTCTTCGCGTCGCTGCCGACGCACCCCGTAGACAATTTCTTTCTGCTCGGTGTTGTGCAGGTCGACCATCTGCTCGATGACCGACGGGTCGTCTTGCAGGTCGGCATCGATGCTGACAAACAGGTCGTAGCGCTCAAGGGCCGTCTCCATTCCTGCCACAAGGGCATTCTGATGACCGGCATTATGGGCCAGACAGACACCACCCACCCTGCCGTCGGCAGCATGGAGGTCTTCGATGATGCTCCACGTTCGGTCTGTCGACCCATCGTCGACATAGACGATACCGCTCTCTGCAGCTATCTTTTTCCGCTCGATCATACCTGTCAAGAGGTCAGACAGACGGCGGTTGGTCTCCGGAAGCACTTCCTCCTCGTTGAGGCAAGGCACTACGATGCACAATCTCTTCATCTTTGATACCATATTCTTTTACGATGAAACAACACGATGACACCCATCAGCAACAGCTCGACACCCAGACAGCAGAGATAGACTTCATGACTCTGCCACGGTCCTTGGAACATGAAGTAACGCTGTGCAGGAAACTCCATATATACATCCACCTCGTAGGTCTGGAAAGCCTCGGCGATGCCTGCCACGTTGATGGGCCACCAGCAGAATGACACGGCTATCTGCACCGCCACGAATGCCCACACCACCCAACGACGTAGCTTCTTCTCGTCTATCACGCCCATCAGCAATACCAACAGAAAGGGGAAGAAGGCGGTCAGCTTGCGCGTCTCAATGTCGGCCACGAAGAAGAGGGTCATCAGCAGCAACGCGTAGAAAGGTAGTCCGTACCTAACGATTGTTTGCCGACAAATATCTTTCCAGCATAGCACAATCAGCACGAAGAACAACCCTAAATAGAGGGCATGGGTCTCGATGAATATAAGGATGTCGGTCAGCGGAAACTGACTCATCTGCACCAGCTGATAGTAGAACGAAAACTCGCTCGGACCGCCAAACACCTCCACTGCCTTGTAGAGCAATACGAAGACAAGACACGAACTCAGCAATCTCAGCATATTCTTCTTTTTGAGAATATTTTCAAAAACGGGCTTCCAACTGATTGTCAGGGGCTTCAGGGCGCGCCACACGAACACCATCCACACCACCGCTGCCAGCAGCAGGACGACGATATTAGCGGCTGGGCGCATCACGAAAAGCCCACGGAACGTATCCACTCCCCGATAATGAATCCGGAAGAACACATACGCTACGAAGAAAAGGGGACTCCACAACACCATCGCCCATCGGCAGCAGAGCCACCACCTCCGTTCCCAAGCCGCCGAGCCTCTCTCTGCCTCAAAGCCTCTCTCTGCCTCCGAGCTTCTGCTCAGCGATCCCAAGGTCCAGTTTGTCGCTGTATCACAGCAACCATCCCCCCTCAAACCAGGCAAGGCCACCACCACCAGCACCACCAAGCTCAGCACAGGCCACACCATCAGGCTCACCACCCCCACGGCAATGAGCCTCAGCGTATCGCCAAGCCCCTCAGAGCGCTGCCTCCTGAAGGCATAGAAAGCCGCCATGCAGCTCAGCATCAGCGCCATCATGTCGGTCAGCAAGGGGTAGTAGCCCATATACTTCAGCACATGGAAATTGAAGAAGATGCACGCGAAGCCTATCGTCTCGGTCGCTCCCTGCCACCGCATCAGCCGCGACAAGCGGAAGAAGTAGAGCACGCTGACAGCCAACCACACGATGTTTGTCGCAGCGCATACCTTATATATATATATAGGATCAAAACCGAGGCCCGTCCACTTCAACACAAAATGCACGATGGCGAAAGGCAGGAAGCGGTGCATGTGATACTTATTGATGCCACCCGTGAAGAAGTCGTCTTCTATGTGCAGCACGATGTCGCGATAGATGACACCATCCCATCCGGCGCCATCGTTCATTGCCACTATCTCGCCGAAATAGTTCATCGCTACTATCACGGCTAGCAGCAACACCAATATCACACGTCTCTCACATCTCACCTCTTTCCTCGTACCTCGCACCTCGTACCTCGAGAATCAAGATAACTCCAGCATGCGGTTGATGGGCTTCACGGCTTCGCGGGCTGTCTCAGCATCCACCTCCACCGTAGGCCACTCGTATCTCAGGGCGTTGTAAACCTTCAGCAGTGTGTTCAGCTTCATATACTGGCACTCGTTGCAATGACAGCCAACGCTACCCTCGCTCACCTCTGGCGGAACGGGATAGAACGTCTTGCCCTTACACCTGCGCTCTATCTCGTGCAGGATGCCAGCCTCCGTTGCGATGATAAACTCCTTCTTGTCGCTCTCCACACAATAGTTCAGGATGACAGCCGTTGAACCTACCACGTCGGCCATAGCCAGTACCGGTCCCTTACACTCGGGGTGAGCCAGTACGACAGCCTCGGGGTGTTGCTCCTTCAGCTCTTTGATGGCCTCCACCGAGAAGCGCTCGTGCACATGGCAGCCACCGTTCCAGAGCAGCATCTCGCGCCCTGTCACCGTGTTGATATAGCTTCCTAAGTTATAATCGGGACCGAAGATAATCTTCGCATCCTTGGGGAACGTGTCGATAATCTTCTTCGCGTTGCCGCTCGTCACCACCACATCGGTCAGCGCCTTCACGGCTGCCGTGGTGTTCACATAGCTCACCACCTGGTAGCCCGGATGCTCCTCCTTGTATTTCTTCAAGTCTTCAGCCTTGCAGCTGTCGGCCAGCGAGCATCCTGCGTTGAGGTCGGGACAGAGCACCAGCTTGTCCGGGCACAGTATCTTGCACGTCTCGGCCATGAAGTGGACGCCGCACATCACGATAATCTTCGCATCCGTCTGCGCTGCCTTCTGTGCCAGTGCCAACGAGTCGCCGATGAAGTCGGCCACCTCTTGTATCTCCGGACGCGTGTAGTAGTGTGCCAGGATAATGGCGTTCTTCTCTTCACAAAGTTGTCTGATCAGGGGATTCAGATTTGTACCCACCTTGACGGGCTCGTTGATGAATCCCTGCTTTTTCCACAAATTTTTTATTCTCATCATCACTTTATTTTTTGTTTTTAATTTTAAAATCTAAAGAAAACAATATGGTGATAGGCTGTGGATATGTGGATAACTCCTTCCTACCGAGTCTTATCTCCTTTATTCTCAGCGTGTTCGTGTGTCCCTGCTTTTGTGGATAACTCGCTTCATAGGTTGTGTATAAACGGTGCATTATCCACCTTTTCGGGCTTTCCGCCGTCAGCGGTGTGCATATCCCGGCATTTTCCACACACTTATCCCTATACTTATCCACACACTTATCCACACCTCTCACCCCTTAATTCTTCATTCCTAATACTTCTCGCGCTTCTTCGTACCCGTGCGGGCCTCCACGACGTTGACCACATAGTCGCCCAGCTTCTCGCACTCGTTGATCAGGTCCATATAGATGGTGCCCACACCGTACGTATATTGGTGGTTGTTGATGTCGTTGATGTTCTGCGACTTCAGCTGGTCGCGGTAGTTGTTGATCTCCGTCTCGATGTTGTACGAGCGGTTCACGTTGAAGGCATTCTTCCTGCCGCCCATCAGCTGGTTCATCATCGTCAGCGCATTGTCCACGAGGGTCATCATCTGGTGGATATGGTCGTAGTGGTCGGTATTGAAGTGGTCTTGCTTGGCGGCAAACTTACGGTTGATGGTGCGTGCCATGTTGTAGCACGAGTCGCCAATCGACTCCAGCTCGCTCACCTCGCGCAGCATAGCGCGTATCTTGCCCTTCGTCTCGTCGGAGAGGTGGGCGTCGCTCACGCTCTCCAAGTATTTGGCTATCTCTATCTCCATATTGTCCGAGATACCCTCGTATTTCTCTATCCTCGAGAAGAGCCTGTTGTAGGCTGCCTCGTTCTCCTTCTTCTGGTTGGAGGTCGACGATGATAGGTTCAGCAGCTCTTGCACCATGCCGAACATGCGCTGCATACGCTCTGAGAACGATGTTATCTCTTTCTGGGCCTCCAGAACGGAGAGCTCCGGCGTGCGCATGAAGCCCGCCGTGATGAAGTGCAGGCGGAAGTCTTCCTCCTCGTCAACACGCTTGGGCTTGATGACCCAGCAGACGAAACGCTCTATCTGCGGCACGAACCACACGAGGATGAGCGTGTTGGCCACATTGAAACAGGTGTGGAAGGCGGCCAGCACGAAGCTCAGCTTGGCGGCATTGGCGAGGAATGTTTCTTGCGTGACGCTCTCCTTCGTCATCGTCACGTCGTAGCCTACCAGACCGCAGACAAGGTCGATGAACGGGCGGAACACCATCAGTATCCACACCACGCCGAAGAGGTTGAAGAACATGTGCGACAGGGCGGCCCTGCGTGCCTGGGTGTTGGCCGAGAGGGCGGCGAGGTTCGATGTCACCGTCGTACCGATGTTCTCACCCATCACCAAGGCAATACCCTGGTAGATAGGCAGTGCACCGCTCGAACACAATATCATCGTGATGGCCATCACCGCTGCCGACGACTGCACGCAGAAGGTCAGGATGCCGCCCAAGAGCAGGAAGACGAGCGTCGTCCAGAACGATGTGGGGTCGAACGAGGCGAAGAAGTTGAGCAATGCCTGGTTCTCGCCGAGGTGCATCTCCGTGCCGGTCATGCGCAGCGTGCCCAGTCCGAGCAGCAGGAACGACAGACCGAAGAGGAAGTCGCCGATGAAGCGGTAGCGCTTCTGGTAGATCAGCACGATGCCCAGCAGGAAGGCGGGATAGACGGCACTCGTGATGTCGAACGACATACCGGCCGACATAATCCATGCCGTCAGCGTCGTGCCGATATTGGCACCCATAATCACCGAGATAGCCTGGGCCAGCGTCAGCAGTCCGGCATTGACGAACGACACCGTCATCACCGTCGTTGCCGTCGACGACTGCACGGAGGCTGTCACCAGCATACCCGTCAGGATGCCCGTCAGGCGGTTTGTCGTCATGGCTCCCAGCACATGGCGCAGTTGTGGACCAGCAAGCTTCTGCAAAGCGTCGCTCATCGACTTCATACCAAACATCAGCAAAGCCAATGAGCCTAATAATTTCAGTACAATAGAAATAGACATACAATAAAATTTTATTTCGCCTGCAAAGATACTAATAAAAGAGCGAAACACAAAAGAAAAGCTCGTTTTTCTTTGTATTTCCGCTCGCAACTCCTTAAACCTTCCCTTTTCTTCTCGGTCTAAAAAGGCAAATAAAACCATTCAGAGCAAGAGAAAAATGAAGAAGAAAATCATCACCACCATAGTCTGCTCGTTCGTCGCCATGACCTTGCAGGCACAATGCACCTTCCGCAACACAGCTTTCCAGGGGGGTGAGTTCCTTTCCTACAACCTCTACTACAACTGGCAGTTCGTGTGGGTCAAGGCCGGCTCGGCATCGATGTCCACCGTCAAGAGCCGCTACAAGGGGAAGGAGGCTTACCGTGCCAGTCTCACCACCAGGGGCAATAACAAGGTCGACGAGATGTTCGTCCTCCGCGACACGCTCTTGGCTTACTGCTCCACCGACATGGCTCCGCTCTACTTCCGCAAGGGAGCACGTGAGGGCAGTCGCTACACCGTCGACGAGGTGTGGTACGACTATAAGGGTGGTAACTGCAACCTCACGCAGCGTCGGCTCCGGAAGGATGGCACCAGCAAGACCATTCACAACACGCGCGAAGAGTGTGTCTTCGATATGCTCAACATCTTCCTCCGTGCGCGCAGCTTCAATCCCACGGGGTGGAAGAAGGGCAATGTCGTCAACATACCCATCGCCGATGGCAATGGCATCGACAAGGCGCAGCTCGTCTACAACGGCAAGTCGACCGTCAAGGCCGACAACGGCAAGAAGTACCGCTGCCTGGAGCTTTCCTACAAAGAGCTGGAAGATGGGAAGTATAAGGAGATTGTGCGCTTCTATGTCACCGACGACGACAATCACATCCCCGTCCGCCTCGACATGTTCCTGAAGTTCGGCTCCGCCAAGGCTTTCCTCACCAGCATCAAGGGCAACCGTAACCCCATCAGTGCCGTGGTGAAGTAATCCCGTCCCTTCTCTTTTTTATCACGAATTAAAGAATTAGAGAATTCTTTCCCGCTCAGCCGAATTTGTAATTCGGCTGCATTGAGTCGGGGGATTTGTAATCCCCCCTTCCCCTCTGTGCTGATGTAGGAGGTCACGCTTCCCAGCGTGACACCTGCCACGTATGCGCTGATGTAGGAGGTCACGCTTCCTTGCGTGACACCTGCCACGTATGCGCTGATGTAGGAGGTCACGCTTCCTTGCGTGAAACCTGCCAAGTGAGGCTCCTCCCCTTTGGGGAGGTTGGGAGAGGTCTTCTTATGCGCTGTTGCGGGCGGAAACGCTGTTCCGCCCCTACTGCCTGCCACGTGGGACCCCTCCCCTTCGGGGAGGTAGGGTGGGGTCTCCATCCTCAGCTGCAGCTTGCCACCATCGTAGACAGCACTCCGTGGGATAGCCATCCTGTCGAGTAGCACCCCGTTCAGCTTTGCTTCCTTTATATAATAGCAGTCGGAACCATTCCCAATGGTCTCGATGACGAATTTCTTCCCCTTCGCATTGATAGGACTGAGGCTTATCTCAATGCGGTCGAACAGCGGACTGCCTATCTGAAACATCGCATCCGACTCCGTTCCACCCTTCACGTCGAACAGTCCCATCGCCGCCATCACATACCACGCACCGAGCTGTCCCTGATCTTCATCCTGTCCGTAGCCGTAGCCATGCTCGGGTGTGGTGCCGTAGAACTCATTGCAGATCAGTCGTGTCCACTTCTGCGTGAGCCACGGTCTGTCCGCATAGTTGAAGAGCCATGCGATGTGCAGACAGGGCTGGTTGCCGTGGTTATAGGGACTCTGCAGACCCGAGAAGGCGTTGAGCGTCTTCCCCTCGCCGAAGACGTGCTGTCGCGCTACGGTGAAGATGCTGTCTAAGCGCTGGCAGAACAGTTCTTGTCCGATGCGACGGATGAGCTGCTCCGGCTGGTGAGGCACGAAGAAGGTGTACTGCATGGCGTTGCCCTCCTGGAAGCCGCGCCACGACTCCAAGGGGTCGAAGTTGTCGATGAAACGACCATCCGCATTGCGCGGACGAATCATCTTGAGTGTATCGTCGAAGAGTCGCTCCCATCCACGTGACAGATCCATCAGCCGTCGGTAGTCGTCGTTGCGTTCCAGCGCCTTCGCCCATTGCGCCACAGCGTATGCGCTGAAGCTGTATTCCAGCGTGTGCGAGGCAGAGAAGGAAGAGCCTCCCGGGTGTGTCCCGAAGAAGATGCTGTCGTTCTGCGGCACATAGCCTAACCGGACAAACTGTCGCGTATCCATCTTACCCGCTCCCTCGATGCGCCCTTCCCATCCCGTCTCGTTCTTCAGTGCCGCCTCGTAGGCCGTCACTACATCATAGTCGCGTATACCGTTCTGCCAGGCTGCCGCCAAGGCGATGCTCACCATGTTCGTTCCCACACCCGATACATACCTGCTGGCAGCGATGCCGTCGCCGAGCCATCCAGCGTCGCGGTACACTCGCAGTTGCGTCGCCACCATATTGTTATAGTATTCGGGATAGGCCAAGGCCCACAGCTGCGTGAGGTTCCAGTAGGCCCCCCACAGTGCGTCGGAGTTAAGGTGGGGTGATGGGTGCTGGGTGATGGGTGTTGATGTTTTGTTGGGTGATGGGTGATGGGTGTTGGGTGTTGATGTTTTGTTGGGTGATGGCTTATTGTGCATATCGTAGGAGGCGACGCCATTCCCGAGCTGCGCTCGCCTACCCGTGGCCTTTCCTAGCGTCGCAACAGCGCATACGTGGCAAGTGTCACGCTGGGAAGCGTGACCTCCTACATTGCCGCATGAGTGGCAGTTTAATAATCCGTTTAATTCGTTCAATTCGTTGTTATTAAAACAATCCCCCTGAATATGGTCATTGACAAAGCCGACAGATCCGTCGTTCCGAGGATACGCCCCGTTCACGTCGCTCGCCAGTCCGCGGCCCAGCAGCGCGTGATACAGACCCGTGTAGAACTTCGTACGGTCTTCCACCGAGCCCCCTTTCACCCTGATCCGTCGCAGCGCTTCCCTCCAACGCCGTTCCGCCTGCCGACGAGCCTTGTCGAACGAGAGCCTTTCGCCTTCCGCCTCAAGGTTCGCCTGCGCGTTCTCCATCGAGGTGTACGACAGTCCCACCTTCACCACGACCGTCTCTCCTGCCTTCGTTTTGAAGTCGAGGCTCATCATCGCCCCCGCACCCCTTATCTCCTCACTTGCCACGAGCGAGCCCCCTTCGTGGGTTACCCTTGCCGCCAGCGGTTCCTGGTCTATCACGGCATAGAAGAACATCCCCACCGTGGCCCCCGCTTGGTATTTCTTCACATACTCCGGTTCCGTCACCACATAGCCTCTCACCGTGCGGCCCTCCCTATGGATGAACGCATCCCTGACAGCACCACTCTCCCCTTGGCGGTTGCCGATATTGAAGAGGATATGCCCCTCGTCGTCTCCGTCGAAGGTGAAGCGGTAGAAGCCAACGCGGTCCGTTGCCGTCAGCTCTGTGCGTATGTGATAGTCCGTCAACCTTACACTATAGTAGCCCGGCATCGCCTGCTCGCTCCCTTTGTCGAAGCGCGAGCGGAAACCCTCGTCGGGGTTCTCCATGCTTCCTGCTATCGTCCTCACCGCTCCTGTGATGGGCATCAGCGCGATGCCCCCTATCTGGAACTCATGCAGACAGGGGAAGCCGTCGATGCTCGTATGCTGGTCTTCGTAGCCTACCGCCTCCCAGCCCTGTTCGTTCCCCTTCGTCCCGTTCGTCGAAGGGGCCAGCTTCGCCATACCGAAGGGCACGGCTGCCGGGGTGTAGAAGAACCACCGGCTGTGCATCGTCCCGATGTTGGGGTTGACATACTTCATAGGATCGTCGACGAGGGTCGCACCGCTCACTACGGCGGTCGACAGCATGACGGCAAGGCCGATCAGGAAACTTCTTCTTCGTGTCATCTTGTTTTTGAGTTTGTTGCGACTGCAAAGATACGATTAAGCGAGCGAAAAGAAAAGAAAAAGCAAGATATTTTTGCTTTTTCGGACTTTTCCGAGTGTGAGTACTTTATTAAATGTTTTTGCCCGACACCTCACCAAAATGCCCGAAATCCCTTTGCTGCAGCGGGTTTCGGATGGTGAGGTGTTCGCTCAACACCTCACCAGACATCTCACCAGATACCTCACCATCTGGGTGTCAGGTGTTGGGTGTTGGGTGATGGGTGTTGATGGGTGGTTGGTGGGGGTCCTGGTGGGGTCTCTGGTGAGGTGTTTCTTCATCACCTCACCATCGGGAAGGCCGATAAACAGGGCGATTCAGCGCATTTTGGTGAGGTGTTGCCCTATTTTTCAGCAAAACTTTTTCTGTGCGTGCTGATCATCTTCCAGGGATAGTCTGCACACGTGTCGCAGATGGTTTCTGAGCTTGTCGCAGATGGTTTCTGAGCTTGTCAGAGATGGTTTCTGAGCTTGTCAGAGATGGTTTCCGAGCTTGTCGCAGATGGTTTCCGAGCTTGTCAGAGACCATCAACAACAGGCACATCAATACTCAAAAGAAAAACACGAATTGCCAGAAATTGACCATGCGCTCGGCTCTGCCGCTTTTACAAAGCGTAGCGACTAAAAGAATTTTTCAAAAATTATTTATGAATAATTTGTGGGTCATTCATGATAATTCATGTTTTTAAAAAAGCTTCATGTTGAAAAAAACTTCGTGTTTCATAGCCCAGTCCCCGTTTCTATTTAATCACGCGGATAAGGGAGGCAACAAAACTATGTTTTGTGATGTGTTGATAATCAATGTGTAAACGTTTTTCTTAAATATATGCGGTTTTTGCTCTTTTTCTTTGGCTGATATAAAATAAAGTAGTAATTTTGCGCGCGATTCAGAAGGCACGGTGTACATAAGGATTATTTTCATCCCTTATCCGCGTGATAAGTACACCCTCTGCCCACCATCCGGAAACAGCAAAGAACATTCATATTAACGATAACATTCAACAATTAAATTTCATAACATTATGTACAAACAATTACGATTTTTAACCACCATGCTGCTATTGGCAGTGTGCTGTGGAATGTGGGCACAAACAACATATAAGCTCACGCAAGTTACATCTGTTGAAGCAGATAGTAAATATGTCTTGGTTCAGGATGGCCATGCGCTTACTACTGTAAGTTCAAAAGCAATTCAATCAACTGACACTTACTTGACAACTGGTTTGACGGGGTCAGAATCTTATGTTTGGACTCTTTCTACAGGTACAAATGGGTTTTATATGGAGATGAGTAATGGTAACTATTTAGGAAACTCATCTAAAACAGATATGACTTCACAAACATCAAAGTCAACCGTTTGGGAATTTACTGTTCAGACAAATGGAACTTTCAAAATATCAAACCCCAATAATTCAGATCGTTTTATTGGAAATAACGGTAGTAATGCATATAAAGCTTATGCTACTGGCGGAGAAGATCTTTATCCATGGGAATTCAATGTTTACAAACTTGAGGAAGAGGGTGATGTTTCCCCTCTTGCATCTATTGCTATCTTAGGCACATACCCCACCACCTTTAGAGTTGGTGACACCTTTAGTCATGAGGGAATGACTGTTACGGCAACATACGAGGATGCTACGACAAAAGATGTGACGGCAAATTCCACTTTCAGTGGCTACGATATGTCTACCATAGGTTCTCAGACCGTTATCGTGAGCTATACAGAGGGCGAAGTGACAAAAACTGCAACTTATGCTATTACGGTGGAAGCTATTCCTACACACACCGCAACATTCAGCGTAGACGGACAGACCACAACGGAAGATTTCGAGGAAGGTGCAGATATTGAATTCCCAGATGTAGATGATCAAGCAGATTATACTTTCTTGGGATGGTCCACGAGTGCTATTTCTGGAACTTCTGCAACGGCTCCCTCAACACTCGTAAATAGTGCCACGATGGGGATGAACGATATTACTTACTATGCTGTATACGCCATTGTTACTCCTGGAACCATAGCAACAGCTACGGATGTCTTGAATCGCGCAACGACAGGTGTGACTGGCACGTCATATACAGCATGGAGTGGTAAGACCGCAACAAGCACAGCTGTCTACGCTGGCCAGAGTGCAGGTGGTAACGAATCCATTCAGCTCAGATCAACATCCCCGAGTGGCATTGTTGCAACTACATCTGGCGGTAATGCAAAAAAAGTAACTGTTGCTTGGAATAGTAATACTGCAAATGGAAGAACGCTGGATGTCTACGGAAAGAGCACAGCTTACGAGGCATCATCTGAGCTTTATAATTCATCCAATCAAGGCACGAAGCTGGGAAGCATTGTCTACGGCACAAGCACAGAACTTTCTATCACGGGTGACTACGCATACATTGGCCTGCG
>Ga0310695_10013067_pt1 | contig 11496 bp, 9 predicted proteins | sample RumenRJG_04DNA_FD_203882 | JGI IMG/M metagenome (GOLD analysis project Ga0310695, IMG submission 203882) | Bovine rumen microbial communities from Lethbridge, Alberta, Canada - RJG_04 (v2) (version 2) | ecosystem: Host-associated > Mammals > Digestive system > Stomach > Rumen | place: Canada... | reverse complement strand
GAGGGTGTGAAGTTCTGCTACCTCAACGCACCGGTAGAGATCCTGGGATCCCGCGGCAAGGTCAATGGCCTGAAAGTGGAGATCATGGAACTGGGTGAGCCCGATGAGAAGGGACGCCGCAAACCCGTTGGAACCGGTAAGTTCGAGACCCTGGATGTGGACTCTGTCATCGCATCCGTAGGTCAGGTCATCGACTGGGGCAACCTGGATGTCGGCGCACTGAAGACCGGCAAGAAGGGCAATGCGGAAGCCGACGCCATCACTTACCAGACCGCACAGGACGACATCTTCGTGGGCGGTGACGTATACACCGGACCGAAGTTCGCTATCGACGCTATCGCAGCCGGCCGTGAAGGCGCTGAGTCCCTGCACCGTTTCGTACAGGACGGACAGAGCCTGACCCGTGGACGTAACCTGCGTGAGTTCTACGAGCTGGATAAGGATAATCTGGCACTGGATCCGGACTGCTATGACCGTCCGGCACGTCAGCCTATCCTCCACGATAAGAAGAAAGCCCGTTCCTTCGAGCATGACCGCCTCACCTTCACGGAAGAGCAGGTCAAGGCCGAAGCATCCCGCTGCCTGGGCTGCGGTGCATGTATTGCCGATCAGAACAAGTGCATCGGCTGCGGACTGTGCACCACCAAGTGCATGTTCGACGCCATCCACCTGCTGCGCGATCGTCCGGATTGCACCAACATGATCCGCTGCGAAGACAAGGTCCTTCCGCTTGCAAAATATGCCGCCAAACGTGCTGGCAAGATTGCAATCAAAGAACTGAAGGCCAAAATCAGCAAATAAGTGAATCAAAAAAGACAGATCGATGGGATTTTTCCCATCGATCTATTTTTTTATGCGATGTAATGATCAGTCCGATCAGTCTTTCAGACCCCATTCGAAGTCGTTTTTATTGTCGCGGATGACTTTTTCCACGTCATCGCTGGTCATCTCATAGACGGCTGCGATGGATTCCACGGGGAAATCCTGCTGACGCAGCATCATAATGCGCTTGACATGATCTTCCTTGATCGCTTTTTCAATCATTTCCTTGTAGGCATCTTTAATGGACATTATTGACGATCCTCCTCCAGGCGGTCTTTGTTCTTGATTGTATTCTATACCGAAAATAGGTAGAATGGAAGAGAAATCAAAGTAAAAAACTGCAGAAAAGGAGTTTTTGCCATGAGTATGTTCCAGATCCCGGAGGGATTCATTCAGGCAGAAGAAGCCATGCTGAAGTATTTTGACGGCATGGAAAAAGGTTACACGGTGGAAGGTCAGGGAGATCAGCTCACGGTTACGGATGAGATGAGCGAATACTGGGCGGATGTCGATCTGAAAAAAGCATCCGACTGGCGGTTCTGTACCGATGAGGAGGTTCCCGAAGAGGGAATGATCCGCTTTTTCTATGGGGATCGTGACTGGGAACTGATGTTTCTAGGCGACGAATCCCTGAAGGAGATTCTCGGCGTCAGCCGTATCCGGCTGGTAGCGTTCCGGAAAACCGCGAAGATCCGCGATTACTGATCCAGGACTCCCTGCCGTTTCCACTGGTGGCGCACGAAAAGATAGGCCAGAAGTGTGTACAGGCCGGCGGCACACCAGGCAGCCGGATCACAGGCAATGGCAAAAAGGAAGCGGTGCGTATGTCCGCTGAGTGCTGCCATGATGCATCGGGCCAGCAGTTCCGTGATCCCCGAAAACAGCGGCAGCAGCGCATAGCCGCAGCCCTGCAGGGAATTGCGGAAAATGAGGATGAAGCTCAAGGGCAGATAGAAACACATGGTAACGCGGAAATAGGATCCTGCGTATTCTCCGATGGAAGCCAGATCTTCGGAACCGGGGAAGAACAGAAACAGAAGATGCGGAAATACGAACCGAAGCATGATAAACGCAAAGATGCTGTATGCGGCAAGTCCGGCAAGAGCTACCCGGATCCCCTGGGTCACCCGGCCTCGGTCACCGGCACCGAAATTCTGACCGCAGAAGGTGGCCATTGCCTGTCCGGTGGCCATGACGCCCTGCATCAGCAGATACTGAAGCTTGGACGCGGCAGTGACGGCGGCAACGGCAGTGGAACCATAGGCATTGATGGCTGCCTGCATGATGGTCATGCCTGATGCAGTGACGGCAAACTGCAGCGCCATGGGAATGCCCATTTTCAGCTGGGACAGGGAAATGGCGCGCTGGAGCCGCCACTCATTTCGGCGGGGAATAAGATCCGGAACACGGAAATGAATATAGACAGCACACAGAACGGCGGAGACGGCCTGGGACAACACCGTGGCCATCGCCGCTCCTTTTACGCCCATATGGAAGGACAGTATGAACCACAGATCCAACAGGATGTTCAGCACCGACGAGAAGATAAGGAACATCAGAGGAGCGCGGCTGTTGCCCACTGCCCGCAGATAACCGGACAGCAGGTTATAGAATGTGTTTGCAATGAGACCGGCGGCAATGATGGTGATATAGGACCTAGCCTGCGGATAAATATCCGAAGGCGTGTTCATCCAGTGAAGAAAGGTATCCATGCATGTCAAACTGACGGTAGTCAGGATGACTGCCGTCAGAAGGGATAACAGGATACCGTTGGACACGGAGTGCCGCAGTTTCCAGCCGTCTCCGGCGCCGAAAGCCTGGGCGGTGATAATGGAAAAACCGGCAGCAAATCCGATGGAGAAACCGGTGATCAGGAACATGAGGTTTCCGGTGGCACCTACCGCCGCCAAAGCAGAGGCGCCAACGTATTTTCCAACGATCATGGTGTCGACCATGTTATACAGCTGCTGAAAGATATTCCCGATGAGAAGGGGAATGGTAAAGCGGATCAGCAGAGAAGGGATGGAGCCCCGGGTCATATCCAATTGCATAACGGAAACTCCTTTAATGATTTCAGGGCGCAGCAGCCTCTTTTCGCTGCGCCTTTATTTTTTGGATCAGATCCTCACCCCAGGAATTCTGGCGGGCATAATCTTCATAGAGGATCTCGGACTGTTCTTTAAATGCCTTCAGTGACGGCTCGCGGACATCGTTGGAAGTGCGAAGTCCCTTCAGGATCGTCTCTTCATTGGTCTGTATGAAGGAACGGTGCTCAGCGGCTTCTTCCTTCGCACAATCCAGGATCAGTTCGCGGCCGGATGGAGGAAGGGAATCCCAGAAAGATTCGCTCGCCACCAGAACATCTGTATCATACTGGATGTTCATGATGGAAAGATTCGGCTGTGTTCCAGCCAGTTCCAATGCGCCGAAATCCGTAATGGATCCCACCTGACCGTTGAAGACCTGTCTTTCCAGAGCCGGAAGCAGTTCTTCCTTATCCAGAGGGGCAGGAAGCGCGGCAAAGTTTTCATAGACCGTCAGAGTCAGTTCATCGTCCGTGGTGCGCAGCATCATTCCTGTGAGATCTGCTGGCTTCTCTACCGGACGGAGGGCATTGGAGATCTGCCACAGATAACCGGACGCATAACACAGAGGAACCATATGGCTGTCTGTCAGCTCTTCCAGAATCTCCTCACCCACTTCGCTGCCGATGACTGCTTCCGCTTCATTATAGTCTTTAAACAGGAATGGAAGACGAAGAGCCGAGAGCTTATTGCAGTATGGGCGCAGCGTGTCGGATGACAGGATCGCAGCATCCAGCTGCCCGGACATGACCTGCTCGGCCAGCTCGGCTTCGGTGCCCAGCTCACCTTCTCCGTAAAGCTCCAGAGAGATCATTCCCTTGGAACGGCTGTACAGTTCGTCTGCCAGATCCTGAAGCATCGTATGGACCGATGAAGACGGAGGAGCCGTATAACCGACGGAAAGCGTGACCGGTGCCGACAGGGCCGGTTCGGACGACAGGGAAGAGCTCCCGCTGCCGCTGCGTCCGCAGCCGCAGCAGAGCAATAGGACCAGTATGGTAAAGCTGCAAATAAACTTGCGCATAAGTATCACCTTTTTAAAACAATTGTCTTACCTATCATAACACATCGGGAGGATAAGAGAAAACAAAAACAGCGCCTGATGAAACCATCAGGCGCTGCCACGTGTTTATATATAGGATTAAATCATCCCGGCATCCGTTGTGGATACGTTGAAATGTAATACAGGAAAAATTACTGCTGTGCTTTCTTGTTCAGAACGCCGGCGTTGGCATTCTTGATCGTCGGAATCGGCGTCTCGTCCTTGTCCAAGATATGCTCGCCCGCATACTTCTTGGTTTCTGCAGCGATGACACCGGACAGAGCCAGAACAGCGATGATGTTCGGGACAGCCATCAGACCGTTGAGAAGGTCGGCCAGATCCCACAGAGTGTTCAGCTCAGCAATACATCCGACGAATACTCCAAGTACCCACAATACTTTGTATACAGGGATAACTTTTTCGCCAATCAGATATACAGCACATCTCTCGCCATAGTAGTACCAGCCGAGGATGGTGGAAAATGCGAAGGTAATCAGACCAACCAGAAGGATTGGTTTGCCCAGAATGGGGATCTGAGCGAATGCAGCGTTGGTCAGAGCACCGCCCTGCTGCATTTTTACGATCTCCTGCATCTCCGGGAACTTCAGGACACTGGAAGTCAGAACCAGACCGGTCATCAGGCAGATGACGACGGTATCCCAGAACGTACCGGTCATGGAGACCATGGCCTGACGCTTCGGGTTGCGGGACTGAGCAGCGGAAGCGACCAGCGGAGCAGAACCCATACCAGACTCGTTAGAGAACAGGCCGCGGGCAAAACCGTAACGGAGAGCTGCTGCAACACCGCCGCCGACTAAACCGCCGACTGCTGCTTTTCCGGTGAATGCGGAGGTGATAATCAGAGAAACTGCTTCGCCGACATAGTGGCCATTCATGAAGAGGATGACCAGGCAGCCGAGGAAGTAGAAGATAGCCATAAACGGTACCAGTGCTTCGGAAACTCTGGTGATGGACTGAATGCCGCCGATGATAACGAGGGCGATCAGAACTGCCAGAACAACACCAACGACGATGGGGTCGACGGCGGGGAAAGTACCGGTGACGTTGGTCATAACGGCATTGGACTGAACCATGCAGCCGATACCGAATGCGCAGATTGCAGCCAGAAGGGCAAAGATGATACCCAGCCATTTCCAGTTCTTGCCGCGCTCAAGTGCGTACATGGCACCGCCGATCATGGAACCGTCCTCGCTCTTTACACGATACTTCAGAGCGATGAGAGTCTCAGAATATTTTGTTGCGATACCAAAGCAACCGGTAAGCCACATCCACAGAACAGCACCCGGGCCGCCCATGGCGATTGCGGTGCCGACACCGATGATGTTACCGGTACCAATGGTGGAAGACAGTGCGGTGGTCAGTGCACCGAACTGAGATACGTCACCTTCTGCGTCCGGATCTTTCTCGAAGGACATCTTGATAGCTTTGAAGATATCTTTCTGAATGAAGCCGGTACGGAAGGTCATAAACAGGTGTGTACCAACCAGAAGGATGATCAGGGGCCAGCCCCACACAAACCCGTCTATTTTACCAATGATTTCGCCAAATGTCATTTAGCAAACCTCCTATAACTCTTTTCTACACTTCTCTTCTTTAAGTTTGTATTACATTTTCTCTGTAATTAATGTTCGGATGCGTTACCCCCTTTAGGATAGATATTATAAGCACGTATACATTTTACTATATTCGACTACCAGATTCAATCGAAAATCGTAAATATCGACTAAAAATCCAAAAAAAGGAAGGGTGTCCCTTTGCAAGCTGTACAAAACACCAAAAATAGAACATTGTTTCATAATTATTTCGAGTTGCATATTAGAATAAATGCAAAGTATAGGATTTTATTAAAAAAAGAACTTGCGTAAGTGCAAGAGCGGCAAAAACACTGCAAAAAATTGCACAAAAAATCCCGAAGAAATTGGTGTTTGTTTCTTCGGGATGATACTTATTCATTGTCCGGAGTCCATACTTTGGCACCGGTCTCAGACAGAATCCGATATTCCTCTTCCGACAGCAGTTCGCTGTCTTTCGGGATGTCCTCAGTTTTCTGGTACTCGTTGTAGTGGAGCCGGGAACCAGAGCACAGACGGTTGTGGGACAGCTTGCGGGCGATCTTTCCCGCAGGTCCGTCGCCGATGGCATAAGCCGCAAGGTGACGTCCGAGAATATCCGTAAGATCCGTCTTCTCATCCAGATTGGAGACTGTGCCTTCCATGACGAGAAGGCTGCGTCCGTACATGGTGAGAGACAGCGGGAATTCGGCACCGTATTTCGCCATGATGTTGATCATATCCACAAATACATCACCGGTCTCGTTCATTTCTTTGATGGACTGCACCCGATATTTATCCAGGAATGCGACGTAATCCTGTTGCAGAGATTCCCGGCAGGGATGATCTCCCGGCTGACCGCACAGGATCAGAGCCCATTCCGTAAACTCCGACACATCATTCTTCCAGATGGCATGCATGCAGTGGTGAAGGGACTCTGCTTCCCGCTCGGATAGGTGTCCCATCATACCCAGATCCAGCCATACTACCTGTCCGTCCCGGATGCGGATATTGCCGGAATGGGGATCGGCCTGGAAGAACAGATCTTCCGCCCACTGTTTGATGTAGCTGCGGATGAGCTTCTGGCAGATCTCGCTGAGGTCGTATCCGGCAGCGATAAGCCCTTCGTGATCGGTGATCTCATATCCGTCAATGTATTCCATTACCAGTACATCGCGGGTGGTCAGTTCCTTGTATACTGCGGGAACATGGGCAAACTCCATGGGTTCCAGGATCTTAGCCAGCCGCTCCAGGTTTTCCGCTTCCTGCACGAAATTCAGCTCTTCCTGTGCCACACGCCAGGTCTCATCCAGCGCGTTGTTGATGAGCCACAGAATGTTTTTGAGCTGGGGAATCTTCAGGACGTTCAGTGCCTTTTTCAGCATTCGCACATCCTGTTCCATCATCTGGTAACTGTCCGGCCGCTGGACCTTCACGGCGACACGGGTGCCGTCCAGCAGATATGCGTCATGGACCTGAGCGATGGAGGCGGAGCCGACAGGGATGGCCACGATCTTGGAAAAGACGTGGTTCCATGGTTTTCCGTACTCTTCCGACACGATCTCCCGGATCTGTGCGGTGGTGATGGTGGGAGCATCGTTGCGCAGACTTTCCAAAGCCTTGCAGTATTCTCTGGGAAGGACCTCCGGATGCAGACTCAGCAGCTGCCCCAGTTTTATAAAGGCTGTGCCGAGATCCTTGAACATATTATAGACCTTGTCCGGCGTCAGTCCCTGGGCCACCTTGTATTTGTTGGCCACGGACAGGATCTCGCCCAGACGCTTGGCATCTCCAAGAAGACCATATCGGGTCGTGTTATTCTCCATAATTGCCTCTCATTATAATATTGAAACGGTTTCCCGTTGAAATAGAATTCCGTAACAGCCGGCGGATCTGAGCGGATTCCGACTGATCGGATGGAAATCATCATATCATTCCGCAGAAAGTATTTCAATCTCCACAGGGAGGGAGGTCCTGTCCGGTGAACGCAGGACCGGTGATTCCCGTTGAGCTGCGAGTCCCTTTTTTTGTCAGACATTATTGCAATCGTGTATAAAAAAAGATAAGATAAAACTATCAATAAATACTCGAAAGATAACAAAACTCACCTATCGTAAAATATGGAGGATAATACTATGAGCGAAAAGAAACAGGCTGATGTACAGGAACTGGTGCAGGAACTGTCACATTGCAATGATGTACAGTCTCTTCAGGAGACCGCACACTCCATGGGAAAGGATCTGTCCGAAGAAGATTCCAGAGGTTTGTTTGATCTTCTCGGTACTGCAGCCAGCAACCAGGTGTTCTCCTCTCTGGTTTCCGGCAATCAGGCAAGCAGCGGGCTGAATCTTGGCACGCTTCTGAACTTTGCTTCCGGCCAGACTCAGCAGGCACAGGTTCAGCAGAATCCTCTCGCAGACGGATTCCAGCTGACGGATCTGATCACCTTTATGCAGGGAAGCAACACTCAGCAGAGCAGCGGACTGAATGCTTCCAACCTCCTCAGTGGTCTTCTCGGAGGCGGCTCTCAGCAGCAGAGCGGCGGACTGTCCACAAAACAGCTGATGGCACTGCTTCCGATCCTCGTGAAAATCGTGAAGATCCTCAAATAAGAAAACGATCAAACAAATTGCGAAAAATATCACAATTGCCTGACTTTACCATTGCATTTGGTGCTGTACGTATTTTATAATTATAGAACGAACAAAAATACTGATGGAAAAGTCAGTGGTTTATATGGAGGGAGAATAATATGATTATCGTATATGCATCCAATACCGGTTATACCAAACAGTATGCAGAGATCGTCAGCAAGAATGCAAAGATCGATGCATTTCCTGTAGATGAGATTCCGGCCGGACGTACCAATGAAGTTACGATCTTCATGGGCTGGGTCATGGCAGGCAAAGTGGTCGGCTACAAGAAGGCCAAAGAAGCAGGATGCAAGATCCTTTGCGTTGTTGCAGTGGGTATGTCTCCGGAATCCCCGGCACAGACCAACATGATCAAGAAGAGCCTGAAGGGCGAGCCGTACATGGATGTTTATTATGTGCAGGGCGGATATGACTATAAGAAGCTCAAAGGCATCAACAAGCTTCTGATGAAGGTCAAATCCAAAGAGATCGTTGCCCGTTTTGACGGCATGAGCGAAGCGGAGAAAAAAGAAAACGCAACTTACCGTATGGTAACGGAAGGATACAGCGTCGTGAACGAGGACCGCGTGGCTGCCGTAGTTGCCTGGGCTCTGATGCATTACGACAACAAGTAATAGCGAAGATACATGAAAAAAGATGGCTGAGTTTTCTCAGTCATCTTTTTTTGTCAGTGGAAAGACATCCGACGGAAGCTGGCAGGCGCCGTTTTCACACAGATACCACCGGGTCCCCCTTTCCGGGATTCCATACCCGGTGGTAAAGGGAGCTTCCTTGTTCAGAATCTTTTCTCCGGCGGGATCCCGGATGAGGATGCTCAGACTGCGGGCGGGAGTTTTCTTCAGATAATCCAGATGCTCCGTTGGCCTCGTGGAGGTGCAGCATACCAGCTCCTGATGGGGAGAGAGCATCAGATCCATGGCCAGCATGGCATAGGTAAATCCGATGGGAAACTGTTCCGCGGAACCGGCGAGATAGGTAAGCTGACGCATTGCAGCATCGGACCAGAAGAGTTCTCCTGTAAGAAGAGTCAGCTGGGACAGTACCATGGCGGCACAGGAGTTTCCGGACGGAACGGCACCGTCATTGATATCCTTGGTGCGCATGATAAGCACTTCGCTGTCTTCTGCTGACCGGTAGTAGCCTCCGGCGGAAGGATCTTCAAACAGCTCGATCATCTGCCGGGCACGGTGTGTGGCCTGCTCCAGATAAACGCTGTCACCGGTCCATCGGTAAAGAGAGAGTTCGGTCAATGAGAGCAGAGCATAATCTTCCAGCTGGCCGTCATTGGATGCGTCGCCATCCCGATAGCGCAGATAAAGACGGTCGTTTTCCGCAACCATATGGGAGGAGAGAAAGTTCATAGCCCGGAGTGCACTCTCCGAATACCTCGGCTCCTCCAACACCATCCCGGCCTGCATCATGGCCATGATCATCCAGCAGTTCCAGGACAGGAGGATCTTGTCATCACAGTGAAGGGTCGTGCGATCCTGCCGGTACGCATAGAGACGCTCCAGCCGGGGATCGTCTTTCTTCCAAGGTGCTTCTTCGATACCGATCCGGTTTGGAATCTCCGGGAATTTGGAGGTGGGATCGATCCCGTAGCGGCGGCAGAACTCATGACCGTCATCGTCTCCCAGAACCTGAAGGATCTGCATGCCGCTGAGAAGATAGTATTTACCCTCTACACCTTCGCTGTCCGCATCCTGCGCGCTGTAGTAGCCACCTTCCGGGGAAGTCATTTCCCGGAGCACATAGTCCGCCGTACGGCGGGCAATATCGGCGTATTCTGTTTTTTTCGTCCGCTGATAAGCTTCTGTATAGGCTGTCAGAAGAAGCGCGTTGTCATACAGCATTTTTTCAAAATGAGGACGGAGCCATTTTTCATCCGTGGAATACCGGGAGAATCCGCCGCCGATATGATCGAACAGTCCTCCGCGGGCCATGGCATCCAGAGTCTTCTCCGTCATGGCCATGGCTTCGGATCCGGGATGATGCTCGCCGTACTGCATGAGAAACAGAAGATGATGCGGTGTGGGAAATTTCGGCGCAGTGCTGAAGCCTCCCCACGCGGTGCCGAAGTTCTTCTGCAGCATCTCATAGGTCTTTTCCATCAGCTCCGGACGGGGCTGTCCTTTCCGCGGGGCGGATATACGGTTGAGATAGTCTACAATCTTGTTCCCGTTTTCCGTCAGTTTTTCCGGCGTTTTCTGCCACATGGGGGCGATCTGGTTGAGGATGTCCAGCAGGCCGACCCGGGAATAGGAACTGTATTTCGGGAAATAGGTACCGGCATAGATGGGAAGCTGATCCGGGGAGAGGATCACTGTCAGCGGCCAGCCGCCGGAACCGGTCATTGCCTGACAGACATTCATATACACCGCATCAATATCCGGCCGTTCTTCCCGGTCGACTTTAATGGGGATGTAGTTTTTGTTGAGGATCTCTGCCACTTGAGAATCTTCAAAGGATTCGTGCGCCATGACATGGCACCAGTGGCATGTGGAATAGCCAATGCTGAGGAAGATGGGTTTGTTCTCCTTTTTCGCCCGGTTCAGAGCCTCTGTACCCCAGGGATACCAGTCTACCGGGTTGTCCTTATGCTGAAGCAGATAGGGAGATTTTTCCGAGGATAAATGATTTGCCATGGAAATACACCTTCTTTCTGATTTCATTATAGCGGGGATACAGGGGCCCCAATGACGAATCTGCCACATCTTCAAAAGGGAGAATTGCCAATTTGATTTCCGTTAGTGTACAATTAAATATACATTAATATACAAGCTTAAGGGGGCGGCAGTCATGGAACCGTTTGAAAAAAACATACAGCAGATTCTGGAAGAATCCAAAATCAATGATGACTTCAACACCAATGGCATCCAGCTGCTGAAACGCAGCAGGAAGGGCCTTCTGTCCATGCTGTTCAGCCGTACCGGAGTCATAATCCTGCTGCTGCTGTTGCAGATTGCTCTGGTTGTCCTGTGGATCGTCAGTCTGCGGGACTATATGCCTCACTACATGGTGGTTATGGGTGCTTTGGATGCGATCATGGCGCTCGTCGTGATCAACAGTCCCATGGATTCCACGGCAAAAATCACCTGGATCGTTATCATCAGCGCCCTTCCTATTTTCGGTGCGTTGTTCTATCTGTACTGTCAGATGGATACAGGGCACCGAAAACTGAAACGGAAAGCGGAAGAGATCACAGAGAAGGAAAAGGAACTGATCGCTCAGGATCCGGATGTACTGCGTCAGGTGCAGGAAGAAAGCCCGGAGACTGCCGGTATAGCGCACTATATCCAACGCACCGGGTGTTATCCCATTTA
>Ga0310695_10013066_pt1 | contig 11497 bp, 7 predicted proteins | sample RumenRJG_04DNA_FD_203882 | JGI IMG/M metagenome (GOLD analysis project Ga0310695, IMG submission 203882) | Bovine rumen microbial communities from Lethbridge, Alberta, Canada - RJG_04 (v2) (version 2) | ecosystem: Host-associated > Mammals > Digestive system > Stomach > Rumen | place: Canada... | reverse complement strand
TGGGTTTGCCTTTTGTTGTAAATGTCGTTGTAAGAAATGGTGAATAGGTATGCGAAATAGAGGTTTCTGAATGAATACTCTGTGGTGTCGCTATTGACGCTGTTGTTGCTCAAAAGCAAAGCCATTTTTTTGATGAAAAATCTGAAATCTCGGTTATCGCACTTTATGTTGTTCGCTTCGTCTGAGTGGCAGGAACCGATCCTTTTGCTTTTGTATGCAAAGACGGACTTTTTCATGGATTCGAGGGATTTATCATTGATGATCCCTTCCATAAGTGTGATTACCGGAGTCGCATTCACGAAGTTGATGCCGCGGTATTCCTTTTGGATGTTTATCGTTAGGCTGGAGTCCGCATCGATGTAACCCGAGATGATGGGCTGGGCGCTCAGCTCTGCATTTTCGAAGGAACGCCTAGAAATCTCGTTTGCATTGAGCGAGGCGTGGTAGGCGAATATGGCTGTAGCCGTACCGCAAATGGCGAGCAACAGGCTTATCAAGCGCCCGCAGACATCTAGCCACTTCTTCTTATTTTGGCAGTTGTTGTTTTCGGTCATATTTTCTCCTTATAGTTTATTTTGTGTGGGATATGGATAAAGTAGTAAAAAAAAGATGATTACGTATTATTGAATGTTGTTGATGATAACTTCCGATGAAATTTAGCTGTTGGAATTTTACGAATTCTGTTATTAAGGATAAATGTGAAATTTGGTTTACTTGTTTGTTTTGTTGTGCTGACAATATATTTTATTTGCATTACATTTGTAATATTTTGTTGATGTAGTATTTGAGTAATTGTTAATATAAGAAAATAAATTTTAATTTGTATAGTAAACAAATAGTTTATTTTAAAGTTGACGATTGGACTTTTATAATATTAAATTTTGATAGCTGTGATGACAAAATTTAACTTTGGTCAAGGACGGCTTACGTTTGTTTTTTGATTTGTATCAATAAGGAGTAAAAATGACACCAGAATCATGCGATATAATTGTTGCGACGTCAACATTTCTTGCTACTTTAGCGGCGATTGTTTTTGGTTGCTTTGGTGATAAAATAAAAGATTCGCTTGCGGAAAAACCGAAAATTATCTTTGGTGGTTTTGTAAAAACTAGTCAAAATTATGTTGAGATCCCAGCCACAGCATCACAGCCGGCACAACTTAATCAGTGCGAGATTTATCGATTAGCTTTGAAAAATGATTCTAAAAAGAGTGCTAAGGCGGTAATTGCAGAATTGTTTGAAATTACTGACACGTATGGTCATGTTCGTGATCTTATTCCGGCTCCATTTCAATGGACGCATCAGCATTTAGTTGGAAATTTTCGTGATATAGCTCCTGGACAAAGCGTTTTTTTAGATTTGATTCAGTCTTGCCGTACGTTTCAAAATCAGTATAGAACATCGTTTGTTGTTCCTGCATTGTCGTTGAATAATAATATGATAATGGCGAATTCTAATTGCTTTGTGAAAGTGAAGATTTATGGGGATAATAGGAGATGCGGACAATAATTTAGACAGGTTGTTTGTCCAAATATAGTTTCCGGTAATCCGTTGGACTCATTCCATTGAGTCTGACCTTTATCCGTTTCGTGCAAAACCATTCCAAATATTTTTCAAGCTCAACTTTGAACTCTTCCTTGTCAACTTTTCCCCAGTTCCTGCTGTAGAAAAACTCGTTCTTGAGTATACCGAAAAAGCCTTCACACGCGGCGTTGTCGGGCGTGTAGCCCTTTCTTGACATGGATCGTGTCAAGCCATACTTTTTCATTCTCTCGATCCATCCGGGCCACCTGTAATGACTTCCTCTGTCCGTATGGATTATCGGGGTTTCACCCTCATGGAGTGTCGCAACGGCCTTATCCAGCATCTCGTCGACAAGGGTCGCATCAGGTGACTCTCCGATTGTCCAACATACTGGCGCTCCGTCGAAGCAGTCGATAATCGGTGATAGGTACACTTTGCCGTCGTGTAGAGGAAATTCCGTTATGTCCGTCAGCCATTTTTGATTGGGTGCATCGGCGTGAAAATTGCGATTGAGAATATTGGGAACGGCGGGTGTGATCTCGCCTTTATACGAACTATATTTCAGTTTCTTGGGTTTGTAGACGATGAGGTTGCCGAGCTTCATTGCGCGTCTGACAACCTTCTCGGAAACTTTCTTTCCGGTTTTTGAAAGTTCGATGTGGATTCTTCTGTAGCCGTAAGTTTTGTTGGACTCGTCGAATATTGGGACAAGTTCTTTTAGCAACTGAAGGTCCTTATTGTTCCGGTCATTCAGGTGTTTTACGTTGTAGTAATAGACGCTTCGGGACATTCCCAATGCAAGTAGGATATCCCTTAATTTGTAGCGGTTGCGTAAGGCGTTGACAAGCTGTGTTTTTTCCCTGTTGCGAAGGGCAGACAAGTCAACGCCTGGGTCTTTTTTTATTATGTTCAGCGTCTCCTTCAATATGTCAACTTCTAGCTGGAGACTTCGGATTTTCTCGTTCAGCGCCTTCGCGTCTTCGGAAGAAAGATCCTTTTCCTTCTCCGGTTTCCGCTTCGTTGGTCTTGGTTTGTTCTGCAGTCCCATAAGTCCGTATTTTTTATAGTCCTGATACCAATAATAGATACTTGCGTACGTATATCCAATATCTTTGGCGACAGAAATCATAGGTTCGCCCATTTCGTAGCATCTGCGGATGGCCTCTAGCTTAACATTGAAAGGAGCGTGTGGCGGATGTTCTGGAGTGTTTATAATCCTATGGTGTTTTCTTTCCTGATGCGGTTGGCCTTCCTTTTTTATCCACTTGTACAACTGTTTTGTCGATGGATATCCGAGTTTTCGAACGACCTTTGTTGCCGACTTTAAATCATGAAATGTTTCCAAAGCCTTGGCGATTTGATCTTCGGTAAAATGCATGATGCGTCCTCTAGTTGTGTCCAACTATTCGTCCGCATCCCCTTTTTGCACCTCAAGTCGTCTTTTTGTTCAAAATTGGCGAATTTCAAAGAATTTTGTACTTCTAAGGACGAAATTTTCGACCTTGAAAGGCTTTCCTCTTCCGCTTTTGTCAATTGAAACCGAAAATCCTCATCGAATTTTTCAATATTATTCTTGACTTGTCTGTTAAAATCTTTCGTGCTATACCCGTAAATCTCCGCCAAGTCGGCATCGAGCATCACCTTTACCCCGCGGATGGTGTATATCCGCGACTTGAGCAAATCCTCGTCTATCAGGAAAAATTCGGGCTTTTTCGGCGCGACGGCCCCGGCCGCACTGGCCGCAACATCTTTCTTCATCGTCAACTCCTCTGGCATACAAGCGGAAAAATACCAAAGACTATACACTTGTGCACTAAATATAAATTCAAAAATTCAGTTTGTCAATGGACCCGTGCGATTTTTTTGAAAATACGCTATAAACCCCGATTTTGCCATTCCTTTGTCAAGAAAATTGCATATATTTCGTTTGTATGTCAATCAAGTTCATTTCGCCTAAAAAGTCCGTCAATTCCGCGTTCCTCAAGTTGCCTGTTCCCGTCGAAAAGATGGAGGATTTCAAGCTTTCGCTCAAGAATCTTTACAGCAAGCGGAACACTGCGCAGGACGAAGAATACCACAAGGGCGAAATCTGGAACTTTTTACGCAAGATTTTTGAACCCGATTATTCGGTGCAGGTCAACCGCCCGATAGACCTTGCGATTTTTAACGGCAATACGGCAAGTGCAAAGCCGGCAGTGATTATCGAAGCGAAGTCGCCGACGAATGCGGCAGAAATGTTTTCGGCGGAGCATCCGAACGTAAAATCGTTGCAGGAACTCGTCTATTACTTTATGCTGGAATACGTGCATTCGGGCAATCACGAAATCAAGTGGCTCGCTATCACGAATTTTGACGAATGGTATTTTTTCGACGTTAAGGACTTTATCCGCTATTTTGGGAACAAGTCAAAACCGATATACGATCAGTTCCTAAAATTCAAGGCGAATCAGATGAGCGGCAACAAGACATCTGACTTCTACAACGACATTGCGAAACCCGCCATCGACGACTTCTTAGGCACTTGTGATATTTCTGTTGTTCATTTTTCCTTGGAAGATGCTGTAAAGGCTGTGGAGAAAAACGATGACAAGAAACTTGTTGCACTCTATAAGATGTTATCACCGGAGGGCCTCCTTGCCAAGCCTTTTGCAAACGACAGCAACAGTCTCGACCGTAATTTTTATGCGGAACTTTTGCATATCATCGGCCTCGAAGAAGTAAAGGAAGACAAGGGCGGCAAAAAAGTCATTCAACGCAAAAAGCCCGCGAATCGCGATAAGGCGAGTCTTCTTGAAAGTGCAATTTATCAGTTAGAAATCAAGGAACCCGATGAAAATAAATGTGAAGAGATTGCGCTTCGTCTTTGTATCACGTGGATAAACCGCCTACTGTTTCTTAAGTTGGTGGAATCCCAGATTCTTATGTATCAAAAAGGCGATGCCTCGTATCGGTTCATGAGTTCTGACAAAATTAAGGGCTTTGACGAACTCAATATTTTCTTTTTTAAGGTCCTTGGAAAAAAGGTTGATGACCGTGACGCAGAAGTCAAGGCGAAATATCCGAATGTTCCCTATTTGAATAGCTCCCTTTTTGAACCCACGGAAGATGAATCAAAACTGATGATAGGGAATCTCTTGGACAATAATCTTGAGATTTTCAACAAGACCGTTTTGAAGGACGAACGCGGCAAACGCGCAAAAGGCACGCTCCCGAATCTGGATTACATTTTCAAGTTCCTCGATGCCTACAACTTCGCAAGCGATGCCCAAGGCGGCGTGACTTCTACGAGCAAGACGCTCATCAACGCGTCGGTTCTCGGACTCATCTTCGAAAAAATCAACGGCTATAAAGACGGCAGTTTCTTTACGCCTGGGTTCATCACCGACTACATGGCCCGCGATGTGCTGGAACGGACGGTGGTGCAGAAGTTCAACGAGAAAAAGTCCTGGAAATGCGAAAATTTGGAAGATGTCTCGGACAAGATTGAAGATATTTCAGAAGCGAATGAAATTGTTGATGATATCCGCGTTGCTGATGTCGCCGTGGGCTCTGGGCATTTCTTGGTGTCGGCCCTTAATCGCCTGCTTGCAATCAAATCGGAATTGAACATTTTGTGCGATGCAGACGGCAAACGCATCAAACGCCGCGACCTGATTTTGAAAGTGGATAACGACGAACTTTCTGTAGTTGACGACGAGGGTGAACCGTTCGAATACAAGCCCGGCAACGAAGAAAGCCAGCGGTATCAAGAAGCCTTGTTCAACGAGAAACGTCGCATTATCGAGAATTGCCTTTTCGGTGTTGACTTGAACCCCAATAGCGTGAACATCTGCCGTTTACGCCTTTGGATTGAACTTTTGAAGAACGCATACTACACCAAGGAAAGCGGCTACAAACAACTCCAGACACTCCCGAACATCGACATCAATATCAAAGTCGGTGATTCGCTGCTGAGCAAATACCCCGTGCAGAACGGGCACGTCGTTTTGGACTTTTTACAGAAAGAAGACAAGGCCGACAAGAAAAACGGACTCGCCGCGAAACTCAAGGAATACAGGAAAAACGTTCAGGATTACAAGGCGGGCGGAACAAGCTACAACAAGCAACAACTTCGCCTGAACATTGCTGGTCTCAAGTCGCAACTCAAGGAGCCGCCCAGCATTGACCTCTTCGGAAATGTTGTCCAGAACAACGACATCGATTTTTCCAACTCGCTTGAATGGATGTTCGAATTCCCGGAAATCCTTGATGACGAAGGTCGCTTTACAGGCTTCGACGCCATCATCGGAAACCCGCCGTATGTGCAGCTCCAGAGCATGGGCGAGATGAGCGACGTTTACAGCAAACGAGATTACAGTTGCTACAACAAGTCCGCAGACCTTTACTGCCTCTTTGTGGAACGAGCCTACAGCCTGCTGAAAAAGAACGGATATTTCTCGTTCATCATGCCGAACAAATGGATGCTCGTGGATTACGGCAAGGAACTGCGGCAATTCATGAGCCAGACCTCGCTCAAGAAAATTCTCAACTTTGGCGATGTCCAGTTCTTTGCCGATGCGACCATTTACGTGTGCATATTCGTATCGCAAAAGTCCGGCGACAAGATGCCGGTTTTGGCGTGTTCGCTGAACAGCAAGAACTATCACGGCGAATTCGAAAAAGAAGTCAAGGCCGCGACATTCGAGTTCCCGGCAGAAAATTTCGGAGCAAGCGAATGGAGCGTCCGCAACAAACTCCACGATTCCGTATTGCAAAAAATGAATGTTGGAACGGCTCTGAAGGATATGCCGATTTCAATTTATCGTGGCATTTTGACCGGCTTCAACGACGCATTCTTTATAGATGGAAAGACGAGAGAAAAACTCATTGCCGAAGACCCCAAGAGCGAAGAACTCATAAAGCCTCTGCTTCGTGGTCGAGACGTTAATGCATGGGTGACGGAAAAAGAAGACCAGTATCTTATCGGTACTTTCCCGGCGTTAAACCTTGACATCGACCAATATCCGGCAATCAAGAATCATTTGCTGAGTTTTGGAATTGAAAAATTGGAACAGACCGGTGCTAAACACATTGTGAATGGCGAAGAAATCAAGGCTCGCAAGAAAACCAGCAACAAATGGTTTGAAACGCAGGACCAGATTGGATATTATAAAGAGTTTGCGAAACCGAAAATTGTATATCCAGAGATATCGTCTTTATTCTCATTTACCTATGACGAATCAGGATTGACTTGTAATAATAAAAATTATATCATCACGGAAAAAGAAAGTTCCCAGAGCTTGCCGAAGGGAACGGAAACCGTCATTGCGAGCGAAGCGAAACAATCTAATGCGTTCTTGCTCAAAGCCCTCCTCGCTATATTCAATTCCAACCTCGTCAAACTTTGGATAGAGTATAATTGCCCGGTACTCAATGGCGGTGCGCGAAACATAAGCAAAACCTACTTTGAAAATTTCCGCATCCCCCTAAACAACACGGAACTCCTGCAACAACTCGCCATCCTCGCTGATGAAATCATTACCGCAAAGAAAGCTGGCGAAGATACAATAGAATTAGAAACCCAAGTCAACACCCTCGTCTATCAACTCTACGACATTACCGATACCGAAGAAATTGAAGCCGTGGAGAAAAGGTGACTTCATGAAAAAAATTGAGGTATATTAAATGAACGAAAATGTATTTGAATATTGTAAAAAGTTCATCCAATCAAAAAATAGCCCTCATTTTGCTGTCCTGATAAAAGGAGAATGGGGTGTTGGAAAAACGTTTTTCATTAAAAATATGGTGACAGAACTGAGGTTGGATAAAAGTGATTATGTTTATTTGAGTCTGTTTGGGTTGAAATCAATAGACGATATTAATGTGAAAATTTTTGAGGCAATGCATCCTATTTTATCGTCTCCACAGATGAAACTTGCTGGATCTATCTTAAAATCAGCTTTAAAATTAGGAGCTGATTTTAAATTCGATTTTTCGAAAGGCACAAAAGACGGTTCTGTAAAAATAGGGCTTGGAGACCCTTCCTTGAAAGGGATTGAAACTTTACGTACAAAAAGGAATCTTATAATTGTTGATGATATTGAACGGACAGAAAAAAATCTTTCAATAGAAGAAGTCTTTGGTTTTTTTCAGGATATAATTGTTGATTCCGATACAAAGGTTATTTTTGTTGGTAACGAAGATAAAATTGAATCTGAAATATCAAGTTCAAAGCATTCGTATGCGAGTATTAAAGAAAAAACAATAGGACAGGAGTTCTTAATTCAATCAAATCCTAATGATGCAATTGAAGTTTTTATTAAAGAATTGTCAATACACAAAAAAATTGAAGAACTTGTAAAAAAATCCTTAGAAGACATTGTTGTTGCTATAGGGTGTAAAAATTTAAGATGTCTCAGAAATGCTTTGTGGGGATTGAATGAATATTCAGAACTTATTATAAAGGATATATATGATGATGTAGATAAAAAATCATTTATATCAACATATTTGTTGTTGTCTATTCAAAAGAGCTTGAATTGTATAAATCAAAATGATGATATTCATGAAGTGTTAAAAGTATATCAAAGTTATCATATCAGATATGATTGCTATAACGAAAGGAAAGAAAGTGAAAAATTAGATGTTGGTTTTGTCGTTTTAAATCTGCCTTTTTTAAATCATTGGAATGAAATTATTTTTGAGGGCGAAAATTCAAGAGATGTATTGAATTCGTTTTATTTGAAAGAAAAAGAGGCGCAAAAAAAGAATAAAAAACAATCGTTGCTGTTTAAAATTATTAATTCATGGCGCGAATTTGATGATAATGAATTTAGGAAAAATGTAGATGAACTAAAAAAGGAATTTAATCAAGGAAAATATTTACATCCTGGTGAAATTTTGCATTATGCGAATATAATGCTTTTGTTTTCTTATTGGAAAATTCGTCCAGAAACATATCAAGGCATAGAAAAACAGATAAAGGATGTGTTTTCCAAATATTCGGTTAAAGCGATAAAAAATTTTGATATGCTCAAAATGGGCTTTGGTGGATGGTCGTTTTCAATGGATTTTGAACCGATGAAGACTATTTTTGATTATGTAGAAATTGAAAATGATAAACATTTTGAAACTAACCTATCGCAGTCGGTTTCACAGGATGTGGATAAAATGTCAAACGATAACATAAATGACTTTTGTTGTAATCTTTGGCAGTGTAATGGATCGAATAAATATATGAGATTTCCGTTCTTTAAGTATGTTGATGTAGATGAATTTTGCTTGAAATTAAAAGAACTTGATTCTCATTCTATAGAGCTCCTCTTGCAATCTCTTGAAGAAAGGTACGGTATCTATTATAGTAACAGTCCTGCGTGGAGTGAATCTAAAGATGATGTGCCGAATTTGAAAAAAATTAAAAGCGGATATATGAAGGGACGTAGAACTGTAATGAATAGTCCAAAAAATTTGCAAGCGAAAAACATTGCTGAACGTCTACAAAAAATTATTAATCATATAGAGCGTACAACAAAAGTTAAATAGGATAGAGTTTTATTTATGCCACAGAAGAAAAAAAGAAAAAATGCCGTCAAGCCTGTATTGATAAAGAATTATGGGTTGTTTTGGGAGCATGATAAAGTTAATTGGAATAAGAAACCTTCTTTAATAGGTTATTCATCAAAAAAGAAAAAGTATTGTTTTGATGAACAAATTGGCATATATGTCCTGTATAATGAAAATAAGGAAATCTTATATGTTGGCCAAGCCGGTAACGGCGAAGCCACGTTGTTAACTCGCTTAAAAAGGCATAATTCAGACCATCTTGAAGGGTGGTGGACTTATTTCAGTTGGTTTGGCTTGTTGGGGACAAATAAAGGAGATTCTTTGTTGAAATGGTCTAAGAATAATTTTCATGTAGATAGACCGAAGTTATTGGATTCGTTGGAAGGCATTCTAATTGCGGCAATAAACCCTAAGTTAAATAAACAAGGCGAGAAACTAGGACAAAGATTTAAGCAGGTAGTATGCGATGAATCGTTAGATACAGTAAAAATACTAAACAAATTAGATGAGATACTTTCAAAACTTAAAAAGTAAGAAGCTAACCTTTAGAAGAGACGAAAATGAATCATATCAAGAAACTTCATATAGAAGGATTCAAAAAATTCAAGGAATTCGATGTTGAATTTAATGAGCATCTAAATATTCTTGTTGGAGAGAATGAGGCTGGGAAAAGTACAATTTTAGAAGCTATTAGAATTGTGTTGAATCAATTATATCGGAATGCGGATAAGTCTATTTTGAAAGATTTATTCAATTTTGAAAATATTGAAATATTTAAATCAAATCCGACAACGAAAACATTGCCAAAGATTTTGATTGAAATTGAATTTGATTTAGACCCTAAAGCGAAAAATGCAGAGTATTTCTATGGCGAATTATATGGCGATTTGAAATCACAAGAAGAAAAATTTGGAATTTCTTTTGAATGCCAATTTGATGAAGTCCTTGGTGCTGGATTAAGTGCAGAGATTGAATCGGGTAAAATTCCGTATGAGTATTATTCATTATCGTGGAAAACGTTTGGAAATAAGCCCTACCAAACTGTCAAAAAACCATTAAATTTTTTATCCATAGATATTTCTGGGAAAGATTCTACATCTTCTTTTAATTACTATAACAAAACCCTTTTTGCTAGTCGTGTTAACGACGAAAAGAAAGTCAATGCGAAATATCAGTTTAGACAAAAAGTAGAAGAGTCTTTCGATCAAATAGGTTTGGAACCAATAGGTGAAAATAGAAAATTTGGAGTTGATGCAAAAAAGTTTCCGTTGGAAGCAATTCTTTCTGTATATGATAATGGTATTGCTTTGGAAAATCATGGCAGTGGTATGGAGTGCTTAATAAAAACTCATATTGCATTAGATAAAAAAAGTGGTTTAAATGTCATTTTAATGGAAGAACCTGAGAATCATTTGTGTTTTTCCAGTTTACGTCAAATGTTAAATGAAATTGTCTCGCAACAGGATTCATCTCAGTTGATAATTACCACGCATAGCAATATGATTGCAAGCCATCTCAATCTGAATAATATTCTATGGGTTGCAAATGATAAAATAGAATCACTGAAAAAAGTTGATTCTAATGATGCTGCGTTCTTTGTAAAATCTGACAATAATTCTTTTTTGCAATTGTTATTGTCAAAGAAGGTTGTGTTGGTTGAAGGTGCGACAGAATGTTTGTTGTTCCCTAAATTCTATAAGCAAGAAACAGGGCGCTCTATTGAAGAAGATGAGGTTTCGGTAATATCCTGTGGAGGAATATCTTATAAACGATATCTTTCAATTGCGGAAACCACGAATAAAAAAGTTGCTGTTTTAACGGATAATGATGGAGAAGAAAAACGAATTACAGAAAGTGCAACTTTTAATTCAAATCATGCCAATCAGCATGTGTTTATGGGGTCTTCGGTTGCAGAATGGACCTGGGAAGCGTCTGTTTATTCAATAAATCAAACTTTGCTTGATTCTATGATTAATCCGGAGCCTAGAGCACAATACTTATTCCATCAGAAGAATTATGGTCCATATTTAGGGAAAATGCTGCAAAATAAAGCAGAAATGGCTTATCAAATGTTGAATTCAAAGCAAACATTTGCTATTCCGCAATATGTTAAGGATGCAATTGCATGGCTAAACAAGTGATTTTAGCTGTTGCTGGTTCTGGCAAAACATATCATATTTGCCATTCAATAAATTTACAAGAAAAAAATCTAATTCTTGCTTATACGCATGAAAATTTAAGAAATATTAGAAAGGAACTTATTGATGCAAATGATGGTCATTTCCCGGAATTGACAAATGTTATGACTTTTGATTCATTTATATATAGTTATATTGTTCAGCCTTATGAACCGACTATTTTAAGCCATTTTGGTTATGGTGGGTATTATAGCAATGGGATTACTTTAAAGAATCCTCCGTCAATGCGTGTT
>Ga0310695_10013065_pt1 | contig 11499 bp, 11 predicted proteins | sample RumenRJG_04DNA_FD_203882 | JGI IMG/M metagenome (GOLD analysis project Ga0310695, IMG submission 203882) | Bovine rumen microbial communities from Lethbridge, Alberta, Canada - RJG_04 (v2) (version 2) | ecosystem: Host-associated > Mammals > Digestive system > Stomach > Rumen | place: Canada... | reverse complement strand
TCATACCCACACCTGGCGCTGCAACCACGCCCACGGCGTGGAAAAGCAGTATATCGAAAAGGCGATCGAGCGAGGACTGCAGATCCTGGGCTTTTCGGACCACACGCCCTACTGTTTTCCCAAGGGCTATATCGGCCCCGATAAGATGCTGCCCTCACAGCTGGAGGACTACGTGGATACAATCCTCCGCCTGCGGGACCAATACCGCGGCGATATCGAGATCCATCTGGGACTGGAGGCAGAATACTACCCCGAGATCTGGGAGGGACTACTCAAGCTCATCGAGCCCTATCCCATTGAGTACCTGCTGCTGGGCCAGCACTACATCCACAACGAATATGAGGGCGACCGCTACAACGGCAAACCCGGCCACAGCGACGCGGACCTGCTTCTCTACTGCAGCCAGTGCAAAGAAGCCCTGGAGACCGGGAGATTCCTCTACTTTGCCCACCCCGACCTCATCAACCACAGCGGAGACCCGGCCCTCTACGAGCAGGAGATGAGAAAACTCTGCCGCTTCTGCAAAGATAAAGAGATCCCCCTGGAGATCAACCTCTTGGGAGTCCGCCAGGACCGCAGCTATCCCAACGAACTTTTCTGGAGGATTGCCGCCCAGGAAGGCAATTCAGTGATCTACGGCTCCGATGCCCACTGGCCTGAACACGTCCTGTCCCCGGAAGTCGTCCGCAAGGCAGATGACTTCATTGCCCGCTGCGGCATTCCCCGCCAACGCCTCCTGATGACCATGCCGCTTGAATGAGTCACGAGGGACGGTTCTGAAAAACTCATTGCGCGCAATGAGTTTTTCAGAACCGTCCCCGGCGACTCATTGCGATCGAGAAAGAAAAATGAAGAAAAACAATCTGAAAATCACAATTAACGCGCCGGTAACGCTGGCATTTGTCTTCCTTGCCTTCATCGTATTGCTGCTGGGAATCTTGACCGGCGGAGCGAGCACCCAGCGGCTGTTCATGACCTACAGGGCTTCCCTGCTGTCGCCGCTGACCTGGCTGCGCTTCGTCACCCATGTCCTGGGACACAGCGGCTGGGATCACTATGTGGGAAATACGGCCTATATCCTGCTCCTGGGCCCCATGCTGGAGGAAAAATACGGGTCGGACAAGATCCTGAAGGTCATTATCCTTACGGCGGTCATCACGGGACTGGTCAATTTCATCCTCTTTCCCGCCAGCGCTCTATGCGGGGCGAGCGGCGTGGTCTTTGCCTTCATCCTTCTGACCTCTTTCGCAAACTTCCGCCAGGGTGAGATCCCGCTGACCTTTATCCTCGTGGCGGTCGTCTTCATCGGACAGCAGGTTGCGAACGGCATTTTCGTGAGAGATAATATTTCCAATCTGTCCCATATTATCGGCGGACTGGTCGGTGCCGCCGCAGGCTATGCCCTGAACAGTAACAGAAGGTGACAGCCCCGAAGGGGCACGAGATGCAATATGCCCGAACGAAATGAAGATGTAATATACTCTGAACAGGCACGAGATGCAATATGCCCCGAAGAGAATGAAGATGTAATATACTCTGAACTGGCACGAAAAAATAGAAAATAGAAATAAAAATAGAAAAAAGAAAGCTGGACATAATTTCAGTCAGGAGTAGAAGCTGATGGTTGATATTCACATTCATGTAATTCCGGGCATTGACGATGGCTCGGACAATATCGAGGAGTCATTGAGCATGCTGCGCATTGCGGCTGCCCAGGGGGTCACCTCTGTGGTCGCGACACCGCACAGCAGTGCCTTTGATTTCGGATATGACCAGGTCCTCAGAGCTTACGCAGACCTGCAGAATGCCGTATCGGAACAGAAGATTCCCGTACGGGTCCTGCTGGGCGCTGAGATTTTATGTTATGAGAGCGACATGGATGAGGTCATTCACTATCTGCAGATGGGGATTTATCCCACTTTGAACCGCACCCGGTATGTACTGGCGGAATTTTTTCCCAATGCATCGAATAAAGCGATCTATTATTGTCTCCGCCGCCTGCAGCAAGCACGGTTCATTCCCGTCCTGGCCCACGCAGAACGCTATCACAACTTTGACCTGGAATCTGCCTGCGAGCTGCACGCCGAAGGGATCCTCATACAGATCAATGTCTACAGCGTCAAACAGGAAAATTATGACCGGATCAAAAAAAGAGTCCGGAGTCTTCTGGAACACCACCTCGTTGATTTTGTCGGATCCGACGCGCACGGCATGCAGCACCGCCCGCCGTCCTATACACCGGGAGCTGAATATATGTACAAGAATTATGACCGCCTCTACGTGGACAGGATTCTGCAGGACAATGCAGTGAAGCTCCTCCAGGCCTGAAATCTGTAAAATTCTCTGAATAATCTTTGGAAAAAACTGACCGTCGATCAATGTCAAAAATGTTGATCAGAAAAACGATAAAAGCATGACCGGGTATAACGGATATAACGGTTGAAAAGGATCATCAGATATGAATGGCACCAGGGAACTGGAAACCGGGCGCCTGCGCCTTCGCAGGTACCGTATGGAAGATGCAGAGCTGCTGCATCAATATTTTGGAATCGATGAAAAAATGTACGAATTTTCGGGCTGGAACCCCTATGCGACCCCGGAAATGGCGCAGGCCTCCGTCCGCGAATTCATCGGATCCTATGACAATCCCGCCTTTTACGGCTGGGCGATCGAATTGAAAAAAGACTCGGACTATGTCTTTGCGGGCACGGTCGGGGCCTACGACTATGACCCCGAAGCCGGTACGGCAGATGTCGGCCTCAGTGTCCGGCGCGATCTCTGGGGACGGGGCATCGCCGGAGAATCCCTCAAGGCTGTCATCGAATATCTCACCTGCCAGGAAAAAATCCCCTGCATCAAGGCCTGGTGCGCGGCCTCCAATATCGGCTCCAAAAAGGCTATGGAAAAGGCCGGCATGCGTCTGGTTTCCACGGAAACGGCAGCCCTCCGGGTCGGGGATAAGGTTTATGACAAGCTGAATTATAAGTTCAGGGTTTCTGAGCAAAGCAAAAAGAATACTCCACAAGCCCCTGCAGCTGCTGCAGAAACTCTGGCAGCTGTCACAGAAGCTTCGGCAGTTGTCACAGAAGCCCGTGCAGCTGCCGCAGACAATCCGGCAGATGCCTCCGACTCCACAGACCTGACTTTCCGCATGAAACAGGGCACCTTTAACTACCGCGTCGGTGCCATCATCATCCACGACGGCAAGCTCCTTCTCATGCACAACGAGGAGGAGCCCTATTATTACACTGTCGGCGGGAGAGTGCATTTCAACGAGACCACGGAGGAGACCGTCGTGCGAGAGGTCCGGGAGGAGATCGGTGTCGACCTCGAGATCGACCGCTTCCTCTTTTTCCAGGAACAGTTTTTTGACGGCAAGGTCACTGGGACCCACATCCACGAACTGGGCGTCTACTACCTCATGAAGGACAGCCCCGCCCTCGAAAACCTCGAGTGCCATTCCGTCACCGCCCGCGGCGTCGCGGAGGAGCTCCACTGGGTTCCCCTGGATGAGGCCGGCTCCCTCTACATCGTGCCCGAGTCCATCGCGGCCAGACTCAGGAGCCTGCCCGAACACGCGGAACACATCATTGAAATCGACGAGAGATGATCTTTGAAATTGTCAACTTCCACAGGAGGTAAAAATATGTACGCACTTGTGACCGGTGCCAGTGCCGGAATCGGTAAGGAAATCGCAAAATATCTTGCCCTTCTGGGATATGACCTGATCCTGACGGCCCGCAGCGAAGATAAGCTGGAAAATCTTCGCAAAAGCCTTGCCAAATGCTTTCCGGACCGTACCGCTCTGGTGATCCCCGCGGATCTGTCAAAGAGAGATGAGTGCTTCCGGCTTTACAGAGAAGTCTGCGCCCGGGCGGGAAAGGAGAACATTGCCTTTGTCGCCAACAATGCGGGTATGGGTGTCTACGGCCTCTTCCTTGAGACAGACCTGGACAAGGAACTGGACCTGATCGACCTCAACGTCACATCCGTCCACATCCTCAGCAAGCTCTTTCTGCGCGAAATGGTGGAAAACGGCCGAGGCGTCCTCATGAATGTCGGTTCCTGCGCGGGCTTTATGTCAGGCCCCACCTTCTCCAGCTACTATGCCTCCAAAAACTACGTGGTCCGTCTGACCGAGGCCATCCACGAGGAACTGCGCCGGGCAAAGAGCCCGGTCAAGGTCAGCTGCCTCTGCCCCGGCCCCACAGACACCGCCTTTAACAAAAACTCCGGCGTCGCCGTCTCAGGCAAGCAGATCGGAGTCGCTCAGGTAGCAAAGGAAGGCGTGGACGGAGCCCTCAAGGGAAAGATGATCGTCATCCCCGGCAAAAAGATGCCGGTGGTCGTCAAGGCCTCCAGCCTCATGGGAGAACACCTCTCCACCAGAGTCAACTACCTCCTGCAGGTCAAAAAGGCAGGAAAATAAAATAAGGAACACTGGCTGGGACACATGAGTCGCCGTGAGTCACCGGGGACGGTTCTGACTGACTCATTGCATGCAATGAGTCAGTCAGAACCGTCCCCAGCGACTCACCCGGCGGCTCAGCCAGGCAGCGGACCCTTCACCCAAAAAACCTCACTCCAAAAGGGAGATTACTTGCTTATGACTCCTGCGGAAAACAAGATCTTTTATAGACGCATGTTTGACCTGGCGCTGCCGATCGCCCTGCAGCACCTGATGCTGGCCTCTGTGGCGGCAGCGGACGCCATGATGCTGGGCCGTGTCGCCCAGGCGGAGATGACAGCCGTCTCCATGGCGACCCAGATCCAGTTTATCCAGAACGTATTTCTCTATGCAGTCACCACCGCGGGCGCCATTCTTGGCGCCCAGTATTACGGAAAAGGAGACCGGGAGACCCTCAGGGATCTCTTTCACCTCATGCTGCGCTTCGGCGGCCTGGTCTCCATCCTCTTTTTTATTGCCTGCGAATTCTTTCCGGGCGCCCTGATGCATGTTTTTACGTCGGATCCGGAACTCGTACAGATTGGCATCCACTACCTGCGGATCGCGGGCTGGTCCTACCTTATGACCGGCGTTTCTCAATGCTACCTGATGATTATGAAGGTCACGGACCATGTCAAAGAATGCGCCGCCATTAGCTCCGGTGCAGTCCTTCTCAACATCATCTTCAACGCCGTCTTGATCTTCGGACTCCTGGGTCTGCCGGCCCTCAATGCCCGCGGAGCGGCGCTTGCGACCACCCTTGCCCGCCTCCTGGAACTGCTTGCCTGCCTGTTGATCTTTACCGGAAAGGAGTATATCCGCCCGGCCTGGACCCGCATTATGACGGGCAGCAGGGCACTGACCATGGACTTCGCCAGGCAGGCCCTTCCCCTGCTGGGAGGAAACCTGCTCTGGGGCGTGGGTCTGACTTCCTATACCGCCATCATCGGCCATGTGGGCTCGGATGCCGCCGCGGCCAACGCAGTCTCGGCCGTAGTCAGAGACCTGGTCTGCTGCGGCTGTAACGGTATCGGCAGTGCAGCCGGCATCATGGTAGGCAATGAACTGGGCGCCGGCAAGCTCGAGAAGGGAAAGCGCTACGGCATTAAGCTCAGAAATGTCTCCTGGGCCATCGGCCTTCTTTCCACTGCCCTGGTCCTTGCCGTGACGCCTCTCGTGGTCCGCTTTGTCATCCTCACCGATGAGGCCCGCAGTTACCTGACCGGAATGATGGTCATCATGGCCATCTACATGATCGGCCGCAGTGTCAATACTGTCACCATCAACGGTGTCCTCGACGGAGGCGGAGATACCCTCTTTGACATGTACAGCCTGGCGGTTTCCATGTGGGGCATCGCCATCCCCCTTGCCCTGACGGGCGCCTTTCTTTTCCACTGGCCTGTGCTGGCCGTCTATGCCTGCACCTGCCTGGATGAAGTGGGCAAGATCCCCTGGGTCATGCACCGTTTTAACAAATACAAATGGGTCCAGGACCTTACGAGGGACCGGGAGCAGCCCTGACAGATAAAAAAGCTGCATCAGCTCTTACGTATAAAAAACTGCATCAGCTCTTACGTATAAAAAACTGCATCAGCCCTAACATAAAAAAAGCCGCATCAGTGTTGACATTAATAAAAAAGCCGCACCAGATGCGGAGGACCCCGCTATGGCAGAGTGAAACAGGACCCGTTTTGACGGAGTAAAACAAGCCCCGCTTTGACATAGTAAATTCATCAAAAAGACTGTTCAGCAACATCATGAGCCGCATTCAGCAGGAAGAACAGTGAAAAAGTAGTATTAAGCAGTCAAAATGTTCACTATTTATACAGCGCATGCAGCAATATGGCAGCTGCCGCGGAATGGAGGTTTCATGAAACAGATCAAATTGGGAAAAACAGGTATTGTTGTTCCTCAGAACGGCTTCGGTGCCCTTCCCATCCAGCGTGTTCCCAAGGAGGAAGCAGTGAAGATCCTGCGCAAAGCCTACAGCGGAGGCATGCGCTTTTTTGACACTGCAAGGGGCTATTCCGACAGCGAAGAGAAGCTGGGAGAGGCCTTCGGCACAGGCTTTGTCAATCGGGAAGAGATCATCATCACTTCCAAGACCCATGCAAAGACCCCGGAAGTCTTCTGGAAGGATCTGGAGACCTCCCTGGGACTCCTCAAGACAGACTATATCGACGTCTATCAGCTTCACAATGTGCAGCAGTGCTACAGGCCCGGCGACGGGACCGGCATGTATGAATGTCTTCTGGAAGCCAAGGCCCAGGGCAAGATCCGCCACATCGGCGCCACTGCCCACAAGCTTGAAGTGGCTAAAGAAGTCATCCGGAGCGGCCTCTATGAGACCCTGCAGTACCCCTACAGCTATCTCAGCATGGAAAAAGAGACTGCCATGATGAAGGAATGTCTTGCAGCCGGCATGGGCTTTATCTGCATGAAAGCCCTGGCGGGAGGCCTGATCACCCGGTCCGACGCCGCCATGGCCTTCGTGAGCCAGTACGACATCATTCCCATCTGGGGCATCCAGAGGGAGAAAGAGTTGGATGAGTGGCTCTCCTACATGGACAAGACCCCCGAGCTCACGCCCGAAATGAAGGATTATATCGCAAAGGAACACCAGGAGCTGAGCGGCAATTTCTGCCGCGGCTGCGGCTACTGCATGCCCTGCACGGTCGGCATCAAGATCAACAACTGCAACCGCATGAGCCTGCTCCTGCGCCGCGCCCCCTCCAAAAACTGGCTGTCCGAAGAGTGGCAGGCCAATATGAAGCAGATCGAAGAATGCATCGACTGCGGCAAGTGCATGAAGACCTGTCCCTACGAACTGAACATCCCTGAACTTCTGCGCAAAAACTACGAGGACTACAAAAAAGTCCTGGCGGGCGAGATCTCCGTCTCCTGAAAAGCCTGAAAGATATTTTCGGCAAGGGTGACCTCCGATCCTCGACGCCGCTCTGCCGCTTGTCTTTTCTGCGGCACGGGTGACCTCCTGGAAAAAACTTCCGGACTTCAGATGGGCCAGTGCTGCGGTTGAACGCGCAAAAAGGCAAGGAACGCAAAAAAAGACAAGAAGCCCACAGAAAGATAAGGGACTCACAAAAAAATACAAAAAGATACAAAAAGAGAATGAAAATAATAAGTAAAAAAATCCTTTCCGCCCTGCTGGGAGCCCTGTGTCTGCTGATCGCAGTATCTGCGGTGTCTGCAGTGTCCTCCCCGGCTCCGGGCATATATGGCAAGTATGACGAGCAAAGCAAGTATGACGAGCATGGCAAGTATAATGAGTATGGCAGGCAAGGCATGTTTGGCATACCTGGCATGTTCGTGACTGCAGAGGCAGCGGAGCCCCAGTACACAGAATTTGACGATCTGAACGGAAAGACCATCGGAATGATCACCGGCGCCCCCTTTGAGGAACTGGTCAGAAGCAAGATTCCGGGCGTCAAGGAGATCCTCTATTTCAGTTCCGCGCCGGATATGCTGGCGGCCCTCAAGGCCGGTAAGGTGGAAGCCTATCTCATGAACAACGCTGTAGGCACCCTCCTTGTCAACATGGACAGCTCTGTCGCGATCTTTCCCAAGTCCCTGGGAGATACGACCTACGGCCTTGCCTTCAAAAAGAACAGCAAAGACCGCACCGCATGGCAGGCGGCATATGACAAGATTCCCCGAGAGGAGATTGAAGAGATTTGGAGAAAGTGGACCGGTTCGGACGAGGCTGTCAAGACCATGCCCGAGCAGGACTGGCCGGGGACCAACGGGACCGTGCAGGTTGCCTGCTGCGATACCCTGCCGCCCATGAGCTACCGCGGAGACGGCAACCAGATCATGGGGGTTGACAATGAAATCATCCTGCGCATGGCAGAGCAGCTGGACGTCCATGTACAGTTTAACGGCATGGAGTTTGCCTCGGTCATGCCTTCAGTGGAGTCTGAAAAGGCTCTTCTGGGCTGCGGCTCCATAGTGGTCTCCGATGAGAGAAAAGAAGTCGTGGATTTCGTCGATTATTATCCCGCCTCCTTTATCCTGATCGTCCGCTCCGCCGCGGCCGCAGAGGCGAACGAAGGCCTGATCACCAGATTAAAAGGGAGTATCCACAGGACTTTCATCAAGGATTCCCGCTACAAAATGGTACTCTCCGGACTGTGGACGACGATTGTGATTGCTGCCTTTTCCGGCTTTTTCGGCCTCCTTCTGGCCTTTGCCCTCACTTTCCTGAGGCACAGAAACAATCCTGTGGCCAACCGCCTGATCGCGGTCTACTGCAGCCTGATCTCCGGTATTCCTGCTGTGGTCATCCTCATGGTCCTCTACTACATTGTCTTTGGAAAAACATCCCTCTCCGCCATTATCGTGGCTGTGATCGGTTTTTCCCTGATCTTCGCGGCCCGCTCCTTCGGCGTCATCTGGAATACTTTGAAATCAGTAGATCCCGGCCAGCGCTAAGCCGCCCTTGCTCTGGGCTACGGAGAGGACCGGGCTTTCAGGGAGATCATCCTGCCCCAGGCAATGCGGGGCTTTATTCCCCTCATCGCGGCCCAGTTTACCGCCCTTGTCAAGGAGACCAGTATTGCGGGCTTCATCACAGTTGTGGAGCTCACCCGCGCCGGCGACCTGATCCGAAGCAGGACCATGGAAGCCTTCTTCCCCCTGCTCTCCATTGCGCTCATCTATTTTGTCCTGATCCGATGTCTGGAAAAGGCGGAGGATCTGATGCAAAAATTCAGGGCCCGCAAACGTGAGGAAAGAAAGATCAAGGGGGTGGACGCATGAGCCTGATCGAAATCAGAAATCTCAGAAAAGAATATTCGTCCGATGTCGTCCCCCTCAAGGGTGTGAACGCGGACATCGAAGCGGGCGAGGTGATCAGCATCATCGGCCCTTCCGGGACCGGCAAATCGACCCTGCTCCGCTGCATCAACCGTCTGGAAACACCGACCTCCGGCCAGATCCTGGTGGACGGCGCAGACGTCTGTGCCCCCGGCGCCGATCTGGCCAAACTGCGCCTGAGCATGGGAATGGTCTTTCAGTCCTTCAACCTCTTTCCCCACAAAATGGCGGTGGAAAATATCATGGTCCCCCAGCAGAGCCTTCTGGGCAAATCGCCTAAGGAAGCCTATGAGGAAGCCATGAAACAGCTGGAAAGAGTCGGTCTTGCAGACAAGGCCCGCCATTATCCGGATGAACTGTCCGGAGGCCAGAAACAGCGCGTTGCCATAGCCAGAGCGCTCGCCATGCATCCGCAGATCCTGCTCTTTGACGAGCCCACCAGCGCCCTGGATCCCACCATGGTATCCGAGGTCCTCTCCGTCATCCGAGACCTGGCAGGCACCGGCCTCACAATGCTGCTGGTGACCCACGAAATGCGCCTTGCAAGACACGTCTCCGACCGCGTATTTTTCATGCAGGACGGAGAAATCTATGAAGAGGGCAGTCCCGAGCAGATCTTCGAGAATCCCCTGCGGGAGGGCACCCGGAACTTTATCTTCCGCATCCGCAGCTGGACCTACACCCTGTCGCCGTCCAGCCGGGACTTCCATGCCATGACAGGCTCCCTGGAAAAGTTCTGCAAGGACCAGTTCCTTGGCAGGCGCCAGGCAATGAACTGCCAGCTTGCCGTCGAGGAGCTCGCCGTATCGCTCCTGCTCCCCGCTGTCGAAGGCGCAGGACAGGGCACCTTCCACCTGACGCTCTTTGCCGGTGAAGAAGGGACGGAGCGGAAACTTATGATTGACTGCTCTGACTTCCCCCAAGGAAAAAAACTACTGGAGGACCTCCTGAAAAATATCCCGGCAGACGGCGGGAGCACCAAGGCCAGCCCCGCAGCACAGGACGCGGAACCAGCAAAAAGTCCCAAAGCCGCAGAATCCTCTAAGGCCAAAGAGAAATCCATGGAAGCCGCAGAAACCTCCAAGGCCAAAGCAGACTCCATGGAAGCCGCGGAATCCTCCAAGGCCAAAGCGGACTCCGTGGAGGCCGCTTCCGCAGCTATCCTCGAAAACGTACTCAGACGCCTCCCCGATGAAGGAGAGGACACAGTTGTTTTCAGAATTCTGTAGAGGGGGGCATATGAAGCTTTACCATGCCGGAAAAGAGGAAATCAGGAAGCCGGATATATATCGGGGAAGAAAAAATGCTGATTTCGGGCAGGGATTCTATCTCACGCCTGACAGGGAATTTGCCTGCAGGTGGGCATATAAAGGATATGTGGTAAATGAATATGAGCTGGATCTTACCGGCCTGAATGTCATCAGTTTTTCCAGGGAAAGAGCCTGGTTTGACTATATTTTTAAAAACCGGCGGTCTCAAGATACCCTGACGGCGGATATTGTGACCGGACCTGTCGCAAATGACACACTCTATGATACCCTCGGGATCATCAGCAGCGGATTCCTGAAACCGGAAGATGCACTTGCTCTGCTGCAGATCGGTCCTGTATTTACGCAGACAGCAGTAAAGAGCATGAAGGCTTTAGAGCAGCTAAGATGGACCGGGGCTCAGAAGGTTATTGACGATTCCTTCTACAGAGATCTTGTCAAAAAAGAGGAATCAGAATACCAGGAACAGTTCGCGGCCTGCATGCAAAAATTGAGCAATCCTAAGATGTGACACCCGGGAGGAAATAAAAATGCACCGAATTGCCGTGATTTCCGATACGCATAATCTCCTTCGTCCCGAGGTGGCCGAGCTCATCGAGACCTGCGAGGCCATCGTCCATGCCGGCGATATCTCCACGCCCGACATCCTGGACCGCCTAAAAGAGCTGAAGCCCCTTTATATCGTGCGGGGCAACAACGACAGGGGAGACTGGGCCTCCGACCTGCCCCTGGTCCTTACTTTCGACCTCTTCGGGCGCACAGTCATCATGACCCATATCAAGCGGAACATCCCGCAGGACCACAAGGCGGACCTGGTGATCTACGGCCACAGCCATCGTTATTCCTGCGCCAAAGACGGAGACTCCGTCGTCCTCAACCCCGGCAGCTGCGGCCCCCGCAGGTTCAACCAGGAGATCACCATGGCGATCCTGACTTTGACGGATGAGGGGG
>Ga0310695_10013064_pt1 | contig 11499 bp, 8 predicted proteins | sample RumenRJG_04DNA_FD_203882 | JGI IMG/M metagenome (GOLD analysis project Ga0310695, IMG submission 203882) | Bovine rumen microbial communities from Lethbridge, Alberta, Canada - RJG_04 (v2) (version 2) | ecosystem: Host-associated > Mammals > Digestive system > Stomach > Rumen | place: Canada... | reverse complement strand
ATAAATTTTAAAAATGGGTCTGGTTCTTTATCTTTTATGTGCTTAGACCATGTAATAGCCGAATTTCACCAGAAGCTTTACACTGTCCTTTGCATACTCACGGTTCTGTCCTACAGCCTTATTCAGAGAGGCGTTAACATAGAAGCCTCTATAGGCTAATTCAGTACCCACGCCCACAGCGTAGAAGCTTTCCTTTTTCCTGTTCTCATGGTTTCTGGCATGGGCCTGCATGAAATCGGTATAGATATTGAAGGTCGGATAGCTCTTAACCTTATAGGTGAACTTCAAATCATCAAAGATACCGTTGTCAGAGGAGGCGGTATTCGAGGCAAAGGCTCTGACTCCATAGGCTCCGCAGGGAGTGAATTTGTCTGAGGGGTCAAGGGAGGTTGAGGCTATCTGCAGATTGTAGCTGTTGCTGATGTTAAAGAATTTATTCACATCAAAGGATACTGAGCCGTCCAGGGTAGTAATAAAATAGGATTTATCCTCATACAGGTTATACTCATCATCATTCTTAAGCTTTCCATAGTTAAAGCGCAGCGCATTGGCAAGCTTTGCTGTGGCAAAGAAGTTATCCAGCTTGAAGTCGGTAAACACTCCGTTACTGTGTCTTTTGAGTTTTACATCAAAGGCATCAATACTGTCGGTAATGCTGCGGTAGTAACCGCCGATATCCCCTGTGAATCTGGTCCTGGCGCTTCTGTAGAGTGGCTGCTCCAGATACAGGTCAGCATTGAAGACATTGCCATGGATATCTAAATCTCGGTAATCTCCGCCAAGCTCATAGCTTGAATAGGATAAATCAGTACCTAGGACATTAAGATAGGAGCTGACCGGAACTCTGTAGTCAAAGCTGAAATTGTTCTGCTTTCTGTCGGTAGTGGCTAAAAGCAGATTGGCTCTGTCTGCATGATGAGAGACATCATTGCAGGTTATAACTCCTGCATAACGGTTCTCACCGGTAGTCTTATTACCGTAGTTGTCATAGAAGGTCTGAAAGGAAAAGCGCTTCTTTGGCTTGATGTCCAGAATCAGATCAGCTCCACCATTATTAGAGTTCTCAAAGAAACCTGCCATGTCAAAGACATTCAGATCACGTACCTTTAAAAGATTATCGTTAAGTTCGGTGGTATTAACAGCCCTATCCTGCAGTCGTCTGGTTCTGCCAAACAGTCGGTTTAAGGTACTCATATTTACAGAGCTCAGGTTATTCAGCCTAATCTCATTGAGCTTTGTGGTCTCAACCACCACCTTAAGCTCTCCGTTATTGCTCTCCTGCTCCGGAAAGAATGCCTGAGCTGTCAGATAGCCGTTAGACTTGTATACGGCAGTCAGCTCATTTAAAAGATTCTGCAGAGTTGAGACTGTAATTTCCTTTCCCATATATGGCTTAAGCACCGCATCAAGCTCACTTCTGCTGAGTCGGGCCTGGGATTTGATTTCAACATTATTCAAGGTCTGGGCACATACGGAACCGGTACAAACTATAGTCACCGCCGCTGCCAGATTTAATAGGATTTTTCTTATTCCTGTCATAAACATCTCTTACTGATTCCCATAAGGGATTAAAAATAAAAAGATGGGTGCGGCAAAGGTGTGTACTCATTATGTTCTGAAAGGAATTGTTATTAGAATAAATTCCGCACCCACGAAAAGTTTGTGCGGGTATTATGAGGGCAAAAAAAATGGCCTTACACGTAAGGGGGTCATTTTTTGTCAGAATCCCGGATAACCGTTTGATTTATATGTATTAAAAAAAATTTTGAGTACATGTCAATGAGCTCGACATGCACATAAAAGAGAAGAATTAATAGAAAGAATTACTTCATGATTTCTTTTTCGAAATGACAGAAATCCTTAAGAGTCTTCCACTCTCCGCCCCAGGTAAAGCCATGAGAGATGAAGAGTTTGTAGGCAAGATCTTCCTTATCAATCTTGAACAGAAAGTCCTCGTCACGTTCACAGTATTCACCTGAATTCTTAGGCTGCACAAACAGCGAACCATCCTTTTTCAGCTTGCAGTAAGGATTGGTACGAGGATTTAAATCAACCGCAAGACCGCGTGCATGATAGGAAAGGAAGTCAGATCCGGTAATAAAACGGAACACAAAACAGGAGGTGTTATTGGCTCCCATCTGAATTTCATCATCCGCATCAAAATCATCAGCAAGAAGGATATGCTCAATGGCGTATTTGTTCTTGTAAAGAATAAAGAAAATCTCTCTGAGATCTTCTGCGATCACTCTATTGCAGACCATCTCACCAAGTCTTACCTTGTTCTCATGATCCACATGCAGCAATCTCAGATAACGCAGATCTTCCCTTTTTATAAAAGGATTATCCTGATAGGTGTTACCCTGCATTCTCTTCCATACATCATCAGGAATTTCACTGAGAGTAAAAAAGCTGTTCTCCCCATAGGTATCAAGCATCTTCTCCTCAATCACCTCACCTCCTTTAATGCTGCTGAGATCAAGAGTCTTAGCCTCACCGGCGAATGCAGAACAGCACAAGGCAAAGGCCCCAAATACAGCAAAAAAGATTTTTCTCAGGGAAAAACAAGACATAAATACTCCTCCACTACATATAAGAGTATACATAGAAAAAACTTCATTATGCCTTTTCCCCTCAAAAAAGCGCTTTTTTTTAATAATTCTCTTTATTCCTTGCCTAGAAAAGTCAGACGGACTCTTGTGTATAATACTGTTTCCAAACTGTCACACAAAGCTTATTCAGCCATTGGATGCGATATAAATGCCTTTTTACTGATAATTTTTTTTAATCTTTTTTTTAAGAAAATGTTACATAGGTCAAAAATGGTATACAATAGCGCATATTTTTTTTCTAAAGACTCAAAGTCAGAGTTATTTATCTCGGGGTTTACCACATGGATGTTCAGAAGATCCGTAACATTGCTATTATTGCTCATGTTGATCACGGAAAAACAACACTAGTTGATAAATTACTGCGCCAGTCAGGAACTCTTGACCGTAACGAAATCGGTCAGGAACGTATCATGGACTCAAATGATATCGAAAAAGAGCGTGGTATTACTATTCTTTCAAAAAATACTGCTATCAACTGGAAAGATTACCGCATTAATATCGTTGATACCCCAGGCCACGCTGATTTCGGTGGTGAAGTAGAACGTGTTATGTCTATGGTTGACTCAGTACTGCTGCTTGTAGATGCAGTAGACGGCCCAATGCCACAGACACGTTTCGTAACTCAGAAGGCTTTCGCTGCAGGTTTAAAGCCAATTGTTGTTATCAACAAGTGTGACCGTGAAGGCGCAAGACCAGACTGGGTTATTGATCAGATTTTCGATCTGTTCGACAATCTTGGCGCAACAGATGAGCAGCTGGATTTCCCAGTAGTTTATGCTTCAGCTTTCCAGGGATGGGCATCCTTAGAGCTTGATAATCACGGCGACAACATGGAGCCACTGTTCCAGGCTATCGTTGACAAGGTAAGCCCTCCAGATGCTGATCTTGAAGGTCCATTCCAGATGCAGATCTCTTCACTTGATTTCACCTCATATGTAGGTGTTATCGGTGTTGGCCGTGTAAAGCGCGGTGTAGCCAAGGCAAATCAGGCAGTAACCATCATTGACCGTGACGGCAATACCCGTACCGGCAAGATTGGTCAGGTTCTGGGCTACCTAGGTCTTCACAGAACACAGGTTGAAAGTGCAGAGGCTGGTGACATTATTGCAGTTACCGGTTTAGGCGAGCTAAAGATTTCAGATACCATCTGTGACAATTCAGCTGTTGAAGCTCTTCCAGCCTTATCAGTTGATGAGCCTACAGTTTCCATGAACTTCTGCGTTAACACCTCTCCATTTGCAGGTCGTGAAGGCAAGTTCATTACTTCAAGAAACATTGAAGAAAGATTACGTGAAGAGCTAGTTCACAACGTTGCTCTGCGTGTTGAAGCTACAGAAGATACCGACCGATTCAAGGTATCAGGCCGTGGTGAGCTGCACCTGTCTGTTCTGATCGAAGAGATGCGTCGTGAAGGCTACGAGCTGGCTGTATCCCGTCCAGAGGTTATTCTTCACAAGGAAGGCGGCAGAACTCTTGAGCCATATGAGATCCTGACACTGGATCTTCAGGAAGAGCACCAGGGTCCTGTTATGGAAGAGCTTGGTCTGCGTAAGGGCGAACTTAAGAACATGGTTCCAGACGGAAAGGGTCGTGTTCGTCTTGATTACCGTATTCCAGCACGTGGTCTTATCGGCTACCAGTCTCTATATATGACTCTAACCTCAGGTACCGGTTTAATGTTCCACACCTTCGACAGCTACGATGAGTATGCAGGCGGCAGCATCGGCGAGAGACAGAATGGTGTTCTGATCTCAAATGATACCGGTAAGGCTGTTCCATATGCTCTATGGTTCCTGCAGGAGCGTGGCAGACTGTTTGTATCTCCAGGTGAAGAGATCTACGAGGGTGAGGTTATCGGCCTGCATGTTCGTTCAAACGATCTGACTGTTAACCCATTAAAGACCAAGAAGCTGACCAACGTTCGTGCAGCAGGTTCGGACGATAACATTATCCTGACCCCTGCTGTTAAGATGACTCTGGAGCAGGCTCTTGAGTTCATCAATGAGGACGAGCTGGTTGAGGTTACACCTCAGAGCATCAGAATCCGTAAGAAGAATCTGTCTGAACTTGATCGTGTTCGTGCGTTCAGAGCCGCTGGCGGTAAGAAAGCTGACGAATAAGACAAAAGTTTAGGATCATAAAGCCTGTCCCATTTTGGTGCAGGCTTTTTTATTACCAAAAATTCTAGGTAGATCAAGTTAATATCAGGTTTAACTGCTGTAAAGCGTAAAATAGTGCACTATTTTTGTGCCATTTTCAAATTTTGTGATAAAGTGTAAGAAAATATCACATGCACTATTATAGAACGTTATAGGCAATCTGATGTCCGAAATTGATAAGGCAAATGTATTAGAAAACCTGACAACGGCGGTAATGATCACGAACAAGGAAATGAATATCCTTTACGCGAATACCGCTGCTGAACAGCTGTGTGGAATCTCGAGAAATCGTCTGCAGACACAGAAGCTGTCCGATCTGGTGGATAGAGAAGAAATCACGCTGATAGATACGCTGAATAATCCTGATTTCAATATCAATTTCCAAGGTTTCTCCGCCGCCGATGTGCGTTTTTCTCCTTATCCTGGCAAATCCTCCAAAGCCGACCTTACCATCTTCCAGTATACATACAATAATTTTGACGGATTCCTAGTTGAGATTCACCCTATTGCCCATCAGGAAAAACTTATCAACCAGGCTCAGCAGAATCTTCAGTACAATGCTGCCCGTGACCTTATTCGCAACCTGGCACACGAAATCAAGAATCCTTTGGGAGGCATCAGAGGCGCAGCTCAGCTTATTGAGATGACATATGCTGATAAGGTTGAGAATCTTAGGGAATATACCAAGGTTATTATTGAACAGACTGACCGTCTCAAGGTACTGGTCAACAACCTGTTAGGACCTCAGCGACCAAATCCACTTACCGAGGTCAATATACACTACCTGATTGAGAAGGTTATTAAACTTGTACAGATGCAGGATAACTGCAAGCGAATCAGAATTGAGCGTGACTACGATCCTTCCCTGCCAGAACTCGCTTTAGACTCTGACTCCATTGAGCAGGTAATCCTCAACATTGTAAACAACGCTATTGATGCGCTGGATAATGAGGTCTTTACTGATCCTTTCATTAAGATTAGAACCCGTGCCAGCTTCAGAACCATCATCAGAGAAACAAAATACCCTCTATGCATGGTGATCTCAATCATCAACAACGGACCACAGATTAGTGAACAATTAAAAAAGACTCTGTTTTATCCAATGGTAACCACCAAGCCTAACGGGAACGGACTGGGATTATCTTTGGCTCTAAACATAATCGAACGCCATAATGGAACCATCGAGTGTCTGTCAGATGCTCACGAAACAACTTTTAAAATAATTTTACCAATCAAAACAGAAAATCACGGAGAATACTGATAATGAATCCAATGATTTGGGTAATAGACGATGATGCAAGCATTCGTTTTGTTTTCGATAAAGCATTAGATGTTAACAGCATTAATCACCGTTTATTTGAGAATGCAGAAGCAGCTCTTGAAGCAATCAAAAAAGAAACCCCTGATGTTATTGTCTCAGACATCAAAATGCCAGGTATCAACGGACTTGAGCTCATCAAAGCCGTTCACGAGGTAGATGAGAACATTCCATTCATTATCATGACTGCTCATTCCGACCTGTCTGCTGCAATTGATGCCTTCAATGAGGGCTCATTTGAATACCTGCCAAAACCTTTTGATATCGATCAGGCAGTTGCAGTTATCAGAAGAGCTGCTGTTCACAGAGTTAACATGCTGCAGCTGGTTAGCCAGAGAAACCGCAACACTCTCATGAATGCTCCTGTTGAGCAGAAAGAGGAAAACGAGATTATCGGTAAATCACCTGCAATGCAGGAAGTCTTCAAGTTTATCGGCCGTGTTTCCAAGACTGATCTTCCTGTACTGATTCACGGTGAAATCGGTACCGGCAGAGGACAGGTTGCCAAGGCTCTGCACAACCACGGAGAGAGAACTTCCAAGAACTTTGTGTCAATCAATATCTCTTCCATTCCACAGGAAATGGTTAAGTATGAGCTTTTTGGTGATTTGACCAAAGATCCTTCAAACTGTGCAATCGCCAAGGCCGAAGGCGGTACTCTATTCATCAGCGAAATCAACGATCTGCCAATGGACTGCCAGTCAAGACTGTTAAAGCTCCTGCAGACAGGCGAATATACCAACATCGACAGCACCACAGCAATCAAGTCAAACATAAGAGTTATAGCTTCAACCTCTCAGGATTTAGAAGCTAAGATTGCCAAAGGCACATTTAATTCTGATCTGTTCTACAGACTGAACATCATCAATATCAATATTCCGCCTCTAAGAGACAGAAATAATGATATTCCTCTGTTAACCAAGCACTTCCTGGCTCAGGCTGCAGCCGAGGGCCATACCGAGCCTAAAAAGCTGACCTCTGAGGTTCTTGTATTCCTGTGCCGTCTTCCATGGCCAGGCAATGTCCGTCAGCTAAAGAATCTATGCAAGTACCTGACCATTATGGTTACCGGACGTGATATTCAGCTGGTTGATCTGCCATCAGAGTTCCTGCATGCCAACAGCAACCAGAACAAGAATACCTCAGGAGGAGCTGTTTCCAAAGAGAATCAGTCCTGGCAGGATATGCTCAGAAGCTGGGTGGATGCAAAGCTTAAGGCAGGTGAAAGAGATATTCTTAATGAGGCTGTGCCTGAGTTTGAAAAGGTTATGCTTGAGGCTACCCTGACCTTTACCGGCAACCACAAGCAGGAATCAGCCAAGCTTTTAGGCTGGGGTAGAAATACTCTGACCAGAAAGATTAAGGAACTGAACCTTAAATAAGCTCAAAGAATTTCATAGTAATGTATTTTTTAAGTGCAGGTCTGCAGATGCAAACCTGCATTTTTCTTATATAAAGAAAAAAATTTCCCCGTATTTCCTGTCTTTTAAGCTGTTTAGTCTTAATTATTTTTCCTTATTTTCAATAAGTTATTCTTTTATTAGTTAAAAACTATAACTGATAATTAAAAATTAGTATTAGCCAAAAAAATCATTACAGATAACAATAGTCCCATCGAAAGATAACCAACAATAAAAACAGAAATCCTCTAAATAGAAAATTTAAGGAATATTATGAAAAATAATCAGTTATACCATCAGATAGAAGCTGTCTTCAAGGAAGAAGCAGTCTTTGTTTCTGACCTTAGAATTACCTTCAACAAATACTCTGACAGCACCTCTGACTGTATGTGTATGTGCATGTAGCACAACCGGCAACAGTAAATTTCAAATAGTTAAATTAAGTTTTTTTTCGCAGTTCCATGTGTAACTGTTAGGAGTTTTATCATGTCAAAATTTTCAAAGAAGAATATATTACTAACTGTTTTTTCAGCATTTTTAGCCTTTTCTCTAACCGCCTGCAACGATGATGGCAACAAGTCAGCCAAGGCAGATACTGTTCCTGAGCACATCAAAATCGGTGTGGTACCAGGACCATACAAAGATCTGCTAAAGAATCATCTGACCAAGGTGGTTGAGAGCAGAGGACATAAGCTTGATTTCGTGGAATTCTCAGACTGGGTTCAGCCTGATTCCGCCCTGGATGCAGGAGAAATCGACGCCAATCTGTTCCAGCATTCAATCTACCTGAAGGCAATTGTAGAAAACCAGGGGCTAAAGCTTGATGAGGTTATCAATGTACCAACCTTAGGCCTGTTCGCCTTCTCAGATAAGGTTAAATCTCTGGATGACCTGAAAGACGGAGCTTTGGTTGCCCTGCCAAATGATGCGGTAAACCTCTCCCGCGCGCTGAGATTCGCCCGCGATGCCGGTATTATCACTCTCAAAGCTGATAAGGATGATCTCAAGGCCTCAATAGCTGATATCGACAAGAATCCAAAACACCTGAACTTTGTACCAATGGAAGCAGCTCAGCTACCTCGTTCTCTGGATTCAACCGATCTGGCCCTGGTACCAGGCAACTATGCCTATGAAGCAAAACTACCATTTGACAAGGCCCTTGCCAAGGAGAAGGTTTCAGAGCCAATCAAACTGGTGGTTACCGTACAGAGCGACCGTGTAAATACAGTTGGAGCCTTCTTAAAGGATGCAGTTGCAAGCAGAGAGTTCACCTCATCAGTGAATGCAGATCCTCTATACAGAGATTTTGCTAAACCACAGTGGTGGCCTGCAAACTGATAAGAATAAATATAACCTTTATCGGAAAGAAAAAATGATTAGATTTGAAAACCTAAGTGTTAAGTTCAGAAATGCAGATACAGAATACACAGCTGTTGATAAAGTGAACCTAACCATCAACAAAGGCGAATTCTTTGGAATAGTAGGCGCCTCTGGAGCAGGTAAGTCAACACTGGTTCGCACAGTAAATCTGCTGCAGAAACCAACCTCAGGTAATGTGTATATCAATGGGAAGAACATCGTAAACTACAGTGGCATAACGCTTCGTAACCTAAGACAGAATATCGGCATGATCTTTCAGCATTTTAACCTGATATCCAATGCCACTGTCTACGATAACATAGCTTTTGCTCTTAAGGCCTCAAAAACTCCCGCAAAGGACATTCAGAAAAGAGTACCTGAGCTTTTAGAACTTGTAGGCCTTGCAGATAAGGCGGATTTATTTCCGCCATCATTATCAGGCGGTCAGAAACAGCGCGTGGCAATAGCCCGCGCTCTGGCTAACAATCCAGAGATCCTTCTATGTGATGAGGCTACCTCTGCACTTGACCCAGACAATACCAAGGAAGTGATTCAGACACTGCGCAACATAAAGAATCACTATCCTATAACCATTCTGTTTATTACCCATCAGATGGAGGTTGCAAAATCTCTGTTTGACAGAATTGCTGTAATGGAAAAGGGACGTCTTGCTGAGGTTGCTCCTTCCTATACCCTCTTTGCAACACCTCAGTCAGAGGCTGCAAGAGCTCTTATCAGCAGTGATTACAGAAAAGCTGTGCCAAAGAAGGTATTAGAACAGGAAAAAGACCTCTACATGATCACCTATAAAGAGCAGGGAGCCTTTGATCCGGTAATCTCAGATGTTTCCAGAAAATTCCTGAAAACAGATGTATCGATTATCGAAGGCAACATTGAGTATGTGCAGGATAAGCCAATCGGCAGACTTCTTATATCCCTGAGATCAAAGGACGATAAGGACAGGGAAGAGGTAATCAGCTACCTTAAGCAGAAAACCTTTATAACCAGATTGAATGCGGAGTAATAAATGAACAGCGAACTAATAGAATCAACAATAAATATTCTGCAGAATGAATTTGTGAAATCCATCTATGAAACAGCTCTGATGATTGGAATTTCATTTTCACTGAGTCTGATTTTCGGTCTGACTTTAGGTTTTATTCTGTATCTGACCTCAGGTAAAACCTTTTTTGAAAAAACCATAAGTCTTAATAAGACGGTATCAGCATTTATCAATATCATCCGCTCCATACCATTTATTATTCTGGTGGTTTTCTCTCTGCCTTTAACCTTTATTCTTGTCGGCACCAAAATAGGACCTATAGCAGCTTCAGTACCACTTTCTATTGCAGCTATAGTATTCTTTGCAAGACTGGTTGAAAGTGCCTTAAAAGAGGTTGATGCAGGAGTCATAGAGGCTGCAATAGCCACCGGCGCCTCACATTTTCTAATCATAAAGAATGTGCTTCTGGTTGAAGCGGCACCAGCAATTGTAAGAGGTATTACCATTACCTTCATCAATCTAATCGGCTGTTCAGCAATGGCCGGCATGGTTGGAGGCGGCGGCATCGGCAACCTGGCTATACAGTACGGCTACTACCGCTATGAAACCGGTGTTATGATTTTTACCATTGTGGTACTGGTTGTAATCGTACAGCTTGCCCAGTTAACCGGTGACAGAATTGCAAAACTGCTGACCCACTAAAAAACAGAACAAGGATACTCATGATTACTCTAAGCGAAAGAACAAAATATTTTACTGATTCGGTCATCCGCCGTATGACCAGAATCTGTAACGGCTGCGGCGCAATCAATCTGTCTCAGGGCTTTCCTGACAATCCGCCGCCATTTGAAATGACCAAGAGTCTTTCAGAGATTGCTCTTTCAGGTCCTCATCAGTATTCCATTACCTTCGGTGCTCAGGATACAAGAGAGGCACTCAGCGCTAAAATTGAACACTTCTCAGGTATTCGCTACAATCCTGATACCGAACTGTGTATTACCTGTGGCGGAACCGAGGCCATGATGAGTGCCGTCATGGCTACCTTAAATCCAGGAGATAAGATAGCCATATTCTCTCCTTTCTACGAGAACTACGGTGCTGATGCCATTCTCTGCGGTGCAGAACCAATCTATGTACCGCTTCATACGCCGGATTTCTCTTTTGATGAGAAGGAGCTTGAAAAAGCTTTCGCACAGGGAGCCAAAGCACTAATCCTCTGTAACCCTTCAAACCCAAGCGGCAAAGTCTTTACCCGAGAAGAGCTTTTAACCATCGCTGCTCTTGTTGAAAAATACAATGCCTTTGTAATTACCGATGAGGTTTATGAGCACATTATCTTTGAGCCTTACCAGCATACCTACTTTGCCTCTTTAGATGGAATGAGAGAGAGAACCATTATGTGCAACTCCCTCTCTAAAACCTATTCCATTACAGGCTGGAGATTAGGTTATGTTGCAGCGCCTCCTGAGGTTATGGACAGAATCCGCAAGGTACATGACTTTTTAACTGTTGGTGCAGCAGCCCCTCTGCAGAAGGCTATTATTCAGGGACTGAAACTCCCTGATTCCTACTATCAGGATGTAAGAGCGCTCTTTACCCACAGAAAGAATCTTTTCTGTGGTGGACTAAAAAAACTTAATCTTGATTTCTA
>Ga0310695_10013063_pt1 | contig 11500 bp, 6 predicted proteins | sample RumenRJG_04DNA_FD_203882 | JGI IMG/M metagenome (GOLD analysis project Ga0310695, IMG submission 203882) | Bovine rumen microbial communities from Lethbridge, Alberta, Canada - RJG_04 (v2) (version 2) | ecosystem: Host-associated > Mammals > Digestive system > Stomach > Rumen | place: Canada... | reverse complement strand
CCTGCCCTTTGGCGCAATAACGAATTTTCGTGTCATAGAGAATCGTGTCAAGACGCTCGGCAATGAGATTCGCATTTTTAAGTGCGTTCTTTCCGTTTCTCGTGTTTCCCTGAAAGTTCGTCAAAAGCATACCGTTCAAGACGATGTCCGGATTGACCTGCGCTTTGATCGTTTCGATTACTTTATAAATGTCCGACAAGCCTTTCACGGAAAGACGGTCACCTTTTAAGGGAACGAGTAGTTCGTCTGCACTGGAAATGACCGATCGGTTGATAAAACCCGTTAAATCCGGTGGGCAATCCAAAAAGATGTAGTCATACGCTTGTTTTAATGGTTCGATTACACGGGTTTTTAGAGAAGATAAATCCAGCGTTCCGTCATAGATTCGCCCGGTCAGTTCTGAAATCAAAGAATCTCCCGCTACGATGTCGCCACGGTCGGTGTGCTGAATACAGTCCATAACGGACTGAGGGTGTCGAGCTTCAACCCAGCAGTCATAAAGTGTGTTTTCGTTCGTTACCTTTGCGCCGAATAAAACGGTCGCATTGCATTGCGGATCGCAGTCCACAACGATACTTTTCTTTCCTTGTTTCTGTAACAGATAGGACAAGCAGCAGGCGGTATGTGTTTTTGCCTGCCCGCCCTTTCCAATACAAATCGCGATTGCTTTTGCCATAATTTATTTCCTTCCCATTTTGTACGTTTCGCACGAAACAACTTTTCTTTATTTTACGTCACTTGTTTTTGTAACGCAATAAACAGAAAGAGATTGCACAACAAAAAGAACAGAAACAATTTATTTTGCGTAACGAAAGGGAAGAAAAGACATAAAAAACGTAATAAAAATAAGTTCCATTGTTTACGAAACGGAAAGAACAGGAAAAAAGTGCGTTATATATTAAATCGAAAGAAATGAAATAACATACGAAACAGACAAAACGCATGAAGCGGACGAAAAAGAAAAAAAAGAAATAATGCAAGGAACGCAAAGAGCGTATGTAATCGGAAAAACAAAAAGAAAAGGAATTACGAAAAGAAAAGAAATTGCGTACGGAATATCTGTAAAATATGTAACGTCTGCAAAATACGTAACATCGATAAAGCCCGTAGAAAATGTAATAAACGTAAAAAATACAAAAGATTACATTTTCACAAAGCGGTTCGATAAATTGCCACTTTGAAATACGATTGTCTAAAATGCGACTTTCGATAAATTGCCACTTTCGAGTTTTCTCAGCCGCTATGTTTGAATTGTATTTATTAACTTTTTTCTCAGAAAGGAGACGATTTATGAAAACAAAAATCAAATGGTTTACGAATCAGAAGGAGCTAACGGATTATCTTTACGAGTGTTCTGATGTTTACTATAACACCGGGACGCAAATCATTAAAGACGAGATTTATGATGATTTGAAGGCTCAGCTACAGGCTATGGAGAAGGAGTCGGGAAAGATTCTTTTCGGCTCTCCAACAATTACGGTTGGCGCAACACCGCACGTAGGCGACCGCGCGATAGTCAAGCACGAGATGGAAGCTAAGTCGCTCGACAAGTTCCGCCTTGGTGTAGAAGACGAGAAGGCTAAGATGTTGAAGTGGTTAGGTGAACACGCGCCTTATACAGTCGAACTGAAGGTAGACGGTTCCACCGTTATCTTAACTTATGATAACGGCACGCTTACTCTCGCCGAAACTAGGGGCGACGGTATTCGAGGCGTAGACATCACGGATAACGCTGCATTTATTCATGGCGTACCGAAAAAGATTCCTTACGATGGACACCTGGTTGTTCGCGGCGAGGCAGTGATGCGATTTGACGACTTCGAAAAAGTAAACACGAACGGCGAATACTCAAATCCGAGAAATCTCGCAAACGGCAAGTTACAGAGCCTCGATCCGAACGAACTGCGTGCTTTCCCAATCGGGTTTGTCGCATTCGAACTCGTTACGCCTGGCGTATTTGATGGCGTAAAGAATGACGGTAATGAGTTAACGACAATGAGCGAGCGTTTTAAGTTCATTGACGCACTTGGCTTCGACGTCGTTCCTTATGGCGTGTACGATTTTACTGACCCAGCGCGTATCATGGAAGTAATCGAAACATGGAAGCATAATCTTCCAGAGATTCCGTATCCAACAGACGGTCTTGTATTTTCCGTCCAGAATCTCGATTCGGAACTGGGTTGGAAAGCGGGTATGAACGACCACGGTCCAAGATGGGCGCGTGCAATGAAGTGGCCGTCCGCAGAAAATGCGGTTCCTACAACATTGCGTGACGTTCAGTTTACCGAAGGTCGTACCGGAGTGCTTACGCCGAAATTCATTTTCGATACGGTAAATATCGGTCTGGGTTCAAACGTCCAGAAGGCGACGGCATTCAATCTGTCGATTTTGGAAAATCTTCCGTCTGAAGACGGCGAGGACCACGATGGCGTACATATTGGAGACGACGTATTCGTATTCATGGCGAATGAAATCATTCCGAATGTAAAGATGTTCCGTCCTGGTCAAAGTCGTACCAAAATCATAATTCCGAAAACCTGTCCATACTGCGGAAAGGAAACAACGATTCGAACTAGTGACAGTGGCGTAAGAGAACTGTTCTGTACGAATCCTGAATGTTCCGCAAAGAAAACAGAGTCGATTCTGCATGCAGTCGGACGTGACGGATTAAACGTCAAAGGTCTTGGCGAATCTCAGTTAATCGATCTGATGAAATACGGATTGGTTCACAATCTCGCTGACTTAATGTCCTTAAACGACATTGCTATCGACGACCGCGTTAATGCGCTCCTGTCACAGAACGGCTGGGGAAAGAAGTCGTATGAGAAGTTGACGGCAGCAATACAGACTGCGCGTAAGGTAACATTCGACAAATTCCTATACGCTTTGTGCATTCCGATGTGCGGCAACAATTTGTCAAAGAAGTTCGCGAATTTCTTCGGAGATGTCGAGACATTTTACAATTCGGTTGTAATGAACGTACGCGAAAACCACCAGCGCGAGATTTTTGATAAACTTTCGAACGTTGACGGTATTGGCGATAAGAAAGCAGGCGCTCTGTTAGAATGGGCGCGAAATAATAAGGCTGAAGATATCGCTGATATTGAACGCCTTATGAATCTGTTCGAGTTTGAAGATACTGCGAACGTTGAAAAGACTTTGTCCGGAAAAACATTCGTTATTACTGGAAAGGTTCATCAGTATGCCGATCGTGCAGAGTTTAAGGCGAGTGTTGAAGCTCGCGGCGGTAAGGTAGCGGGTTCCGTTAGTAAGAATACCGATTATCTTGTGAACAACGACGCTACGTCAGAGTCTTCGAAAAATAAGAAGGCGAAGGAACTTAGCATTCCGATTATCACAGAGGACGAATTTATCGAAACGTTTGGGAAATAATCTGACCCAATAAATGACCCAATAAAACGTAAAAAATAGGGCCCCGAATAGGAGCCCTTATTTTTATGCCTCGACTTATTTCAACTTATTTTTATGCTTCGACCTCTAATAGTTTCGAAGCTTCGAGATCCGCCTCGTGCATTGCGAGAACGAGCGGATACTTTTCCATCGCATCGCCAACAGATGCGTACTGTGATTTTTCTTCGGTAAAGCCCATGTGCCACCGAATTGCCATCACTTCGGGCATGTGCAGATGAATAAACTCCTGAGCGAGCATAACACTCTTTTCGCCATGTCCAAGCGGTAACTTATCATCGATCTGATATGTTTTTACGCTTTCCCAGATGAAGTCGCCCTGCGCATCGTGTTTTACCTGCCACTTTTCTGCAGCTGCGACTTTTACAGGGTCGTATGTCTTCTGATTCTTCGAAGACTCTACGTAAAAGTTCGCCTTGCACAGATCGTGTAATAAAGCGACGATGATAAGTGAATCGTCTGGAGTGTTTTCGAGAACCTTTGCCCACACGGGACTATTACGCTTCGCTTGTAAGCACTCGTACACATTCAGACTATGCTGAAGCAATCCGCCTTCGCAAGCTAAATGAAAGCGAGTAGAAGCTGGCGCAACATAGAAATCCGTACTATTTTTTATATAGTTTACGAGACGGTCCATACCTTCGCGCCCTGTACCGAGCAATAGATTTTCGAATTTCATGATATTATTTTCGTCCTTCATTCATAACCTCCTTTAGAAAAATATTGTGATGTGAGATACGTCTTTAACATAGCGGTCGACACGTGTAGATTATCGTACTAGACGTGTCGATGATGTTCGAACGACCATTTATATTACGAATCGTTTATATTACGATTAAGTACGTTTGTTCGTATTTCACTTTCATTTTACGATTTTACAAACATAGATACTAGCGAAATTTTACTTTTATTCGAACTAATATTCTCGAACCTATATTCGAAATCGTTTATTTCGTATCGTTCATATATCGTATTCATATATCGTATTCATATATCGTATTCATATATCGTTATTTATAAATCGTTATTTATAAGTCGTACTCATAAGATTTCGTATTCATAAGACGTATTTATAATTACGATTCGTTTTATTCGTGACTCTTATAGACGTGTTAAATTGTCGCACAATTCTATATATTGTCTGTATATTCTGCGAATTCTGTAAATTGTTTCATAATTCGAACAATTATCTGTAAATTTCGTAAATTGTCACGCGATTTTGGACGATTCGAGTCTGCATTGGCGAGTCTTGAGCTGGATGCGAGCAGACTTTCTCCCATCGATTTCGATGAGAGAAAGTCCGCCCATTCATAGTTTGCACCGGTTCGCCCGTCGCAGTTATGTGTTACTTCGACTTTCGGTTTTAAGTGATCGCCTCTAGTTTCAACGTCACCACCAACCGAACACGTTTTCTACGGGAATCCACTGCCATCGTCCCGATCTGCCTTTCGGCAAGTCTACGCGTCTCCTGAAAGATTCGTACTAAACCGTCTCTCAGGTTTCCATTGTCATTCTCGCGGGTAATCTTCACCAATGTACCGAACGGTTCCACCCGTTTCGGGTTAGGCAGAGGGCCTCTTCCGCGTTCACCCCCTCAGGCATTACGACAGATAAAGTAACAGCTATCCGTCGCACCCTGTGCACTTTCTGAATGGGCTGCACATCACCACCGTTTTTATACAGGTACGTCGCCCTGTAACCCGTTGTTGCCGTGAGTGCGATACAACACCCGAATTTTCTTGGATTACCGCCAAGCCGGTGCTGCGCTTTTTTCGAGGCGCAACTCTCACGATATTTAACATAGCACGCAGAATTTCACTGCGACGTCTTGGACCATCGCCAAGTCGATATTGCGCTTTTTCTCAAGGCGCAATTCTTACGTGAATTAACATAGCGCGCATAAAATCGCTACGATACATTTTGAGATTTTGATGCGAAAAGCTCGGTCGCTATGTTTGAAAAATCGAGAGCGATACAAATCGCGAACTCGATTTTTTCGACTTCACATACCACCAAGTTGCGTCTTTCGATTTTGTGTCAGATGTCAGGAATTTTTTTTTGTATTTATTCGCGTACAATTCCGTATACTAAAAAGACGTACGAAAGGGCAAGCATCGTACAGAATATGTTCGAATCTGTATATGTTTCGTCTCCCCTGCAATGTTTGCGACGATTTTTTACATCACCGACTATGTTCAACGTATCAATTAAATGTTTTTCGTTAAAAGGAGGATACGAAAATGGATATATTAATTAAGATGATTGTCGATACGCCTATGGTACATAAGGAGGGGTATGTAACCAATTCGTACCACAACAATGGCGAGTATCACCCCGCCGTATTCCATTCGGTAAAGGATGTTGCAGATTATTTACATCTGCAGCGTGCGAAAACGAACGATCGAATTGAATGGTATGTCGATCATCCTGAGATGAAGGCGAGGATCACATATTTCGTCATTGATCTTTACGATGGTGAGAAGCTCGCCATTTTAGAAGACGACGAAGACTTAGACGAAGTTCTCTCTGATTGTTTCGCCTGAAGTCACGAAAGACGTTCCTGATGGGGCGTCTTTTTTTTATGCGTACGAACTATGTTAAGTACGTATAAATTTCGTTTTAGTAAAAAGGAGGAAAATAAATGAGCGAAGAGAAGTATTTACAACTGGTAAGGGTGCAGATTAATCGGTACACAAAACAGTCACGAAATGAAACCGTAACGTTTAAGTCAGAAGATAACGAGCACTTTTACATTACATCTGGAGCCGTCGACTGTAAGCGTGGTCGTAACAAGACGCGTCGGTTAGCATTTCCTATCGCTGAGTGGGATATGCGAAAGCAATTTTATATCGACAAGGGATATAGGATTGTTGACGACCAGGATCGCGGTGTAAAAACCGTCGTTATTACGGACGGCACGAATAAACCAATCGAAGACCCTGTATTTCGAACGGTTCTGGAAAGATTCGTAAAATTAAATAACGAAATGATAACGGAGCAGTATTCGAGGAGCGTAAAAAATGTCGCACCGGAAAATCTGAAGGCTGCCCAGGATGCGCTATTGGATATGACGTCACGTAAGGATACGATTTCCATCCAGGAGTTCAATTCTCTTTTGATGAACGTCGTGTGGACTCGCGTTCCACGGCTGCAAAACCAGTTGTACCAGAAAATCGCGCATGGTCGTGGCGAGTTCGAATCTATACTGGCGAGAGAGCAGGAAACGCTCGACAATTTGATGCAGTTCTTATCTTGCCCGGATAAGGTCGACAACAGTGAGTCCGTCGATATCCTTACGGCAAATGGAATTACCGAATATACGGTCGTTTCGCCCGAGGAAAAGGCGATGCTAAAAACATTAATGACGGACCAGTCGAATCGCTTCAAGCGGGCGTGGTCCGTACATAATGAAGCGAACGATAAAAAGCTCGCTTCGTACTGTAATGAACGCGGGTTAGACATCAATAGTAACAACGATGTTCAGCTTCTGTTCCACGGTACAGGCGTTGAGAATATTTGGTCGATAATGAAACATGGCCTGTATCTTAATCCGGCTGTATTAAAGTCGGACGTTCGTATTTGTGGAAAGGCGTATGGTTACGGATCCTATTTCGCACCATATTGCTACAAATCAATGGCATACGCTTCGAGCGTCTTTGGAGGCGGTCGTCATTCGTCTGGATACTTATTAGTGTTCAGAGTTGCGACTGGTAATCCTTATTATATCAATCGCGATTCAGAGCCATATCGACCAAGGCATTACGAGGATTTCCATAAGAAGTTCCCGAAATGTGACGTATGTTGGGCAGAAGCGGGTGAAACCGCAAATAATGCCATGATGCGTCTTCGTTGGGACGAGGTTATCGCCTATCGCGAAGACCAATCAGCATTAGCGTATATCATTGAGTATACGTGCTAGTGAATTGGCGTCCTGCTTACGTAATCGTGTAAGTGGGGCGTCTTTTTTTTTATGAAAAAAATCCTGACGCCTGACACAAATTCGAAAGACGCGACTTAGTAATAGATAGAATTTGTGTATCGTAGGTGATATTTGCGTGCAATGTTATATAGAGGAGGACCCGAAAAGATGAGTGAATTCAAAAAGAAATGCATTCCCGATCAGTCAAATTTACGTGACTATCAGAAAGAGTGTATTGATATAATCGATAGCTGCAAAGACGGCTCACATTTAATCGTACTGCCAACCGGCTCTGGAAAGACTTACGTATTCAGTCATATTCCAAGGCGCGGTCGTGTTCTGATTTTGTCTCATAGAGACGAGCTCGTCCATCAGCCCGAAAAATATTATGTTAACGAAAAAGTGTATGACGAAGACGGCAATGAGCTCCCGGCTTGTACGTTTGGCGTCGAGATGGCTGGCGAAAAGTCGAACGGAGAGGATGTTGTATCCGCTTCGGTTCAAACAATGGTGCATCGCTTAGATAAATTCGATCCTAATGATTTCGACATGATTATTACCGATGAGGCTCATCATGCGGTAGCGCCATCTTATAAAAAGATTTACGAGTATTTTAAGTCTCGTATTCATTTAGGATTTACGGCAACACCCGATCGACATGACAAAGACGATCTTCATCATATTTATGACGACATTTTATATAAAAAGGACATGACCTGGGGTATTCGTCAGAAATACCTGACAGACATTGAGTGCTATCAGGTAGACGTCGGATATAACCTGAACGGCGTTAAACGTCAAATGGGCGACTTCCAGACGAAGGGGCTCGGCGACGAAATGACTCGTGAAGAATGTTTGGACGCTACGGTTGAAGCGTATAACAAGTATCATACGGGTCAAACATTGATTTTCGCAGTAAACGTTGCGCATGCGATGAAAATTGCAGAGCGTATCGATGGCGCGCGAGTCGTTGTTGGCGATACTCCATCAACAGAGCGTGCCCAGATTTTTAAGGACTTTACAGAACGTAAATTTCCATGTCTCGTAAATGTTATGGTCGCGTCAGAAGGAACCGACCTGCCGTTAATCGAAACAATAATCCTTGCGAGACCAACGCAGAACGCATCTCTTATGACGCAGATGATTGGTCGTGGTTTACGTCCGTATCCCGGCAAGAGTGCGCTTCGATTGATTGATTGTGTTGGTATTTCAAAAAATAAACCAATCGACGTTGGATATTTGTTCGGATTGAATCTGGACGTGTTACCTCATAATAAGCGTAAGCAACTGAATGGCGTTCGCATTACAGAAATGAAGGAAAAGGTCGATTTCCTAATGGACGGACCGGATTCCTGGATCGACAACGTCCGAATCGTAAAACTGTTTAAGGACGACAATCCAGAAATCGATTTTATGGGCATCAATTTTACCGTACTTTCCGACAATTCATTATGCGTAAGCATCGGAAATGGCAAGTCTTTCACGATTGAAGCCGAAAACGAGCTTGGCGAGACGCATCTTGTCTACAAAAACGGCAAAAAGACATCCCGGGAAAAGGCGACGAGACGTACCCAGGAAGCGATTAACTGGCTGCACGCGTGGTTATTGAAAAACGGATCCGATTCGCGTTCTTTATGGGACGCGTCTCGCGCAAAGCGATGGGGCGATGCTCCAGCGACAGATGCGCAGATTGCGTATATTGCAAAAATCGCAAACGAACGTGACGTTAGTCTTACGTCTATCGCAAAGCAAAAACTTACGAAGGCGCAGGCGTCGTCCTTGATCGAGCACATTCTTAGTAAAGAAATCAAACATAAATCGACTGTTGCGTATAGCGCCCCGGCGAAAAAGACGTATGGTTCGTCTAGTTACGGCACATATTATGGCGGCTCATATTATTCTGGTCGAAGTAAGACCGCAGCGAAAAGTCGCAGACGGCGTTCCAAGAAAGGCAAGAAGAGGTGACCCATGAACACGTTTGTGAATGTTTTGTACTTCATTTTCTTAATCGCAGTTCCCGTGTACAGTGTATTCGCATCGTACACGGATTTGCGAAGCAAGGAAGTGTACACGATGCCTTATGAGATTTTCATATTATTTGGTACGTGTTTGATGTGGGGTCGGCAGGATAGATTGGTTCCCGCCCTTGTAATGCTCGGTTTTGGAGCATTTACGAATCTTATTCACATGTGGGGTTCGGCAGACGGCAAAATGTTAATCGTTTCTGTGCTCTATGTGTGGTTGTTATTCCCCGTCGCAGATTTGATTCCGTTTTGGCTATGGGGCGTCACTGTTGTGAGCCTGGTTATTGTTATTGTTGGACTCGGGGCGATGATTGTTAATGCGATATATGACAAGGCGATTCATAAAGACATTCCGAAGGGAATATCTGCCTTCGTTAGTGAAATTGCGATTGCTCCAGGTTTTTTAGTTGTAGAAGTTTTAGCGGTAATCCTTCGGGTCGTACTGCTATAGAAAGGTATTTATGGAAAATCGATTAAAAATAGGCTTTTTTGCTTTTCATAAAGGCGCTGGATGTCGCTCGATGGCAATCCATTTGGCGAACTATTTAGCATGCGACGATAATACTGTCGCTCTTGTTGAAGTTCCGACGATTGATAAGAATAGCGAATTTAAGTTTTCCGTGCCTGCGGAAGAAGATGGAACGAACGTGTTCAACGGTGTACGTTTTTATCCTGCGACATGCGAAGCAGAACCGACAGAACAGTGGATTGTAGCGAATATCGGCGAAATCAATACGATTTATCATTTTAAGGACACTTACGATAAGTTGTATCTCTGCACGACCGGTTCGGACGAAGACTTTAATTTACTGCAAATTTATATAGGCGAAAACCCGGGATTCCATACGGATATTCTTTTGTTCGGCGCTAGTAAAGATACGCTGCGTAAGTGGTCGAACGCTGGATTTAAGACGGTTTTGGTCAGCGCAGAAAAAGAGCCGCGTATCTCTCAGCAGTTTGCGATGATGTTTAATACGTATTTGTTAATGAATCGTATAAAGCCGCCCGTTTATAAGAGTAATCGCGTATATGAGCCAATTCCGTTCGCAGACACCACGGATTTTGTCGCAGACGATGCAGCAAACGACGACAGTGTGGAAGGCGAACCTGCAAACGGCGATTCGGCTAGTAACGAAGCCAGTGACGAACCGGCCGAATTAACGAGCGGACTTTCCGTTCATTCAAAGGTTCGAGGATCCAATGCGACCGGAATCGATTATGTCGATGTACCGGTACCGGAATTCGACGAGACTGCTGCCGAGAAAAAGACCAAAGAAGAGAAGAAAGCCGAAAGGGAAGCTATCGCGAAGGCAAAACAAGACGAAATTGCCGAGAAAAAGCGCGTAGCGGCAGAAAAGCGGTCTGCTGAACTATCGAAGAAGAAGGAAGAAACCGCGAAAAAGAAGGCTGAGGCAGAAGCCAAGCGCGCAGAAATTGCTGAAAAGCGACGACAGGAAGCTGCGGTTCGTGCCGAAGAGCGCGAGAGTAAGAAGTTACGCCGTCAGGCAGAACGCGAAGAACGACAGACGAAACGTGAAGCAGCTGCTGCCGAAAAAGAGCCGATAGACATTAACGGTAAGATTAAAGAAATCACTTCATTATTCGGAAAGAAAAAGAGCGAATGTGATGATGTCGTGCGGGAAAAGGCTTTTTGCGTGGGCGACTGGTATGATGGCGCAAGTTTCAAATATTCCATGGAAACGCCATGCAAAGATTTATCGCAATATTCCGTATTCCAGAACGGTTCGACTGTATGTATCGGTCTTCGTAAAAATGCGAAGAAGAATTCTTATGATAACACAGACGAATCTTTGATTGTGCTCGACGATAACATTCCAGGCGAGTTTATTCAGTTCATGACGCAGGACCTTTTATCGGGCGAATATGAACTTGAACGGTTCACGGAAGAGGACGTTCTTGGAATGATCGCGTATTTCAAGTTCGAGTGTCAGTTATTCTCGGAAAACATCGGAAATAGCGTCAGCTTGTCTGAGTTCTTATCTTTCAAGGCGTACTATAACGAACTCGTTGGTATTAAGATGCTTTTAGATCAGGAATGGCGAGACCGTGAGAGACGCGCGCATGATTTATATAGTCGTTATAACGAATACGCGGAACTTTATAACAT
>Ga0310695_10013062_pt1 | contig 11500 bp, 11 predicted proteins | sample RumenRJG_04DNA_FD_203882 | JGI IMG/M metagenome (GOLD analysis project Ga0310695, IMG submission 203882) | Bovine rumen microbial communities from Lethbridge, Alberta, Canada - RJG_04 (v2) (version 2) | ecosystem: Host-associated > Mammals > Digestive system > Stomach > Rumen | place: Canada... | reverse complement strand
AGATATATCTATTTCGTTCTAAGGCAGTTTGCTTTGATTGTCTGATAGCCTTACTTGTAGAGATGATAAGTAAACGGCCTTGATGTAATGCCGCTATCAGCTCATCAGGAATAACCTTATACATTTTATTACTTTTCTTCTTCATCCTCTTTCGGCTGTATAAATCCTATTGGCTTACGCTTGGCCTGGTGGCGATGCTCTGCTTGTAGTTCTGCCAAAGCTGTGCTGATAGCATCAAGTTGTAAACGGGTGCTTTCGTTAATATCATTCTGATCATGCAGAATATCTTCAATATCAAGTTTCAGTTCTTCGAAGTCCTTGCGTAATTGAGCCACATCGGCAGAAGTATTAGGTAATGAAGCTGCTATCTTTCGGAATTCGGTAAAAGCACGCATAATACCTATATTTACTTGAATAGCCAAAGGAGAGCGTAAAACGCTGCTAAGCATAGCAACGCCATTTTCTGTAAAGGCATAAGGTCGCTTTTGTGTTCCTCCGCGTCTCTCTACAGGTTTTGATGTCGCATTTTGCGATATCAAAACACTATCGTGCTGATTATCAGAAAGATTGGATGTCGCATTTTGCGATTTCCAATTATCATCTTCTTGATAATCGGTCTTTTTTAATATCACAAATTGTGATCTTAAAATTTCCAATTCGCCTTTTGTTAATTGGAACATGAAGTCATCTGGAAATCGTTCTATATTACGTTTCACCTGTTCATTCAATCTTCCTGTTTTCACTCCATACATTGCTGCCAAGTCAAAGTCAAGCATCACTTTCTGCCCCCTGATGGTGTAGATCTTACTCTTCACCAAGGCCAACAAATCTTCCTTTTGGATATTGTTCTCCATACTCTTAAATTTAAATGTTACACAATAATGGTGCAAAGATAGCAGTTTCTCACGAAACTACCAAATCTTTTGGCAGTTTTCTTATTATAGCAATGAACGTGTGCCGATTTTGTACACGTTCATTAATTATATCCACAAAGATTCTTTTCTATCGCCCGTAGTAACGATCTATTTGACTTTGCAGTATTCTGTAGGTAGATGAATCCTTTAACAACTCCCTTACTTTTGACATAACTGTTTCTCTTTGACTATCACCAAAAGCTCTAACGAGACCAGACATTGCCATACATACATTATATGAAATATTGTCTATGGTACCAGGAAGGAAGCCTTTGAAAGCACCTTGATTATAATACTCCAAGCATATATCACATGAGTACCATATGCATTCCTCCATTAAATCTCCTAAACCCTCTGATCACAGTCCCTCTGATCACACAAAAATATTCATTCGGATTTCTGCATTTCTCTATACATTCCTACATTTTCTTTGTATATAACTGTATTTCAATTCGTTAAACAATGTATAGAGGCATAAAACTGATAATCGTCTATACATCAATAGTGAACTACAAGTCGTTTCTGACGTTTCTTCGCCCCATTCAGATAGTATCTCCGATGGAAAGATGACTTTGTTTCATAGACATTTATAACATCGAAACATTTTGTTTCTGCCCATGAAACAAAGTGTTTCAGACTTAGAAACAAAATGTTTCCATTACTAGAACAAGCAAGGAACATATTCATAATCAGTGACTTAAATCGGAATTTAAGCTAAAAAAAGTTATATTTTAGCATAATGATGTATAGATCCTTAAAATTAGGAAGCTCTATACATCATATAAATACCTAATAATAAGTATGTTATAAAGGAAATGTAGGTATGTAGAGTGTTTTTTAAATGTTTGTGGCAAAAAGGCAGGAGTCTTGTTTGAGAAAATACAACATCACATGAAAAAAGCATGAAGCCAAGAATAAATTAGTAATTTCTACGGATTAATTCAAATAAAAGCCGTACTTTTGCATTCAGAATATGTATCATGCAGAAAACTACTTAATATGAAGAGATTTAATTTGTGGATGCTGACCGCCATCCTGACGTGCGGTCTGACAATTACCTCCTGCTCGAACAATGACGCACCAAGTTCACCGAAGGATGACGTGGAAGCGCAACTTTCTAAGATGACACTGCGCGAGAAAGTAGGACAGATGTTCTTCGTACGCATGGAAACGCTTGATACCACCATTCACTGGAGTGCCTATTCTGACCTTCAGGAGAATCCGATACTTGAGGTGAACAAGACTATGCGCGATGTGAATGCGAACTACCCCATCGGCGGACTTATCCTTTATGCATGGAATATCGACGACGAGGCACAGCTGGCGAAGTTGATCCCCCAGATACGGGCACTGAACGGCAATCCCCTACTCTGCATCGATGAGGAAGGTGGTCGCGTGTCACGCCTCGCCAACAATCCCAAATTCAACGTCAAGAAGTATGAGTCGATGTCTGCCATCGGCGCTACGGGCGACCCGAACAATGCCTACGAGTGTGGCAACACCATCGGCACCTATCTGAAGCACTACGGTTTTGATATCGACTTTGCACCGGTAGCCGATGTAAACACCAATCCTGACAACATCATTATCGGTCCCCGTGCCTTCAGTGACGACCCTCAGGTGGCTGCACCGATGGTTACCAACTATCTGCAAGGTCTGGAGGATGCGGGTGTCATAGGCTGCATCAAGCACTTCCCCGGACATGGTGACACGAAGACCGACACACACTTCGGTTACGCCTCAACCCAGAAGACGTGGGCAGAGATGATGGATTGTGAGATGGTGACCTTCAAGGCTGGCATCAAATGGGGCTGCCAGCTGATCATGACGGCTCATATCGGTGCACCGAATGTCACGGGTTCTGATATCCCCAGCACGATGTCGTCGGTTATCCTGCAAGACAAGCTACGTGGCGAACTGGGGTACCAGAACATCATCATCACCGACGGTATGGAGATGGGTGCCATCACTCAGCAGTTCTCGAGTGCCGAGGCTGCCGTGAAGAGCATCCAGGCAGGGGTTGACATTGTACTGGGTCCGAAGAATCTTGTGGAGGCATTTGATGCTGTCATCGAAGCCGTCAACAAGGGTACTATCAGTGAGGAGCGCATTAACCAGAGCGTTCGACGAATACTAAAATTGAGACATGATCTTGAAGCCGCGGAATGAATGCGGCGGAATGGTGACTGTCACAACATTGGTGTCAAACGATTCGCGCCCGTTGATCTTCTGACTGGGCTTTATCTCGCCCTTGAACACCTCGCCTGACATCAGATCTGTCAGACCGTTCTTGCTGCGTGTCACCAGGTTGACGGTTACGGGCTCGTGATGGAACGAATGCACAACAAAGGTGCCGTTGTCGTAAGTCATCAAAGCCACCTGCGAGGGTCCCTCGATATAGACATCAGCCGAACGGGAGATAACGGCGCGGAGGCGGTTGAGGGCATTGGCAGGCAAGGCATACAGATGGCTGAAATTGTCGGGAATCACCCACACATAGATGTTGCCCTGTGAGTAGACGCTATGCTGGAGCAGAGGCCAGCCGTTGCCATACGACAGCGTGGTGATGTCCTCCCACGAGTCGTTGGTGAAGTACATAAACACGGGTATCTTCACACTGACGGCTGTACGTCCGATATTCTGTCCACGTCCGTATCCGCCGCTCACGATCACAGTGTCGATGTCGGCTTTCCGTTCGGTGGCAACCATCTCGAAGATGTCCTTGATACCTTTGTCCTGCATGGCGCGATAGAAGCCCGAAGTGACGATCACGTCGCCGCCTTTCTCCATCAGCCGCTTCATCTTCGACAGGATCTCCGGGTCGTTCTTGGCACACTCCGTCAGAATCACCAGCTGCTCGTCCTCCGGAAACTCAGGCACAATCTCCACGGGTATTCCCACCATACCCATATAGTTATGCAGGAAGTCGTCGCCCGAAGAGTTGAAGGGCTTGTAAGCCTTGATACCCTTGGGCGTACCCAGTTTGCCGAGCAGGGGATCGATCTTGTTATAGGCATCGTCGGCGATACGTCCCCATGTGGGAGGGTTGCTGCCCTTTTGGGACGACGGGAACATCATCGACGAGAAATTGAACAACGTGATCTCTGGAGCCTTGGCCAGCAACGTCAGCCACAGCTGTTCGGCGAAAATCTCGGGGTACCAGGCACCGCCAGCGTCAACCCATCCGCCGAAATTGTGCTGTGGACGGATATTCTCGAAATAGCGGATGATACCGAAACTCTCGTAAGCCTGCAGATGCTGTTCGCTCTCAGGGTTGCGCGTCTCTGTGCCGGTATAGACACCGTCGAAGGTCCAGGGACCGCGTTTCAGGTCGAAACCCAGACCGTGAAAATGGTCATACCAGTTTGGATATTTGATAATCACCTTACACTTCGGGTTTACGCGATGGGCTGGCTCTACAATCATTTCCCTGCCGACCTTGTCGAGCAGATCCATCCTGAAATCACCCCACGAACGATTACCCTTCGCCTTGATACAGAGGTCGCACTTGCAGTTTGTGAAATAATAGTCGTCGAGCACGATCTCGTCGAAATAGCGGGCTGTCAGTTCGGCGATGTCCTTGATCATCTTCAGATGCTCGGGATTGCTATAGCAGAAACTCTCCCAGCGCTGGCGCTTGCTGCCTGAGAAGTTGTAAGTAATGCCTCCCGACACCTCAACGCCTTTCGACTTGAAGAACTTGATGGCCTGCTGCATGGCCTTGTCATCGACAAACACATTGTCGCGGAAGGTCTCCAGATACACCTTGTCCAGTTTCAGATTCTTGGAGTAGTCGGGCCATAGCGCCTCCCACTCTTTCACGGTTCCCACTCGGTTCACATCCTGAACCATTACATAAGCTGTTGTCTTGAAGTTTTTGTGATGACCAGCCCAGGCATTAGCTCCCAGGATCAGCAAGACTGTCAATAGTAATACCTTTCTCATTTTATCTCCTATTACTCAATCAATTGTTGTCGCCTGCAAATATACGAAAAAAAAATCGAGTTAATGGAAACTTTTTCTGCAAAAACACAAAAGAGGATGTGTTTTGGCACATCCTCTTTCTTTGTATCACTTAAAATCAGTATTTCTTAATATCTTACAACGAGGTAATTCGTCATGCTCCAGAACTTTGCAGGATCAGTGACTGTGAGTGTGCTCGTTCCATCACCGTTAGCTTTGATCGTGTAAGAACCAGCAGGCGCCTGTGTCAGAATCTCTGGCTTCTTGCCTGGGATGTTGAATGAAGTCGTGTTGCGGATGTCGATCTTGGTGAAGGCTGAGGGGTTAACCTCCGACATGTTGAGCTTAGCCTTCTTCAGGAAACCGCCTTTCATAACGCCTAACTCCTTCAAAGACTTCGTGGTACCGATGCATACATAAGCCTCATTCAAGAGGTTGGTCTGGGCTTCGATGGTCTCATCCTTTACCTTTGACTCTTCCTCAAGGGTGGTAACCTGTGTATTCAACTTTGACACATTCTCTTGCAGCACACTGATATCGTAGTTGCGCTGCTCCAGTTCCTCAGTCAGGGTAGCAATGGCCTGATCCTTCTCTTCGATCTGCTTTTTGAGTGCTGTGATAGTCTTCATCAGTTTACCATTCTTACTGTCGCTTTCACTGAGTCTCTTCTCCAGCTCAGCAAGTCTCTCACGCTGGCGCTCAAGAATATCCTTATAAGCAGCGATATTCTGCTTGATCTGGTCTTTACGCGACATGGTGGTCTCTCCAACGGTACGCAACACGGTACCATCAAGGTCGATCACACTATCCATACTTGCGTTGACAGCGTCGAGGAAGAGGTCCATATCACCCATCTCTGCCATCTGAGCAGACAGGGCGTTCCTCAATGAGTCGGCTTCAGGGTTAGACTTCGTTTTGTCTCCACATGCAATGACAAGCATAGCCATGGGGAGTACCAATGCAAAATAAAAAAGTTTTTTCATGTTTTTATAATTAAATAATTAATATGTCAGATCATCTGACAGATTTGTTCAAGATACTGGCGATCGACGTCGTCGAAGGTAGCCAGATTCTCACTGTCGATGTCTAGCACGGCGGTAACCTTACCATCAGGACTGAACACGGGTACGACGATTTCTGAGCGGGACTGACTGCTGCAGGCGATGTGACCAGGAAACTGATCGACATCGGGTACGACAACCGTCTGCTGACGCTGCCACGCTGTGCCGCAGACACCCCGTCCGAAGGGAATGTGCATACAAGCTACTGGGCCCTGAAACGGACCCAGCAGCAACTCATCGCCTACTACGCGGTAGAAACCTGTCCACCAGAACTTCATCTCCTGATGAATGGCGGCTGCCACATTGCTCATCATGGCAATCTGATCGTCCTCACCCTCAATGAGTGAGGCGATCTGACTGACCAGCATCTGATACTTCTGCGCCTTCATTAATTATCCGCCGAAGTTATCGTACATGATGCTTTCGGGTTCTACGCCGAGAGAGTCGAGCATAGACACCACTGCCTTCGACATCGGGCCAGGACCACACATGTAGTACTCGATATCCTCGGGAGCCTCGTGATCCTTCAGATAGGTCTCGAACATCACGTTGTGGACAAAGCCTGGTGTATATTTCACGCCAGCTGCATCGGCAGCGGGATCTGGACGGTCGAGGGCCAGATGGAAGTGGAAGTTGGGGTACTCCTTCTCCAAGCCCAGGAAGTCGTCGAGATAGAACACCTCGTTGAGGGCACGGGCACCATAGAAGTAGTGCATCTCGCGATCCTTGGTGTGCAGCGTCTTTGTCATGTGCATGATCTGTGCGCGCAGCGGAGCCATACCGGCACCACCACCAACCCAGATCATCTCGCGCTTCGAGTCGAAATGCGGGTGGAAGTCTCCGTAAGGACCACTCATAGTCACCTTATCGCCTGGCTTCAGTGAGAAGATGTACGACGAAGCGATACCCGGGTTCACCTCCATGAAGCCTGAGCGATCGGGCTTGAACGGCGGTGTGGCGATACGTACGGTCAGCATGAACACATCACCCTCTGCCGGGTAGTTGGCCATAGAGTAAGCACGGATGGTGGGCTCGGGGTTCTTACACTTCAACGGGAACAAGCCGAACTTCTCCCAAGAAGGCAGATACTCGTCGCCAATCAGACTCTTATCGAAGTCCTTGTCATAGTCGATGCAATCGAAAGCAGGGATCTTGATCTGAGCGTAAGAACCTGGCAGGAAGTCCATGTGGGCACCAGCGGGCAGCTGTACCTTGAACTCTTTAATAAAGGTAGCCACATTCTTGTTGCTGATAACGGTACACTCGTACTCCTTCACGCCGAGGATCGACTCATCGACATGAATCTTCAGATCGCCCTTTACCTTACACTGACAGCCGAGGCGCCAACCGGCCTTAATCTCCTTACGGGAGAAGTGAGGCTTTTCAGAATCGAGGATCTCGCCCCCACCCTCAAGCACCTGAACCTTACACTGTCCGCATGACGCCTTACCACCACAAGCAGAGGGCAGGAACACGCCATTCTCATTCAGTGTAGCCATCAGTGATGAGCCCTGGGCTACAGAGATGGTACGGTCGCCATTGATCTCTATATTGACATTTCCTGAAGGCGAAAGATACTTCTTTGCCACCAGCAGAATAATCACGAGCAAGAGTATTACGATGAGGAATACTCCGATACTATATGCTATAAACTGTCCCATACCTTCTATTAAATATTAAGTCCAGAGAAACACATCATGGCCATTGCCATGAGGCCTACGGTAATAAACACGATGCCGAGACCCTGCAGGGGCTTGGGCACATCAGAATACTGCATCTTCTCGCGGATGGCACCCATCGCCACGATGGCAAGGGTCCAGCCGAGACCAGAGCCGAAGCCATAGACAACGGCATCCCAGATACAGGTGATGGCTTGAGAGTTGCTGGGCTCCATGAGGATGCGCTGCTGCATGAAGAGCGAAGCACCCATGATGGCACAGTTAACGGCGATCAGCGGCAGGAAGATACCCAGGGCTGCATAGAGCGAAGGGCTGTACTTCTCGACGGTCATCTCAACCAGCTGCACCATACCAGCAATCACGGCGATGAAGAGGATGAAGCTGAGGTAGCTCAGGTCAACGCCTTCAACCAGACAGTCGGGACCCAGCACCTTGGTCTGCAACAGATAGTTCACAGGGACGGTAACAGTGAGCACAAAGGTCACTGCCAGACCCAGTCCCATACTGGTCTTCACGGTCTTCGACACGGCAAGGTAAGAACACATGCCGAGGAAGAAGGCAAAGATCATATTATCGACGAAAATCGATCTGAAGAACAAACTTATTATATGATCCATATCTTATTTCTCCTTATAAAAGTATGCACGATGAACCCAAATCACACAACCTACGAGGATGAGTGCCATAGCAGGCATCGTCATCATACCGTTGTTCACATAGCCGAAGTCATAGCAGGCATCAGGGATAATCTGGAAACCCAGCAGCGAACCGCGACCCAGAAGCTCGCGAACTGCACCTACAATCACCAGGATCATGGCATAGCCAAGACCGTTACCCACACCGTCGAGGAATGAGGGCCAAGGCTTGTTCTGCATAGCGAAAGCCTCCAGACGACCCATCAGGATACAGTTGGTGATAATCAGACCGACATACACGCTCAGCTGAACACTCACGTCGTAAGCGAAAGCCTTCAGAATCTGAGAAACGATGGTTACGAGAGCTGCCACAACCACCAGCTGCACCACAATACGGATGCGGTTAGGAATGGTGTTGCGGATGATAGAGATGATGACGTTGGCAAAAGCCGTAATCACCGTCACGGCGAGTCCCATCACAATGGCAGGCTTCAGCTGCGAGGTGACGGCGAGTGCCGAACAGATACCCAAAACCTGTCCGAGGATCGGGTGGTCGAGGTTCAACGGATTCGTGAAGGCCTCTTTATTTTGTTTACTGAATAATGCCATATTTTAGTCCTCCTTCATTTTTGAGATATACTCATTCAGATCAGTACGAAGCATGTCAGACACACCATTAGAGGTCAGGGTGGCACCTGTGACACAATCCACCTCAGAGGCTGGATTTTCCACATTCTTCACTACACCGATGGCCAGCTGTCCGTCGTCAGAGTAAATCTTCTTACCCTGGAACTTCTCCTGCCAAGCCTGAGAGTCCTTGATCTCAGCACCCAAGCCGGCTGTCTCACTCTCATGGTTGAAGTAGGCACCATAGATGGTGTTCAGATCGTCGTTGACAGATACGAAAGCGGAGATGCCGCCCCAGAGGCCCATGCCCTTCAGGGGGAACACATACTTCTTCTGTCCATCGATCTCACACTCATAATAGAGCTTGTCACCTGCCTTCTTCTCTTCCTTCACCACCTCAGCATACTTAGCCTCTGCCTCAGCGCCGTCCAAGCCGCGAATGTTGAGTGAATAGAGAATCTGCTTCTTGATATCGAGGGCCACGTTTGCGTCCTGCATCGGCTTCAGCGCCTGATAGACGAATGCCAGCAGGAAGGCAACGATAACCACGAGAATCGCACTATATATAATAATGTACGAATTGCTGTTAGTATTCAGTTTCATTTGGTACCTCCTCTCTTTAAGCGTTTTGAAATATTACGCTCCACGATGAAGTGGTCGATCATCGGGGCACACATATTACCAAAGAAGATAGCAAGCATCATTCCCTCAGGATAGCCGGCATTCATCACACGGATGATGACTGCCATCGCACCGATCAGGAAACCGTAGATAAACTGTCCGGTAGTGGTACGGCTAGAGGTCACTGGGTCGGTAGCCATAAACACGGCACCAAAGGCGAAGCCACCCAGGATGAAGTGATGCCACCAAACCATTGACTGGCCTGTATGCTCAAAGATGCATGCCAGCACGGCACCACCAACGAATACACTCAACATGGTGCGCCAAGAGGCAATGCCTGTCCAGAGCAGGATGACAGCACCGATACCGATGGCAATGAGTGAAGTCTCACCGATAGAACCAGGGATGAAACCGCAGATCATATTACAGATAGAGGCATCGGGATTGATTCCCTGAGCCATCTGTCCGAGTGGTGTAGCAGCGGTAAATCCGTCGGGCAGCGTGTTACCGAGTCCGAAGATAGAGTCCTGAGCCACCCAAACCTGATCACCCGTCATCTTTGAAGGATAGGCGAAGAACAGGAACATACGGGCTGCGATGGCGGGGTTGAAGATGTTCATACCCGTACCGCCGAAGATCTCCTTACAGAAAATCACAGAGAAGGCGCAGGCCAGAGCCAGCATCCACAGCGGACAGCCGATGGGCACGATCAGCGGGATAATGAAACCAGAGACAAGGTAACCCTCCTGGATCTCCTCACCCTTCCACTGAGCCCAGGCAAACTCGATGCCGAGACCTACGATGTAGCTAACCAGAACCTTTGGCAGTACAGCCAGGAAGCCGTAAGCAAAGATCTCGAAGAAGCTGGCACCAGCGAGGGTACCTGCGGCGAGATAGTTCTGATAGCCGATATTATACATACCAAACAGCATAGCAGGTACCAGAGCGATAACCACTATACTCATAATACGCTTCGAGTCGATGGCGTCATGGATGTTGACACCTGTTTTCGAAGTATCATTAGGCACAAGCGCGAAGGTCTCAAAGCCGTCGAAAACCGAACGGAAGGCGTGTAACTTGCCACCTTCTTCGAAACTTGGCCTCATCTTGTTAAATAAGTTTCTTATAGCACTCATGTCTTTATGCGTTTTCTTTACGTAAAACATTAAGTCCCTCGCGCACAATGCGTTGCAACTCAAGCTTCGAGGAATCCACGAACTCAGCCAGTGCAAAATCCTCGGGGCTCACCTCGTAGATACCCAGCGCCTCCTGACGATCGATGTCGCCAGTGATGATTGCCTTGATGAGATATTCACCATAGATGTCCATAGGCAGAACCTTGTCGTACTCACCACTCATAATCATGTGGCGCTCACCTCCCTTGATACGGGCATCGAGGGCATACGATTTCTTACCACACAGCCAAGAGAAATAGCTACGGCTCACCGAGAACTGATTGAAACGAGGCAGGATCCAGCCCAGCACCTCGTCGGCATCATTACCCTCTGGAATCACGGTGATCTCAGAGCTGTGAGCTCCGAGGAAGCCTTCCTTCGTGGTAGGCTTGCCTGTCAGCACATTACCATTGATGATACGTACGCTCTTCTGGGCATCGTAACTGTTGGAGAGCAGCGTTGAGAGTTCCTCGCCTACCAGCATATCGACATAGGCGGGATTCTTGATCTCACTGCCACAGAGGGCTACCGTACGACGCAGATCCACCTTACCGGTATTGAACAGACGACCGATGAAAAGCACTACGGTAGGATCGCCGATGGTCCATACCACCTCACCCTTGTTCACTGGGTCGATGTGGTTCACCTGTACACCTACATTTCCTGCAGGGCACTTGCCATCGAAGATGTTTACCTCAGCATCCTTCACATTCTCAAGGGCAGAGCCTACACCTACACCGAGATAGGTCTTGGCAATCTTTGAGAGGGCTGTGATACCAGTCTGGAAGTCTGCCTCCTGACCTTTCACCTCGAACTCGAAGTCGG
>Ga0310695_10013061_pt1 | contig 11502 bp, 19 predicted proteins | sample RumenRJG_04DNA_FD_203882 | JGI IMG/M metagenome (GOLD analysis project Ga0310695, IMG submission 203882) | Bovine rumen microbial communities from Lethbridge, Alberta, Canada - RJG_04 (v2) (version 2) | ecosystem: Host-associated > Mammals > Digestive system > Stomach > Rumen | place: Canada... | reverse complement strand
AATCAGCTGTAGATAGTCGATGAGCTTGCGAATGCTAATTTGGTTCGCAAACCAGATGGCTACTACCTGAAAGTGACGGCGTTTATCAACAAGAAAAACTGGAAAGAACAAGAAAAGAACGGAAAGGAAATCGGTCTTGACTTCGGAATCAAGACGTCAATAACAACAAGTGAAGGCGAGAAGTTTGATGTTTCAATTCAAGAAAGTGATCGACTCAAAATTCTACAAAGAGAACTTTTCAGAAGAGTCAAGGGATCTAAGAATAGAAACAAGACAATCAAGCTGATCCAAAGAGAGTACTAGAAACTCTCAAACAAAAAACAAGACAAAGCAAACAAGATAGTTCATCGGATAAAGCGATACAATCGCATTTACATGCAGGATGAGCAGATCTCAAACTGGCGTAAGGGATTGTTCGGAAAGCAGATCCAGCATAGCTGTCTGGGAACCGTGAAAGCTAAACTGAAGCTGCTGCCGCAGACGGTAATGTTAGACAAATGGATTCCGACTACCAAATTGTGTCCTAAATGCGGAACTGTCAATCGGCATATAACGTTAGCCGACAGAACGGTTGTCTGCGGTTGCGGATATCAGGAAGACAGAGACATCCATTCGGCTAAGAACATGATCTTCATCGCCAAGGCTTGCTTCGAAAATAATTTAGTACCGACGGAACATCGGGAAATTACGCTCACGGAGTTCAGGGCCTCTGCTCTAGGCGACAACGCCTACGAGAAAGCCGGAACGAAGAAGTGAGAAGACGCCGTGTCTTCAGCCCGGCGTAGAGTTCACGCGTTTAAGCTTTTCCGCATGTTTTTCAAATTATCTTCCGGCGGACGTCGCGCAGAAATGACTCTACCATATAATAAAGGTTTTTCGCTGCGCCTAGGGATATAGGCCAGATTACCGAACTTACGGCGGTGACGCAGACTACGCTTACGTACGACGGCGCCGACATTATCTTGCACAGTACGGACGTCGCGCATCCCGCGACCATTATGGCGGGCACGGCGAAGCGCAACGCCGTCCGGATCAGCCCGGTGTCGCATATTTTATAATGAAACCAGAACGGGTCGACCAGCCCGAACGCGAAAATCTTCCTGTTTACGCCGCACGCCGCGCATTTTACGGCGTATTCGCCGAACGACTCCGCGTCGTTGTATATTCTGGCCTGCATGAGAATCTGCTTCTGCCTGGATTCGTCGGCCGCGCGCCGTTTTTCTTTGTTGGGATATGTCATGGCCGGGCTCCGTTAGAATTCGACGAATTTCCCGGTGACGTCCTGCGCCGGAGTGTACTCGAACGGATTCGAATACCCGTCCGGCATGAAAAGCCTGTTGTCGTCGCGTCCTTCGCCGCTATCGCCGGCTATGGCGTATATGAACGTCTCTCCGGCGGCGAGGCGCGCGTCTATTTCGTCGAGGAATTTCGACATCAGTTCGTTCGACAGCGCGATCGGAGACATAAACGAAATCTTGCATCCGACCGCCATAAGGTCGCGCGTATTTTTGGTCGTATTTTTCGTTATGCAGAACACTTTAGGCTCGCCTCGCCTGATCTTCTCGTGTTCTTTCTGCCTGGCGTATTCTATTATGCGCTTTGCTCTGGCCTTTATGCCGTTTCCCGCGAGCGACCTGTCTTCCGTGTAAAATCGATCGTATTTCCTGATACGTTCCGACATTATAGAGCGCGGGACGGACAGCCACGCCGGAAGCTCTTCGTCGAATTCATGCTCTATCGTGTCGTCGTCGACGAACGTTACTGTTTCACCGGGCGGCAGTATCCTGTCGTTTTCGGTCAGGTCCTTAAATGGCGTATATTCGTCAGTTTCGCCGGGCTTTATCATCCGGTGGTCGTATTCTTCGCCGCGGCGCCATCTTTTCTTAATCCTCCCGACTACGGGATTCCCGATGTACAGGCATTCCGACATAAGCCCCTGACGTAGTACCGCTTCGTTCGCCAGCCTGACGTCGTCTGGTATTCCGCGCCTTTTCGTGCTGTCTGGCAGGCCCGTGCATTTGTCGCATACTTTTTTTACGAACAAATTTACGTCGTATTTGGAGAAATCTATCGCCACGACGTAGCTGGAGCTGGAGCTGTTGCTCACGAAATCGCGCCTGATTTTCATGCTTAGCGCCCTCCTTCGTCGCATTCCGGCTTTTTCACCGCTTCTACGAATTCGCCGTCTTTGTATATGCCGTCGCCCTTCAGGTACCTGCCGCCGCGTTTTTTCGCGCACTGCTCGCAGACGTACGCCGTCCATCCGAGCATTTCGCACCGCGGCGAATAGTCGGTGCCGATAGAACTCCCGCATTCTTCGCACGTCGAATAACAGGAGTCTTCCGCCTCCTCGACCGCTTTTTCGACGAAGTCTTCCAGCGCCTCTACTCCTATAGCCTGCCTGTTCAAATTCGCGGAATACAGGCCGAGCAGCCATGATTCCGCTTTATAGCATGCATACGCGATATGCCAAAGCGCCCGCAGCCGCGTCGGAACCTGTTTCGATATTTCGTATTGGTGTACTTCGTTCAGCAGGCACCTGAATCCGTCCGGCGCCTCCAGCAGTTTCCCGTCATACACTGTATCATCGGACGACGGAGGAAGCTCTTTGCACTTTATCGTTACAGTCGCGGGCTTGACTGTAACGCGTTTTGTCCTGAAGTCCGCTTTGCGCAAAACGACGTCGGCGAATTTCCTCAGAAACCCGCTAAGCCGCTCTATTATCGGCGGCGCGTCTCTGTGCACCGTATAGTAGAAACGCAGCCCTCCGAATTTCTCCTTTACCTGATCGGCTTCCGCATGCACCCTGAAATTCCGCGAAAACAGCCGATTAGCGCATTCTATCTTGTACGACAGCTTCGCAAGCGCGTCCGTCCAGCCTATTCCGCATTCCCAGCCGGGTCTTCCGTCCGGATACAGCGTCCGGCAGTCTTTCCTTACGCGGGCTTTCAGATCCTTCATGCGCCGTTCGTACGGATTTATCGCAAGAGGTTTTTCCGCCTGGAGCGGCCCCGGCGCCAGTACCGCGTTAGCAAGTCCGATCATTTCCGTCCTCCTTTTCCTCTGCTGGAATGCCGCACGCCAGCGCGTACATGAAGTCTTCTCTGGTGTCGGGGCTCATGAAGTCCTGCTCGCTGTCCGACGCGTCAGGGCAGCATCCGTTCTTCTGGAAAAATATATAGAGCAGTTTCAGTACGAACGTAAAAGTATGCCCGTCGCCGAGATAGAATTCGACGTCGTCTATTTTCTCGAGGGCTTCGTCTGTAAGCTTCGACAGGCCGGATTCCGACAGCGAAACTTCAATCGAGTCCCACGACCGTTCGTCGGGCGAATTGCTATTTTCGTAGCCGTAGCTTGAGCCGCGTCTGCCGTAATTGCCGTAGTTGTCGTCGTCGAGCAGCCTTGACAACGCAGGCATGTTCTTGTTAAGGGCATGGACGTGCAGGACGATCTCGTTTTCGACCTCCCACGGGATTTCGCAGGATTCGGCTATGCGCTTCAGGAGACGTATTCCCTTCGCCGCGTATTCGCCTCTCAGTACGAACGACGACGACGAGCTGTTGCTTACGAAATCATTTCTGGTCTTCATTTTCCTGTTTCCATTCTTCGATACCGGCGTTTATACTGAGATTAAGCCACGCGGCCAGCGTATGCCGGTGGCAGAATTTCTCGGGCGTTTCGTAGCACAGCAGATACGCGTTAGAATCGCCGGCGAATTCCTTTATTTCCGACAATATACCGGCCGGATCCAATGTATTTAGTACAGTCGACCTGTATTTTTCGCCGTACCATGCCTTGGACTCGTCAGATTCGTAGTCGTCTTTGAACTTTTCATGCCATTCGCTCCACCATGCCCAGCGCGGCGCGACTTTTCTCAACCAGCGGAAATTCTATCCAGCAGACCACCATGCAGGCAGTCCGCCGCATACCGCAATAAAGACCGCAGACGGATCTACGGCCTGGATCGCTTTCATCTTCCCGAAATAGCTGGTGTATATCATCTGTACAGCGCGATTTCAATGTACGCTTCGGTTTGCCCGCCGGTATAAGACGGATCCTCGCAACTGAAATTATTGTATTCGGCCGGAATGTAGTACCTGAACTTGATTTCGTCCGAACCGACCTGCTTCAACAGCGCCTCAGCGCGGTTGTCGAGCGTCTGTCTGCAGATTTTCTTGAAGAGCGCCAGGCGCCACTTGTAGTACGCGACGATCCGCTTCATGCATTCGGCCTTTATCTCCAGGCCGTGCTGTTCGTAGCCGAACTCCCTCTTGATGTTCTTTTCGGTTATGGCGTAGTCGGGGACGTCGAGCTCGCTTTCAAGAACTTTCTTGAACAGCGTCGCGTCGAGGTCCGTGTATTCGTCGGCGTTCTTGTTGAATACCTTCTTGCCGTCTTCGGAGCCGAAATACGGGGCGTGCCATGTTCCGCATCTTTTTATGCCGTATGTCATTTCAGTCGTACCTTTCGTTCTTGTATTCGGCCTTGCAGGCGTCTATGTCTAGGAAAATCACTTTCATGACTATGCGCAGATTATGCCGCGTCAGCCTTCGTGCATTATGGCGTTGCACCTGAGCATGTCGTCGTATACGTCTTGCCATGTCGCCGCGGCGCCGTCGAGGTAATACTTTTTCCCGGGGTGGTTTTTCTTGTACCAGCTGTCTTTTTCGTCTATTTTCCAGTAATTAAGCAAACCGGGATCCGAAAGATCAATCTTGCCCTTTTCGACGAAATATCCGATAAGGATTTCGAAGAACCGCTTCGCCGAATACGATTCAGACTCGTATTTGCTGTTTCGAATTTTCTCGTTCTCCTCTTCGGTGTTGTATTCCTTTTCGTCGGCCTGGCCCGGTTCGGTCATGCCGTTGATTTCGTATACGTCGTTGTCGCCGAAATGGATCATAAGCGTACAGTCATCGCTGTGCAAGACTTCCTTCATCGTCTTCACGCCGAGATTTTTCCTGACGCGCTTTATGAATTCCGCGCCGCCGGGAACGGTCCTGTGTACATGCTTATCGGTCTTGCGGTTGTACTTTGATTCCCGCAACGTCTTGTCTTTGCCGTTTACGACTTCCAACACGTTGTCGAAGTCGCATTTCCAGCGCAGCATTTCCTCGAACTTGTCCCATGTCTCGTATTCGCCCTCTTCCGGCGCGAACCACGACGCGAAATGGTCGTCCCATTCCTTGAAGCAAGCTCGGCGGTCTTTCTTGTCCGTCATGTCGTATATGCACCAGATGCCGAGGCCTTTCGTCTTAAGTTCGCGAAGCCTGTCAGACTGGTATTCGAGTTCGAACTTGAGACTGTCGCTTGTCGTCGACAAACCGGCTTCTATCCTGGCTTTCGCGAGCGCTTCTTCGCATTTAGTTATTTCGCCGTCGAGTCGTTCAGCAAGGGCTTTTCTTCCGCCGCAGAGGTCTGCCAATGCGTCGTCGATATCCTGCTTTGTTATTCCGAAATACTCGAAGAACCCTGCGTCCTTGAGGATGAACGAGCTTGAGCTGGAATTGCTTACGAAATCAGACCGCGTTTTCATTCTTCTCCGCCTCTTTCCGTTCGAGGGACTCTATCGCGTGCCGGACCAGCGGCTTGAACCTGTAGTGCGTCAGGTACAGGTTGTCCCTGTCGACCAGGTTCTCGAGCCAGAGGCAGTCGTACCTGTCGATGTGGTACCTTCTCGCGATTTCGTAGTGCATGTCGTGGAGGTCCTTGTCCTTGGACTTCCAGTAGGCTGGATCCCGCGACACGTCTTTCGGCATCCACCGCCTGTCGACCCCACAGACGTCGACGAAAGACGCGAGCCTCGTCTCGAGGTACTCCTCGACAAGCTGCTCCCTCGTATATTCCGAATATCTGTCTTTTCCGGCCATGGTCAATGGTTACTGAACGTCCTGTAGAACACCGGGTCGTGCAGCGACCCGAACGAACCGTACATGCGTTCCTCGTCGCCGTAGTCGTCCGACGCGATCACCTCGGCGAGGACTATGTTTTCCCATTTCGGCTCGAGCGCCGTCCAGATCGCGTCGGCGACGTCTTTTTCCAGAAGCCGTACCTTCCGCCATGCCTCGGCGCGCTCTTCGCCCTGCGTGGCTTTCGCCCTGGAGTATGCGGCCTTGTATTTGCCATACGCGTCTTTGGCCGATTCCGGAAGCGCTCCCAGCGAATTAGATCCGAAGCCTGCCGCGTATTTTTCGTCCGGCTCGAACCTCACCTCCGCCTGGTCGGCCGACGGCCCCCACGCCCCGAACAGGTCGTCCCTCCAGCGTTCCTCGACGTAGCGCCTGACGCCGTAACGGCAGACGTCGCCGTGTACCGGTATCTTCTTCAGGTCTTCGCCTGTGCATATGAAGCTCGAACTCGAGCTGTTGCTTACGAAATCCCGCCTGGTTTTCACCTGAGCACCGCCTTTACCGCAATGTTGGCAATCAAGCCGGCCGCCGCGCCTAAAAGGGCGTACAGCGCGCACAGCGCGCATTCGCGTATACGGCCTTTCGCCCCGCCGTCGCTGCCGCTTTCGTCTTTTCCGTCTGTCATCGAGCGTTCCCTCACTTGAAATACTGGTTTACGACCGTAGTGCCGTGGCGGCGGGCGCGGCAGTCCGGGCAGTGGAATACGTCCAGCCCGACGAACTCGACGCTTTTGTCCGGGTCGGCGTAGAAGAACAAACGGTCTCCTGCGTTCAAAGACGCGCAGTGCGTCGTCTTGTCGGCGGCTATTACGATTTCCGCGGACCGCCGCGGGCTGATTTCGATTGTATGCCCGAACGGCAGGACGAGGTTGTTCACTCCGATAGTCGGCGCTATGAACGCGAAGCCTATTCCGTTCGTGAATAAAGCGCGCGCGACAGACGAAAAATACCCGGTCGCGCCGTACGGCGTGCTGCATATCGCGCCGTCGGCGATGACGTTTTCGCAGAACTTCGTCCCGTCGACGTATACGTCCATACGCAGCGCCGAAGTCACGTCCGAGCTTTTTACCTGTATTTCCGACAGGGCGTCATATTTATACGACAGGCCGCTGCTGCGGACTACGTGTTCGCACACGACGATTCTGTTCTGGCAGACCGCGTCGAGATCGACTGACGCGAACGGATCCGCGTGTTTTTCGCACCGCCCGTAGTTGCGAACGGGACATATGGCTTTTCCCTTCCCGCTGGCGCCGCGCCATACGTCCAGGATGGCGCCGTCGCCGCCGTAAGATACCATTATCTCCGGATGCTTTGCGCTGAATTCCGCGATTTTGGATTTGTCATCTATGTAATCCATATTATGATTATACCGCGTTTCTAGGGTTTTACGCCGAAAACCAAGCGGCGTCTCGACGGTTAAACGGCCTGGACAGCATTTCGAACGCCTTTTCACAGTCTTCGTCGGTAAGCCCGGTCTCCGGATCGGTGTTTACGTACCGGTTTCTGAACACGTCGAGCCTGTCGTACCCTTCGAGTTCGCACATGTCGTCAAGCGCGACGAACGACTCCACGTTCGGCTTCCCGATCAGCCACCATTCGGTCACGGCGGCCTTGCGCAGCCTTATCGGCGGAAGCGTTTCGAGGTACGCGCCGCCGAGCCTCGGAACGAACTTCGGGAGCGGGTTTCCGACTTCGCCGTACAGCGGATGCCTCCACGCCGATCCGGGGCCGGCCGCTGCGAATTTCCGCCAGTTAGACGAAACTACGATTTTCGCGCCGCTTCGCCGCACGAGCCCCAGAAGACGCTTCATGCACTAAGGCGTCGCGCCGTATTCGTCCTGTCCGTGCGTCATGTAGCTGCCGGGCGTGCCGTTCCTGGCGGTGACGACGCCGTCGAAATCGAGAAATATGATTTTCATCAGCAGTCGAAGAAAAACAGGAATACGGTTTCGTCCATGTCGAATATTCTGCTGTACGGCGAACGTTCGCGGCACTGCGTGTGCGGCGAATGCTCCTGTTCCTGCTCCTGCGCCGAGCAGAACCTGTACGTGAAATGCCGTATCTTGTTGTATAGCTCGTTCGCCATGCGGAGCATCGTCGAATGCTCGTCATACCACATCATGTACATTTCGTGCAGCCGCTTCATCTGGCCCGCGGTCTTTTTCCCTGGCGCGCGCAGTTCTTTCCAGTCGAGGTATTCGTCCGTGTCTTCGTCGAGGTACTTCAGCGGATCAAGAAGTCTTTCGATGAATTCCCCGACGGCGCGCTCGAGGTCGCGTGCTTTGAACCATACGAAACCGTAGAACCCGCATTCCTTGCAGTATTCGTCGAAATCCGTCCCGGTGAGGAACTCCGGCATGCCGTACTCGGCGCCGGCCAGCGGCTTGTAGTTCCCGCGGCCCGAGCCGAACAGCGAAAACAGATCGTAGTTCCGCCCCGAGACGAGTTCGTCGAACGACGAACCTTCGGGGTTCCACTCGCATACCTCGTGCGCGTTTACGTACTTCCCGTCCCGCCTGCGCTTGAGGTATATCATGGAATGTATGTCTTCGCCCATCGCAGAAGCTTCCTCCTGGTTCACGCCTTCCTTATGACGCAGCTTAATTCTTTGCCGTTCAGCGTAGGCTTGCTGTCGAGTACGGCAAGGCCGTCGAACCTGGTCAGGAGCTTTTTCATCAACTCCTTGGCGTAGTCCATGTTGGAGAGCTCGCGCCTCCCCCTGAAGCGCAGCGACAGCTTTACGCGGTCTCCGTTCCCGAGAAACGACTTCGCCTGCTCGACCATCCTCTCGTAGTCCGCCGTGTCGGTAGTCAAGTGCATCTGGAGGCATTTCAGCTCGGTCGAATTGGCGCGGGCCAGCTTCTTCGCCTGCTTCTCCCGGCGCTTTATTTCGTACACGTATTTTCCGTACTCGCATATCTTCGCGGTAGAGACGCCGTTTCTCGGGTCGTACCCGACTTCCACGAGGTCGAGCCCCATGCCCAATGCGTACTCCACCGCGGCGCGGGTGCTCATTACGACCGGCGCCTTGCCGTCCTCCAGCACCCGGCACCGTTCGGCCTTGATCTTCCAGTTGTACCTGATGAACTTCTCCCGGTCTTTCTGGCCCGGCCTGTTCGGCCTCCCCTGCTGCGTATTCATGTGACGCGTATTTTCCTTTTTTAGTTGAACCATTTCAGCGTGGTGTCGCCCGCGAAGCCCTTCTGCCATACGAACCACGCATAGCATACCATGGACTGCGACGTCTTCTTCCCGTTAGGCCAGCACGCTATGCGCTGCGAAGCGACGTATACGGTCTTCGGCGGGTATTTTTTGAACATCTCGCGGCGCCTTGCCGTCTCGAGAAACGTCAGCTTGAGGAACATCGCGACCTTGTGCCCGTCTCCGACTACCTGCATCGACTTCTCGACGAATTCCTGAGCGAGCTTGTACGGCGGGTTCGTCACTATGTCGGCGTCTATGCCTTCGCGCCGGCATTCCAGGAAGTCGCCGGTTTCGCAGCCTTCGTATCCGCGGTCCACCAAGTCCATGCACTCTACGGAATACCCCCTGGCCTTCAAGGCGTCGGCGATATGCCCCTGGCCGCACGCCGGCTCGAAGACCACGGGGCTGAACTTCTCGAGGTCGCACAGCATGTCGACGGCTTTCGGATCCGTCGCGTAGAAGTCGTCGGGCTCTCTTTCAGCAGCGGAACGGTTCGACGGCGCGATCCCCGCCATGGCGGCTTTGGAATTTCCAGTCCAGTCTTTTGACATATTTAATATATAGATTATACCGTGGTCAGTCTTCGGCCGCAGGCCGGATTTTCTTGAACTCGTACTACGACCGGCAGTATCCTTTCAGGCATTTCAGCATGTATTCCGCCTGCGTTTTGGAAAACGACTTGCCGAAATGCTTTTTGTGGAGATATATCGCGTAGTTCCACGCCATGAGTTCGCATTCGAATATGTTGTACGGTTTCCTGCTGCGCCGTTCGACCTTGATATGCCCTATTTCGTGAAGCAGGATCGCCAGCTTTATCTTCGCCGAAGAATATTTTCTGGACATGTGTATTTCGTTCAGCGTCGGATAGCACAGCCCGTCGTCTTTCCCGAGATCCGGATCCACCAGCAGCTTTATTCCGAACCGCTAGCAATATTCGGCGATGAACGCATCTGTTTTCGTTTTTCGCATTTCTGAAGATTTAGCCTGTGAAACCTGTATTCTTCGACGCTTAAATTTCCTATATATATATATATTTACATTTTTGGCGGTTGTATCCGAAATCCCGTGTAGTTCAGTCCCAGCACATTCTGCCGATGGCCTTCCAGTGGTCGCAGTACAGTTCCCAATACTTCTGCGTAAGCTCTTCGCATTTAAGGTAGTCGAGTTCATTGTCCGTACCGGGCATGACGGGGAGCGTATTGCGGTATTCTTTGTCTATCTTCTCCATTTCCGGCCCGTCTTCTTTCCCGACTATTCCCATGGAATTGTAGTACTCGTACAGCCTGATATAAAGGACCAGCTTTTCCAAATCGGCTTTCCATGCGGCCATGGCCATGTCCATTTCTTCGTTGCTTGCGCTGATTTTGTACGCCTGCTCGAGCGTAATCCGCTGGCCTTTTTCCGCTCTGGCCTTGACGACGGCTTCCGCCGCGTATTTCGACGGGCAGCCGTGCAGCGACTTTATCATGCGCGGGATGTTGAAAAGCAGTTTGCGCGTAATCGTTCCGTTGATGTTCCAGCAGTCCGCGCGCTCTTCGCCGTGGTTCGTCTTCATGTCGTAGTGGCCGAGCCAGAACGCGATGTCGTGAAGCATGTACTTTATGTCGCGCATTTTCCACGATATCGACGCGAAGAAATCCTTGACTTTCTCCCACCAGGACTCCTTTTCGCGGCCGAAGTCCATCACGTCCATCAGCCCGCACCCGACGGTATATGTTCCGTCTTCGTGCGCAACTACGTGGTTGTTGATTTCGCGGTAAAAGTATTCGGCGCTGTCCGACGGCGACACGAGCCGCTGTTTCTGCCTGAACAGCTCCAGCTCCTCGAGCGCCGCCTCGCGGGACGGAGCCCAGAACACGAAGTCGGACACCTCTGCGCCGCCGTCCTTGTGGAAAATCTCGAACTGGTTCCTGCCGGCGTGCTGCGAACGCCACGAATCGTATTCCTGTTTCGTCATCTTTTTGGACATTCGCGGCCTCCTTTTTACATGAAGAACCATCCCATGCGCGCCAGCCTTTCTGCCGCGGCCCTGCGCCTGGCGAGCTCTTCTTCGGAAAGCGGATCCTGGTGCACGTCCCAGGTCTCGGTGTCCACGAACGTGTTCACGTTGAAATCGCCGTCGTGCCCGCTTCCGACATAGCCGCGCGCGTTGTTGACGACGAGTATCTCCCCGCCCGCCCCGCGCTTCAGCTTGAAATTCCGCCATTCCTTTTCGACGGCGTGGATATGCCCGCAGCAATAGCACTTTATGGACGGATGCGACTCCATCCATTCGCGCCAGTCGCTCGCGTACGAAGCCCAGTTGAATTCGCGGAGCGACCGCGCGTCGTCGACGTAGTAGCTGCGCGTAAGGAATTCGGGCAGGAGCGGATGGTGCGTAATGAGCACGA
>Ga0310695_10013060_pt1 | contig 11502 bp, 8 predicted proteins | sample RumenRJG_04DNA_FD_203882 | JGI IMG/M metagenome (GOLD analysis project Ga0310695, IMG submission 203882) | Bovine rumen microbial communities from Lethbridge, Alberta, Canada - RJG_04 (v2) (version 2) | ecosystem: Host-associated > Mammals > Digestive system > Stomach > Rumen | place: Canada... | reverse complement strand
ACTGTATTTTATGATTCGGAAAAGCACATCGATCTGCCGCCGCAGAAGCGTCTGGCAGGGATGATGTTTCGGAATTATGCGCTTTTCCCTTCCATGTCTGTCTATGATAATATTTATGCCGGTGCGAACCGGGAACATGACCGGCAGCGGCGGGTCCGCATGGTCAATGATATGCTGGAACGCTTCGGTTTGACGGATGTGAAGGACCTGAAGCCTTCTCTGCTCTCCGCTGATCTGCAGATGCGTACCGCCCTGGCCCGGCTGCTGCTCTCTTCTTCCCGGATCCTGCTGCTGGAAGATCCCTTTTCCGCTGTGGAGCAGAATTGTCGGTTTCGTCTGGAACGGGAATTCCGCAGCTCCCTGGCGGATTTTGGGAAAACTGTGGTGTTTTCCACTTATGATCACGAAGAAGTTTCGCGTTTTGCGGATCACCTGGCGGTGATGCGGGATGGAAATGTTGCTGCTTTCGGCAGAAAGGCGCAGATTTTTGCTGATCCGAAAACCCGTTATACAGCGTCCCTGACAGGCTGTGATAACATTTCCCCGATCCGTATCATGGGCCCGAAGCGTGTCCTGGCTTTGGATTGGAATGTGGAATTGGACACGGATGTCCCGGTCGGAAACGGTGCATTTGTCGGGATCCGAAGGCGGGATGTCGTGAGCGGTGTCGGGTTGAACAGCTGCTTTTGCGATGTGCTGGATGCCGTTGAAAACACATCTTCCTATACGCTCATCCTTCGCCCGGCAGAACGCGAATCCGCGGGACTGATTTTTTGGGAGACCGACAAAAAGACCTGGCAGCAGCTGCGCTCACGGCAGATTTCCGTACGGCTGCCATCGGAATCTCTGCTGCTGCTGAACAGCTGATCCAGCGCTAAATCAGGTCGATGACTTGTTTGATGAGCAGGATCGTGCTCATCAGGATGAAAAGTACGCGGATGAATCTGCTGCCTTTCAGTACGGCCAGCCTCACACCCAGGTGAGCTCCCGCCATATTGAAAAGTCCCATCGTAAGCCCGAGAAACAGATTCCCGATGCCCATGGCTGTGTACATGGCAAGTGCCGCCAGGTTGGTCATGGCGTTTACGGTTTTGGCATCCGCTGAGGCGTGAAGAAAATTTTCTCCGTAAATGAAGATCAGCCCCATGATCAGCAGGTTCCCGGTACCCGGACCGAAAAATCCATCATAAAACCCGATGAACAACCCGAGCAGCAGCCCAAGTACCGTCTGCTGCTTTTCACTGAAGCGGGAAACGGTTTCCTGCTGCCCGAAATCTTTTTTGAACAGGGTGAAAAGGATCATTGCTGCCAGCAGAAAGATAATGAGCGGTTTCAATAGTTCATTGGGTACATGTTTGGCTGTAAAAGCTCCCAGTGCGGAGGTACAAAGGGCTGCCAGTGCGCTTTTCCACATCCGTTTGACGTTGACAAGTCCTTTGCGGTAGTATTCGGTGACAGCGGTGCAGGTCCCCAGCACGGAAGATGTTTTATTGACGGCAAGCAGGGTCACGGCGGGTACATTGGGCAGGATCGCCATGATGCCCGGCAGCTGGATCAGTCCGCCGCCGCCTGCGATAGAGTCAATGCATCCTGCCGCAAAAGCAACGCCGCACAATGCGGCAAGCTGCCAGATGTTCATGGAAAACGGGAGTGTTATCGTCATAAAATGATTCCTTCCGGATGAGGAATATAAGATCAGGAATTTGAGATCATTGAATTATATCGCCCTTTTGGTTTGTCTGCGGTTCCGCAGGAAGGTAACTAAGGCAGGAAAGTACAGAAAAACAGCCAGCGGTATGCACAGCGGGGAGGCATCAAGCATTTCCAGCGGCATCGAACAGGCCAGGCACCAGGGAACAAGTGCGGAAAACAGCACGGTCGTATTGGCCATGTCCAGCATCAATTGTTCATTGCTCCGTCCTTTTTTCTGATACAGCGGACGGATCAGCGGGACATGGAGCATCAGAGCAAGGGTCTGATTGCAGCTGAACATGATCAGCGGGATCCCTGTGATTGCGGTCAGGGAGAACAGGGACATCCTTCCGGACATCTTTTCGAGCAGTTTTCCCGCAGGGCGCAGCATGTCGGTTTCATTGAAGATGCCTGAATATGTGGCTGAGATCACGATCATGATGCAGCCGTGGACCATCGATTTGATGCCGCCGCCGCTCAGCAGCCCGGCCAGTTCCCCCTTGGCCTGATAGCCCAGCACCAGCGTCCGCACAAGATCTGACAGACTCATTTTCTGGAGTGTGAGCGCAAGGACAGAGGCACAGAGAATGCTGATCCCCATCGCTGTTTTGATGTTCATTTTTATGAGCGGCGCGAACAGAATGATCGCAGCGGGGAGCAGCAGTAAGGGCGACAGCCGATATTCGTTTCTGAAGATTTCGATGATTTGTGCATCGACCTTTTGCAGCGGATGGGTGAGCGAAAGGATCGTGTAGAATCCGATGCTGAGGACCATTGCCGGGATGCAGTCTTTCAGCATGATTTTCACGTTGCTGTAGATTTCGGTTTTTGTCAGGTGAGCATTCAGATGAGCGCAGGAAGATGCCGGTGATGCCCTGTCTCCGAAAAAGATCCCTGACATCACTGCCGCGGCGGTCAGCGTCGGGTTTGCATTGTTGACACGGCACAAAGTCATCATGACAATTCCGATCGAGGCGGCTGTCCCGAAGCTTGTACCGATCAGGTAGGAAACCGCGGAAGGCAGCAGAAACGCATAGAGGATGAATAACTGCGGATGGATCAGTTCCGTGCCGTAAACGACCAGCTGCTGAATTGTTCCGCTGCCGCGCCAGATGCCGGTCATGGCTCCGATGATCAGCAGCACACCTACGACGATAAAGGATTCACGGATCCCGTGCCACATCATCTGCAGGACTTTTTTCAGGGAAAATCCGGCATGAACCGCCGCAGCCATAAAGGCAGCCATGCCAACGAGCAGCCCGTAAACCAGGTCGAGCTTCAGGATCATGCATCCCAAAAGGGAAATGACCAGTAGGATCATGCTGAAGATCATAGTCATCCGGCTTTGCTCCCGGAGCGCTTTTCAAGATAAATTACTGAGATCCACAGCAGCAGTGCTGTTCCGCTCAAAATCAGGCCGGCTTTCATTCCGTAGGGCCGGTAGGTGATGAGTGCTTCATCTTCTCCGGCAGGGAGCACAAAACCGAGGACGCTTTCATGGATCATTTTGAGCGGCTGCTTTCGGCCGTTGATCTGAACTTGCCATCCCGCATCAAAGGGGATGGAGGAAACGACAAGACGGTCTTTTCCGGATGCTTCTGTTGTTAATTTGAATGACGTGTCACCGTTCCTTTCCATGTGCGGGGCGGAACTGTTGACGGTTTCTGTGAGAACTGCCAGCTTTTGGGTGTCGAGGGCTCGGGCTTCAACAGTGCCATTTACCCTGTCCGCTATGGCTTCGATCCGAACCCGTACCGCTTCGCCGGATGTGAAGGGATCCAGGCAGATCGGGAAAGGCGCATAGTCACGGTGGCCGTTCATCAGTTCTGTTGTGCCGATGGTGATCGTGTGGCTCAGGCTTGCCCCCGGTACAAACAAGTACAGTGACCTTCCCGGAACAGGTTCGATCTCAACTTCGAAAAATGCCGGTTGAGACGGGTCAACCTTAACAAAATAATCGTCTTCAGTTATTTTAAGGTTTTCTGTGTGAAGAATTTTCACCGGGACGGATTCAAAATAATCCTCCGGATCACCTACCGTCAGCAGTTTCAGCAAATCATTCTGCCGGGTGAGGGCATCCGCGCTGCTGTAAAAATCATAACGGGCATATTCGTCCTCCGCAAAGAAAAAAAGCGGGAGCAGTGACGGGTGTTCCAGGGTTTCCTCTCCGACCCGGAGACTGTCCTGTTTTCCGCCCGGTCCCAATTCGTAACGGATCCCCAGCAGCGCATCCGAAGCGGAGGTCGATCCTTCATAGGTGCACCAGGTCGCATAACAGTTGAACCCCAGTCGTTTGAGAAATTCAGCCTGCCGTGTACTGGCGGTTGAGCTGAAATGGGAGACACCCGGATATCCGATCCCCAGCGGGTCATTGTAATTGCGGTATTCGCCCTTTTCCATGCGGAAAAAGTCATTTCCGGCCGGTTTGACAGCTTCAGTCAGGGCCCGATAATGATCATGGAAGGCCTGAAAGCTGTCTGTTTTTGTATAAGAATTGCTGAAAGGAGACATGATCAGGCTGCCGTTCAGGAGCAATTCCGCAGAGGTGAGCAGGATCAGCAGCACTGTCCGTATGTTTTGCCGGAAAATCAGGTCCGCAGCCGCATAGGCAGCCAGAAATCCTCCGTTCAGCAGAAGAAAGCGTGTACCTGGCTTATCTGGGCCGACAAACGCCGCTGCGAGGATAAGTGCCGGAACAGCAAAAGCAATGAACTCTTTTTTCCGGGTTTCTTCGGAAAATCCCTTGCAGGCCAGGGTCAGGATCCAGAAGCAGAAAATGAAGGCATACCGGTAAGGAAACCAGCTCGGGTGATCCATGGCATGCCACACAAAATCCAGCGGCGCGAGCCAGAAGCTCAAGAGCAGAAGAAACAGCACCAGTCCGGAAACAATTTTCTCCCGTGTCGGGATCTGTTTCCGTGTGAAATAGAGTGTCACGCCGATCAGTGCGGGCAGCCCACAGTAAATGTGCGGGAGGCAGTCTTTGATGCCGTCAAAGCTCCCGATAAACAGTTTCGGCAGAATTTTTGTCGGGAAAAAGCGGCCGGTGAAGCTTGGAAAATCCTGACCGATCAGTCCCATGTTGTTTTTCAGGACAAAAAAGGTCGGCAGCAGCATAAATGCGGAAAGCCCGGCTGCAATGCCTGTACAGATTCCGAAGCGGATTGCATTCTTCAGAAAATCTCGAAAGGATGATTTCCGGATGGCTGAGACCGCCAGAAAATAAAGCGCGCAGAATGCGCCTGTCATCCACGCCATGTAAAACTGGCTGAGGAAGGAAAATGCCAGCAGCACCGTCAGGGCCCCCATTCCTTTATTATTTGAACCTATCAGCCGTTTTACCGCGGAGCAGAGCAGCGGGAGCCAGATCAGGGCATCCAGCCACATGATGTTGAAGGCATACCCAATGGCGTAGGCACTCAGGGCATAGCAGGCGGAAAATACAGGGATCAGTTTGCTGCGGGGAGGCTCATTCTGCCGCTGAAAAACGGCAAACGCAGCCCCGGCGCAGGAGATCTTCAGCAGCGTCAGGATACTGACAGCCAGGGGAAGCTGGTTTTCCGGAAAAAGGATCAGGAGAAAATTGAAAGGACTGGCCAGGTAATATGCGGTCAGTGCGATGAAATTCATGCCCAGTCCCGCGTGCCAGGACCAGAACAGGCTGACTTCTCCCAGCAGCACCCTGCGGTACTCGGCAATGAATTCCACATATTGTGTGTCAAGATCGCTGAAAAGCAGCGATGTGCCGCCGAACGGGACGATTTGATACCGGATCAGGAGCAGGGTATAAAGCAGCGCTGAGAGCAAAAACGATAGCAGCAGTGTGGAGATATATTGCTGTCTGCGGGAAGGCATCACTGCACCTGGATCGGCTGGGCGCCCGCCAGCCGCAGAACGGTGATCGTCCCGGCGCGGGCAATATCAAAGGCATAAGGGATGTTTACGTCAACAATGAAATCAGTCGGTGCGTGCCAGTTTTTCGGATAAGGCCGCGGACCGCATCCGCCCGGCGTGGAATCTTCCGTAAAGTTTTCCATTGCCGTCATCGCCGGGATGCCGCCCCGCCAGAAGGGTGTGTGATCGCCCAGTTCGTAGGCGACGTAATTGAAATAGTCGTAAGTCAGGTTGATGTTGTAATCCCGGATGGCAGCTTCGAAAGCCTTTCCCAGCGGATCACTTTCCGGCATGGTCCCGACATGGATCTCAAAACAGCGTTCGTCCTCCGGGTCATTGCCGAACATGTCCATGTTGATGACCCCGATGATGTTGTCTCCGCCGTGTGCAGCAACATAGGCCGTGGATCCCTGCATGAAGTTCTCTTCGCCGCTGAAGAAGATGACCTTGACGGTTTTCTCAAAGGAAGTTTTTGCAAAGGTCGGGATCGCTTCCAGCAGCGCCGCGACGCCCGTTCCGTTATCATTGGCGCCCGGGGCCAGTTCCAGTGGGTTGACGTCCGTCAGTGCCACACAGCTGTCGTAATGGGCTGTATAGAGGATCTCTTCCTGCGGAGAAACTGTGCCGGGAAAGGTGACGATGATGTTGTACCAGGTGTAAACGCTTACTGCGTCACGATATTCGTAAGGTTCGTAAGTGATCTGCTCTGCGGGTACCCATTGTGCGAGCTGTTCCAGCAGATAATCCGGAGCCATTGCATTCTCCTGACCGGGGAACATGGCATAGGAATACCGGGTCGTGATGGTGCGCTCTTGTCCGCCGATGGTTACCGGGTTCTCACCGGAAAGATCCCGTATCCATTTCGCATAGCGTTCCTCATTGGTATCGGACAGAAAATACTGGACCGGATCAATGAGAGCCGGAGTCGGTGTTGGGATCTCTGTCGGGATTTCCGTTGGCACCATAACCGGCTCATCTGTCGGTTCCGGAGATGGCTCTTCCGAACCGGCAGGGATGGTTTCGGAAACCGTTTCTGCCGCCGTCTGTGCGGGAGTGGACTCATCGTTTGTTTTTTTTGAAGGGAGATGGTTTGCGAAAACAAAAATGACACCCAAAGCAATAACTGCCAGAGCCTCGATAATGATCGGAATCCATTTTTTATCTTTGAACATGTGCCCCATTATAATGCAAACGGACGGCTTCTTCCCTGATAACTGATAAGCCTTTCAATCATACCGGCCGCTTTTGAGCATTTTTCTGATGCGGAAAATATCCCTTAGCATTTTCGGAACCGCGCTCCAGAGCTTGACTTTTGAGCCTTCCTCGTAAATGATCGTGACCGGAACTTCAGCGATCGTGAAGCCGTAATGCCTTGCGATAGTCAGGACTTCTACGTCAAACGCCCAGCCGTCAACGGTTTGGATCCTGAAGATTTTTTCAGCGGCTTGTGCTGTGAAGCATTTGAATCCGCATTGGGTATCGCGTATGTGAAGTCTGAGCAAAAGCTCAATGACAAAGTTGAAGATGCGGCTGGATAATCTTCTGATCCATGGATCGTTTTTTTGTATGGATCCGTCTGCTTCCCGGGAGGCGATGGAAAGATCGAAATTTTCCAATTTGGGCGGGATAAAGTGGTCAATATAATCGATCGGCATGGCAAAATCGACATCTGCGAACATTCGATATTCGCCATGTGCCCGGAGCATCCCCTTTCGTACGGCATTTCCTTTTCCTGCCTTTTCCTCATGGAAAACCTGCAGCCACGGGTATTGTTTCTGGTACTCCATTGCCATATCGAGAGTGCGGTCGGTGCTCCCGTTTTCAATAAGGAGAACCTCAACAGGTTCCTTATGGGTCTGAATATATTTTACAAGTTTTTCGATGCATTCCGGAAGCCGTTTTTCTTCATTATATGCGGGAATGATCAGAGAGAGAAAAGGTTTTTGCTCCATAGTTCAGATTATATCATTTTCTGTCTTCTATGGCTCGCGTTAATATGAGATTATATATTTCGCATCTGATTTTTCTAATTATGGTAAAATGGAAATGATGTCTATATATGGAGGGAAGATCATGCTTCACCCTGATTTGTTGGAAATTCTGCGCTGCCCTGCATGCGCAAAGGAACAAAAAGGAAAATTGACATATTACAAAGAAAGTTGGCTGATCTGCGAAGATTGCGGACGGAAATATCCCATTGTGGATGATATTCCTGTCATGCTGATCGATGAAGGCTCCAAATGGATCGGGTCCAAACCGGAAGAGCTGCAGATTCCGCCTGTTATTGAGTGAGATAGCTATGGAACAGAATCAATATCCAAGTCAAAGCGGTGCTCCGCATCCAAACGGACAATATCCGCAGAACCCGCAGATGCCCTATGGAAACATGCCCCATCCGCAGCAGAATATGCCGCAGGGTAATTTCCATCAGGGACAGGGTGGTTACAATCCGGCCGGCGGTATGCAAATGCCTCCGATGAACGGACAGATGCCCGGCCAGCAAAATCACCCTCAAAACAATCCGCCCCTTCCGCCAAAGGATCCGAAGGATAAAGCTCCTGCAAAAAAGGCTGCTAAAAAGGCCAAAAATAAGAAGAAATGGATCACTCTCGGCATTTTCGGTGGGATCGGACTTGTACTGGGTATTCTTATTTTCACTGTCGTCAACCGTTACGCGAAACAATTAACAGTTATCGAGCTGCCCGGTGCGCCGATCATTGCATCTACTGCCAATAATTCGTCTAAGGTCGATACGGATGGAGATGGTGTCGAGGATACGACTGTTGAGGTGAATAACAGTCTTGATATTTCCCAGCAGACAGTCCAGAAGGGCGAATCCTGGGACGGGAAAAACCGTATCACCTGTCTGGCGATGGGGCTTGACTATCGTGACTGGGTCGCCAATGACGGGACTCCCCGTTCAGACTCCATGATGCTGCTGACCTATGATCCCTCTACTAAATATGCCGGTATGCTTTCTATTCCGCGTGACCTTTGGGTAGCGATTCCGGATCATGGGTATGGACGTATCAACACCGCCTACTCTATGGGCGAAGGGGAACATCTGCCGGGCGTCAATGGCAAACCGGGCGGCGGTCCGGGTCTTGCGATGCGTACGGTTGAGCTTTTCCTGGGGGTTGATATTCAGTATTATGCTGTTATTGACTTTTACGGCTTCATCGAATTTATCGATACAATCGATAAGCTGGCGATCAATGTCCGCGATGACATCACTGTTGACCCGCTCGGTGAGGGAAATACGGTGCATTTGAGAGCTGGTGTACAGGACCTTGACGGTGCCACAGCCCTTGCCTATGCCCGCTATCGTTATACCGGCGGCGGTGACTTCGAACGTGCACAGCGCCAGCAGGATGTGATCATGGCTTTGTTCGAGCAGATGCAATGGCAGCTGCCTGAATTGCTTACCACAAAATCCCAGCAGCTGTTTGATTGTATCCAGCGTGCGGTGAAAACAAACCTGAGCATCTCCGACATGGTGAAGCTTGCATGGACCGTATTTGACCTGGATGCCTGGTATGTGAAACGTGCGGTGATCGCCCCTCCGGAACAGGTACTTTACGATACCAGTGTTGACGGTCAGTCGATTCTTGTCCCGATCCCGGACCGGATCCGTGAAGCGCGCGACTCCATTTTCGCGGTTGAATTTGGTTCCGGCGCTACGATTACAGAAGCGGCTTATACCCAGGAACAGCGTTTGAAGGACGAATCAGCAGGAGTCTCGCTGATCAACGGATCGACTGTTCCGGGCATAGCAGAGCGGACTGCGGAATATCTGCAGAATGCTGGGATTCGCGTTGTCAGTATCGCGGGAGGTACCACCGGTTATTATAATTCTCTGGAAGTGAGGGATGGTACGCCATATACGGCCAAATATCTCAAGGATCTGATGAATATCCCTACTTCCGCAGTTACATGGAATTATGATCCTGCTTCGGATGTCGATCTTGTCCTGACGATCACAGATGCCTGGGCAAACAGCAACCCGATGTAATTCAGGATCGTCTTATTATTGAACAACACAGGAGCTCCGGCAGGAGCTCTTGTTTTTCAAATCCGGCGCGGTAGAGCGAAGGAATTTCATAAAAAAGTACCGAACAGGTGATTGATTCAAATATCCGGAGGATATAAATGGTTTGGCTGATATGCGGCATTATTTCCGGTCTGATTATACTTGCGCTGGCTTTGTTTTCTCGTGAAAAAGGAAACAGACAGTGGGAGGTTTCCCGCCGTACGTACTGGATCGCGCTGCCGATCCTTTTCTGCCTGTTTGCTTTTCTGTTGTTTTATAAAGTTGATGAGATCCCGGTTCCCTTCAACGTGGATGAAGCCGGGACGGCTTATGACGCGTGGAGTATCGCCAATTACCACTGCGACCGTTTTTTGTATCGTTTCCCGGTGTATTTTATCAATTATGGCGGACACGGCTCCAGCGGGCTTTATACCTATCTGGCCGCCGCTGCGATAAAACTGTTCGGGTTCAGCCCGGTCAGCGTGCGGCTTCCTGCCATTTTGCTGTCGCTTTTCTCTGCACTGGCATTGACGCTGACGATCCGCAGTGTACTTGGGAATACCGCCTCGTTGATCACGCTTGGTTTCTTTTGCATCCTGCCTTTTTCGTTTATGCATTCCCGCTGGGGATTGGATGCTTATTTATTGTTCCCCATGCTGATTTTTTCGCTGGCGGTCTTTTATTACGCGATCCGGAGCGGAAAGACCCGCTGGTTCGTTCTGAGCGGGCTGGTCTTTGGACTCACCCTGTACTCCTATTCGGTTTCCTTCATGGTAGTCCCGATGCTTCTCGGCATCAATCTGGTGTATCTTTTGATCGTAAGAAAAATCAGCTGGAAAAACATCTTCGCGATGGGTATCCCGCTGTTTTTGCTGGCTGTTCCGCTGATGATGATGCTGGCGATCAATAACGGTTTGATGGGAGAGATCCGGACCCGCTTTTTCTCGATTCCCCAGCTGATTTCATACGGCGTGACCGAAATCGGCCTTGTGAATGTGATCAACTGCCTGAAATTCGGGCCGAATAATGTTTTTTACAACATTTTTGTCAATGACAATCTGCTCTATAATGTAGTCCCGGCCTTCGGAACTGTGTATTATGTCAGCATTCCGCTGTTCCTGTATGGCATGTTCCTTTCGGTCAAGCGATGCATTAAAGCAATCAAAGAAAGAACAATTTCCTTCGACATGCTCATGCTTTCGATATTCCTTTCGGTTTTATTGATTTCCATGATCATTGACAAGACCAACGTGAACCGCTCTTCCGGAATTTTTATCCCGGTCATCTATTCCCTTACGCTTGGATGTCTCGAAATCTTAAAGAAAAGTCGGTTGGCAGCTATTCTGACGGCGGCCCTTTATCTGGTGTCTTTTGGCTTCTTTATCCATTATTATTTCACCGGCTTCCCGAAGGATCTGGAATCCGACATCCTGTTCGCTTCGATCAGTGATCTGGACGAAGCATTGGATTTCGCGGAAACGGTCTATCAGGATGATGAAACGGTTTACGTTCTCGGCAGGTCGCGTCCCTATATTTATACGCTTTTGTCATTGCAGGCAGATCCTTATTCGTTTAACGAGAAAATGGTTCTCTCTTATGATGATTATGTGAAGGTCTACGACAAATATCGTTTCCGCCTTGATGCAGTATTGCCGGATTGTATCTATATCTTTACTGATCTGAATGATATCCCAGCTGAAATTGAAAAATATAATTTTTTGTCCAAGCAATTCGGCTCCGTGATTGTCTATTATCCGGGCACATCCGGTTCATAAAGAGGAACGTGTCTTATGCCCCGGAAATCATCAGCAAAAGCCTCCTCCATCATCACCGGACTGCTGTTCGCAGCATATGCCTTTTTACTTTTCTTTAAGGTTACGGAAATA
>Ga0310695_10013059_pt1 | contig 11504 bp, 11 predicted proteins | sample RumenRJG_04DNA_FD_203882 | JGI IMG/M metagenome (GOLD analysis project Ga0310695, IMG submission 203882) | Bovine rumen microbial communities from Lethbridge, Alberta, Canada - RJG_04 (v2) (version 2) | ecosystem: Host-associated > Mammals > Digestive system > Stomach > Rumen | place: Canada... | reverse complement strand
ATTCTGACCGATCATCATCTGTCCTTCGGGGGTAGTAAACACATTGTATCCTAATGTAAAGTCACCTGAATTAGCTAACATTTTCTGGTTAGCCCACATCCATGCATCATTAGCATTCATACCCAGCTTATCCTGAGCATAAAGGTTCAGGCCACCATAATACATCTCATAATATTTAGCTGGATCACTGATAACATTGTAATTGGGAGTGGCCTTCTGGTTAGAACCCCACTTAGCATCAAACGTAATAGTAGCACTCTGTCCACGCTTACCCGTCTTTGTAGTAATCAAGATAACACCGTTACCACCTCGAGCACCATACAATGAAGTAGAAGCAGCATCCTTTAGCACCGTCATCGACTCAACGTCACTCGGATTGATATCGTTCAGAGAACCATCATAAGGAGCACCGTCAACAACCAGCAATGGATCACTTTCTGCATTGATAGAGTTCACGCCACGAATACGGATGGTAGGTGTAGTACCAGGCTGACCTGAAGCACTGTAAATCTGCACACCAGCAGCCTTACCTTTCAATGCGTCAATAGCATTCGTTACTTGTACCTTGCCAATTTCCTCGGCACCAACGACAGAAGCAGAACCTGTGAATGAAGATTTCTTCTGTGTACCATAAGCAACGACAATAACCTCATCGAGGGCTTTCTGGTCGCTTGTCAACATGATACGCATGTTAGGACGAGCACTTACCTCTATAGGCTCCATACCTACATAAGTAATACGCAGAGTTTTCTTGCCATTTGGCAGTACCAACTCAAAGCGACCGTTTACGTCTGTTACTGTACCTACCTGTGTTCCCACTACTAATACAGAAGCTCCGATTACGGGCTGTCCGTCTTCCTGGGATGTCACGGTACCATTAACTTTTGTCTGGGCCAATGCTGTTCCTACCATGAGGAAGAGCGCGGCCAAAAACATCATTAGTCTTTTTTCCATAAACACTCTCTTGTTATTAATAATATATTAAAAAATAATTGTTCACTTCTCTATGCTTGTTCACCCTTAAAGGTACGAAGCCAATAATCCCTACTAAGGAAAATTCCGTGCAAAGGTAATGCTTTCATTTGTAAACAACAAATAAAATATGTAAAAATTGACGTTTTATGCTCTTTTTTTAATCTTTTGCCGTATTTATATACCAAAATGTTGCATATTTCATACAAAAATGTTTCATTTCGTTAAGCCATTTTTGTGTGGAAGAGTAGGATACAGGGGAAAGTCTTATATATATTATAATGTACGCGTGAGGATTAACTTAGTGTAAGCAACCTTTTTGGACATCGTGTGGAGCCTGTATCTATCATAAAAATATAGGCTCCCCACCATGTGAGTAACCTATATGTTGTATGTAAAGAGCCTATATTTTTCGAAAAAAGTCTTTTCCTTCTACATATACCCTAGCGCTCGCAGGATGTCGTTGAGGTTGGCAACCACCATGAGGAGGATAAGGATGCCGAAGCCTACGTATTCGGCACGGATCATGAATTCTTCAGAAGGTTTGCGACGGGTAATTATCTCGTAGAGAAGGAACAGCACATGACCTCCGTCCAAGGCAGGGATAGGCAGGATGTTCATGAAGGCGAGGATGATAGAGAGGAAAGCTGTCATCTTCCAGAACATATACCAGTCCCACATGGGTGGGAAGAGTGAACCGATGGCTCCGAAACCGCCTAACGACTTGGCACCCTCGGCAGAGAAGATATACTTCAGGTCGTCGACATAAGAAGCGAGGACATGGAAGCCGTACTTAATGCCGGCAGGAATGCTCTCGAAGAAACCGTATTCGCGGGTAATGGGTTTGTAGAGGTCGGCAATGCCCTGAACGGTAAAGCCTAACTTTAACTCTGGAGTAAGCACGACCTGAGCCGTGTCGATACGGGCTTCATTGCCGAAAACAATGACTACTGTGCGGGCTTTCAAACTATCTGCAGGTGTTGCAGCCATAGCCATCATATCGGCACGACGGCCCAATTGGTCGATGAACTCGTTGTAAGAGTCAACAGCGGAACCGTTGAAGGCTAGAATCTTATCGCCCTTGGTAAGTCCGATTTCAGCTGCTGGAGTTCCAGGCAATACGCTGTCAACCTTGGCTGGCATCAGTGGACGTACAAACGAGGGGTCGGCCTTCATCATGTTCAGCAGGTTCAGCTCGCCCGGGAGTGCGATGCTCATGGGCTTGCCGTCACGAAGGATGTCGACACGATGGGCCTCAGAGATGTCGCGATAGAGGTCGGCAGAGAAGTCCTTGAAGGGACGGATGTCCGTACCTATTAAAATATCGCCATCTTTGAAACCATACGACTTGGCTTCCTGATTGAACTTCATACCCAGCGTCATGTCCTTGACGGGGATGTAGGTGTCGCCCCACCAGAACAGGATCTGCGAATAGATGAACAGCGCCAATAGGAAGTTGACCAGTACACCACCAATCATGATGAGCAGACGCTGCCAGGCGGGTTTGGCACGGAACTCGTAGTCCTTGATGGGCTGCTTCATCTGTTCTGTATCGAAACTTTCGTCAATCATACCCGCTATCTTGCAATAGCCACCTAGGGGTAACCATCCGATACCATACTCGGTATCGCTATTCTTGGGCTTGAACTTGAACAGACTGAACTTCCAGTCGAAGAAGATGTAGAATTTATCTACGCGCACTCCAAAGAGTTTGGCGAAGAAGAAGTGACCACCTTCGTGCAACAATACCAGCAGGGAAATGGCCAGGATGAATTGTAATACTCTGATAAGAAATACTTCCATAATTTTAAGTTATAAGTGAAAAATGAAAAGTGAAAAATTTGCTTCCGCTCTCCATATTCACCATTATTTTATTTGATTATTATTCTTTGTTGTTCTGATTGAAGATATTAATATTGCGAGGACTTCTCTGCAGTCTTTTTCCATACTCTCAAATTCCTTGTCTGAGATATAACCTGTATCTTTCAGAAGGTTGATCCAATAAATAGTCTCGTTGCATTCTTTCAATGCAATGGAAAGCTTGCTGATGAAATCTGCCGGGCTTTGGGCATACACAGCTTCACTAACCAACGCACCAATGGCAGTGCCTGAACGAAAGGCCTGATTCAACATGCCATATTCTTTTGGGGTGCATTGTATATGTTTAACCATATTGACAACCCTTACAGCCAAATGGTAGCTTTTCGTGTTAAGTGGAGATTGGTCATTGTGGAGAGTTCTCATAACAGCGGTAGCAAATTTTTCACTTTTCACTTTTCATTTTTCACTTCATCAGCTCCGTGGCGATGCGACGAGCCTCTGCGTCCGTAGCGATGTAGGTGTCGTAGTCGGGAGTAGCAGAGAAGGTGCAGCGCTGCATGGTTTCGGCAATGATGTCGCTCATTTGGAGGAATCCACACTTGTCTTCCAGGAATCCGCGATTGACAATCTCGTTGGCCGCATTGACAATGCAAGGCATGTTGCCGCCCTTCTGAATAGATTCGAAAGCTAGTGCCAGACAACGGAACTTCTTGAGATCAGGCTCGAAGAAGTCGAGATGCTGGGTAGCAAAGAGATCCAGACGGTCGCCACTCAATGTGAGTCGCTTGGGGAACGAGAACGCATACTGGATGGGCAAACGCATGTCGGGTACTCCCAACTGGGCCTTGACGGCACCGTCTTGGAACTGCACAGCCGAATGGACAATGCTCTGCGGGTGAACTAATACTTGAATCTGTGAAGCCTTGACGCCAAAGAGCCATTTGGCCTCGATGACCTCAAAGCCTTTGTTCATCATTGAAGCGGAGTCGATGGTAATCTTGGCACCCATGTCCCAGGTGGGATGGCGCAGGGCATCGTCCTTGGTTACTTTGGCAATCTGTTCCATCGTGAAATTGCGGAAGGGACCGCCTGAGGCCGTGAGCAGAATCTTCTCGATGGGATTGTTGTCTTCACCCACCAAGCTCTGGAAAATGGCAGAGTGCTCGCTGTCAACGGGTAGGATAGGGGCATGATACTCAGAAGCCAGGTCGCGAATCAGTTCGCCGGCAACCACCAACGTCTCCTTGTTAGCCAGTGCAATAGCCTTGTGGGCCTTAATGGCATGAATGGTGGGCGACAGGCCTGCAAAGCCTACCATGGCAGTCAGCACGATATTGATAGGGTCTGCCTCTACAATCTCGTCGATGGCTTGGGCTCCAGCATATACCTTCACGTCGGGCAGATCGCTCATCAGACGCTTTAATTCGTCGTAACGCTGCTCGTTGGCAATAACGATGGCTGCAGGCTTGAATTGATGTGCCTGCTCAGCCAGCAGTTCCACTTTGTTATTGGCTGTCAGACAATACACCTCATAAAGGTCGGAGTGTTCGGCAATAACCTCCAATGCCTGGGTTCCAATAGAACCTGTAGAGCCAAGAATTGCTATTTGTTTCTTTTTCATATTTCTAATAATCCTTCAGGGATGTCCATGATGATTTGTTGATGTTCTGTATCAATATTGTGAATAAGGTCAGCAGAGGCTGGAATCAGACGGCCATCTTCCAATTCGAAGAGAATGTTGAGCGTCTGATCGTCGATGGAGGCAATACGACCGATGGTGGTGGAGGAGGTGGCTTCGACTAAATCGAAGCCCACAAGACCAGCAAGAGAAGGAACTTCGCCAGCCTCTTCAGCCAAGGCGCGTGGGAAATAGACATCGCAACCAGTCAGCTCAGAGGCTCGCTGTTGGGTGTCCACGTCACAAAACTTAACCAAAGCCAGAGAGTCGCTGCGGAAGCGATACTCTTCCATAAAGAATGGTACGAGAATGCCGTCAATCTCCAGAATGAGGTAATCGGCATCAGTTGTGTCGAAAATGTCATCGTCAAATTGGAACGATACCTCACCCTTCACACCATGAGCCTTGCCTAAACGGCCTATCTTATAGACATCCTCTCGCTTAATCATATTCTCTCAATCTTTGCACCCAAGGCATTCAAGCGGGCTTCAATGTTCTCGTAACCACGGTCTATCTGTTCGATATTGCTGATGGTGCTGGTGCCGTTGGCGCTCATGGCTGCTATCAGCAAGGCGATACCTGCACGGATGTCAGGACTGGACATGCGCTGGGCGCGAAGTGTCTTCATTCGGTCGTGACCCACAACAACGGCACGATGGGGATCACAGAGGATAATCTGGGCACCCATGTCAATGAGTTTGTCGACAAAGAACAGACGGCTCTCGAACATTTTCTGATGGAACAGTACGGAACCACGTCCCTGGGTAGCCACTACAATCAGCACGCTGAGCAAGTCGGGGGTAAGTCCTGGCCAAGGTGCATCAGCCAACGTCATGATGGTGCCATCGATGAACGAATCGACTACATAATGCTTTTGACGGGGAATATACAGGTCGTCACCATCTACCTGTACGTCAACGCCCAGTCTACGGAAAGCCTCTGGAATGATGCCCAAGTCTTTGATGGAAACATCCTTGATGCGAATGCCATCGCCACACATTGCTGCCATTCCGATGAAAGAGCCTACCTCAATCATATCGGGAAGCAGACGATGCTCTGTGCCACAGAGCTTGTGGACACCCACAATGGTCAACAGGTTAGAGCCGATACCGCTGATATTAGCTCCCATGCGGTTTAGCATGTGGCAGAGTTGTTGAATATATGGTTCACAGGCAGCATTATAAATAGTGGTGGTGCCTTCAGCGAAGACAGATGCCATGATGATGTTGGCAGTACCTGTAACAGAGGCCTCGTCGAGCAACATATACGTGCCCTTTAGCTGTTTGGCTGATATCTCGTATACATTACGATTCTCCACGCGATGGAACTTGGCACCGAGATACTTGAAACCCAGAAAGTGAGTGTCCAGGCGACGACGCCCAATCTTGTCACCCCCAGGTTTAGCCACTGTAGCCTTGCCCATACGAGCCAACAAGGGCCCAATCATCAATACGGAACCACGCAAGCCGGCACACTTCTCTACGAACTCGTCGCTCTCTAGATATTGCATGTTCAGGGCATCGGCCTGGAATGTATAGCTGTTAATCTTTGGCTTTTGGCTATTAGCCTTTGTCACCTTCACACCGATATCCTTCAACAACTGAATCAGGTTGTTGACATCACGGATGTCTGGAATGTTGTGGATGGTCACCTTGTCACTGGTGAGCAACGAGGCGCAGATAACCTGCAAAGCCTCGTTCTTGGCTCCCTGTGGTGTGATGGTTCCACTGAGCAGATGGCCGCCCTCAATTTTAAATGATGCCATAAGGGTATTTCAGTTAAACAACTTATTATTTACTTTTTGCGCTTACCTTTTTTTCCTTCATTAGGTGTAGTAAGGTCCGTGCGGTCAAAGTGAAAGGACTGAAGGTCAATCTGAATCTTGCCATCGGTAAAGCGTGCAAGATCATCAGCCACTTTTTCGTCATCCATAGAACCGTGGCCCCATGTAGCCAAATCGCGCTTCATCTGATTGGCTGTAATGCGAACCAGTTCGTCACGCTCCTCACCCTCAGGCATGGTCTTCAGCTTCTCGAACACTTCCATCATCAAGTGTCCGTAATGGCGAAAATGACTTTGTGAATTAGCCTTGGGGTGCTCCATAGGCTGCGGCTTGGTAAGTATCCTCTCTGCGTTGCTAACGTCAAAAGGCCAGTCGATGTCCAGCTGCTTATGACTCATCAGGTAGAGATGATCCCACAAGGTCTGCTGATAGTCTGAGCTGTCGCGAAGCTGAGGAGCCTTGTTCTCCATCTGGTGAATAATGGCGTGGGCGCATTTCATACGTTCTTCCTTGGTTGGAAGGCTAATAGCCAAATCTACCATTTTCTGAATCTCACGACCGTATTCGGGCATGACCAGTTTCTCACGTTGGGTGTTATAATCTAATCCTTTGATTTCCATAATTTTTCTCTTTCAATAGCGGTAGCAAATTTTTCACTTTTCACTTCTCCCTTAAAGCAATGGCTTTGCTTTGATAGCTACAAAGTCCTTGAGGTAGAAAGGCACAAAGTAGGCTACATCTTCAAATTGCTCGTTCAAAAAACGTTTCTCAGCCAAGGGCTGCATCCATTTTGCCAATGGCTCGATGTTGTCAATGTAGTGTGCATTGGGATGGTTGATAGTCTCCATACATTTCTTAGCACCATTGCCGAAGAAATAGATGGGACGCTGGTCCAACCACTGCTTGTAGGTGTCTGCACTTACCACGTCTGCACTGACCTCGCGGACTGTTTTCAGTGAACGGTCATAGAGCGCTGCATAAACCTCCATGCGACGGGCATCGAGCATAGGACAAAGCAGGGCGTTCTCCTCTTGAATGACCTCTCTTAGCAATACGGGTACACACATCAATTCCAAGGTGGGAACACTAATCAACTTCAAATCGCGACCATAGCATATTCCCTTCGCCATCGATACTCCGATGCGTAAGCCAGTATAGGAACCAGGGCCACAGCTGACGCTGACAGCATCGAAAGGAATGGCATGGTTGTCGGTAAACGATAAAGCCTCGTCGACCATCGTACCAAGCTTTTCGGCACCTGCTCCTTTTTCACCATGCTCTGTTTGTTCGAAGATGCACTGTCCACTTTCAGAGACTGCTACCGAACAGGCATTTGTACTTGTTTCTATATGTAGTATGCAAGCCATTTCTGTTTTGCTATATATTAAATAATGTGCAAAGGTACGAATAAGCGAGCGAAATACCAAATTTATTTGGGTTTTTCAGAGCGAAAGTACCTTCGATGCAATCAAAGGTACGAATTTTCGCGTCATTCTTCGCATGTTTAATATAATTTTTGTACCTTTGTCGTCATTATTAAAGAAAAACAACATTATGATACAGTCAATGACAGGCTACGGAAAGACTGTCGTAGCCTACAAAGGAAAGAAAATCAATGTAGAAATCAAGTCGCTTAATTCGAAGCAACTTGACCTTACAACACGTATTGCTCCATTATATCGTGAAAAGGAAATGGAGATTAGACAAATCATCGCAGAGAAACTGCTGAGGGGAAAAGTGGAATTCTGCATTTGGATAGAGAAGGATGCTACTACGGAGGCTGCTCCAATCAATACGGCCCTGATGCAGAGCTACTATAACCAGTTACATGCCTTTGCCGAGCAGAATCAGATGGCGGGTATCGATTGGATGACGACATTGACTCGTATGCCCGACGTGCTGACAAAGACAGAGGTGGAAGTTCTTGACGAGGAAGAATGGCAGGCAGCTCGTCAGGGCGTTTGCGATGCTGTTCAACATTTGGTAGATTTCCGCATACAGGAAGGTGCTGCCTTGGAGAAGAAGTTTGGAGAGAAGATAGACAATATCGAGCAGTTGATGGCTAGCATAGAACCTTACGAGAAGGCTCGTGTGGAGAAGATTCGCAGTCGTATCGTGGATGGACTGAAGCAGATTCCTGAGGCTGAGTATGACAAGAATCGTCTGGAGCAGGAACTTATCTATTATATTGAGAAATTAGACATCAGCGAGGAGAAACAGCGCCTGGCTAACCACCTGAAATATTTCCGTGAGACAATGGCTGACCAGCCTGGACAGGGCAAGAAACTGGGATTCATCGCTCAGGAAATGGGGCGTGAAATCAATACCACTGGTTCGAAATCGAATCAGGCTGAAATGCAGAACATCGTGGTGAAGATGAAGGACGAGTTGGAACAAATCAAAGAACAAGTATTAAATGCGTTGTAGAAAGAATTATTTTTGATTTCTTTCTAAAAAAATAGAACAATATGAAAAAAGGTAAGTTAATTATATTTTCAGCACCAAGCGGTAGTGGTAAATCTACTATTGTGCAGTGGTTGATGAAGGAACATCCAGAGTTGAAGCTGTACTTTAGCATTTCTTGTACATCACGAGTCCCTCGTGGCACAGAACAGAATGGAGTAGAGTACTTTTTTATTTCCCCAGAAGAATTTCGTGAGAAAATTGCCAATGATGAATTCGTGGAATATGAGGAAGTCTATGAGAACCGTTTCTACGGAACACTGAAGAGTCAGGTTGAGAAACAACTGAATGCTGGTCAAAATGTGGTATTTGATGTGGATGTAAAAGGTGGTGTTAATATCAAGAAGTTCTATGGGAAAGAAGCTTTGAGCGTTTTCATCCAGCCACCATCCATAGAAGAACTTCGTAAAAGACTTGTCGGGCGTGCCACAGACAGTCCAGAAGCTATAGAGGAAAGACTGTCTAAGGCATCCTATGAGTTGACCTTTGCTAATCAATTTGATACAATTGTTGTCAATGATGATTTAGAAATGGCGAAGAATGAAACGCTTCATAAGGTTAATTGCTTCTTAGCAGAATAAATAATTTCCCTCAATTTCCCATAATTTCTTTCCTATAATAATGAAAAGAATAGGCCTCTTTGGTGGATCATTCAATCCCATACATGTAGGACATATCGCATTGGCCCAGGCTGCATTGAAGGAGTGTGGGCTGGATGAGGTGTGGCTGATGGTTTCGCCTCAGAATCCGTTGAAGAGGGATATGAAACTATTGGATGACGCTCTCCGCTTGGAGATGGCACAGAAGGCTCTGGAGGGTGTAGAAGGTGTGGAGGCCTGCGACTATGAGATGCATCTGCCCAAGCCCAGCTATACGTGGCACACGTTGCAAGCATTGGCTAAGGACTATCCAGACAGCCGCTTTACGCTGCTGATTGGAGGCGACAACTGGGCTCATTTCCAACGTTGGTATCACTGGGAGGACATCCAGCGCACCTGTGACATCGCTGTCTATCCACGAGAGGGCTATGCTGGAACGTTTGATGCTCCGCTTATCAATGTGTCGAGCACAGAGATTCGGAGAAGGGTGGAGCAGGGGGAGAGCATTGACGGACTGGTGCCCACACAGATTATATCATTGGTAGAGGAATATTATAAGAAGATTTGATGAATAGGGTGTTTAATACAGGAGAGACAGAGGAAGAACTTCGTAAGTTGTATAATCCAGAGGGTTCTTCGTTGCGTAAGGCTCAGTTGCGCATGCTCGACATGCTTCTTTATCTTTTTGAAACCGCCAAGAAGGCTGGTGTCTCTTGTCGTCTGGATGGAGGTAACGTATTGGGAGCCATGCGTCATGGCGGTTTCATTCCTTGGGATGATGACATTGACGTGGTAGTGAGTCGTCATGACTTTAAAATCCTTTGTCGCTATATGGAGGAACACCCCCATCCTCAATATGTATTGCAAACCCACCAGACGGACAAGGGTAGTTTTGTGCCTTGGGGACGTTTGCGTGATTTAAAGAGTGAATATGTCAATCCTTATCCTGCTGACAGTCGTGAGGGAAAAGCTTTTGAAGCCCAGAAATTCCGTGGTTTGCAGATAGATATCTTCCCCTACGAGGGTTATATGATACCTAAACTGCAGCGTTTGGCAGCCAAGATGGCTTGTGTGGTGCATTTCGACTTGTCGAAATCACATCCTTTATTAGCCAATATCACCTATTCTATATTACATCAGGTGGTTTATCCCTGTTTTCGCCTGATAGGTCGTTGCTTTGGCAATCCTAACTTGTACATGCATTCTTATGGAACCTGGTTCTATTTCCAGTTTCCAAAGGAAGTGTTATTGCCACATCGTGAAATTGACTTCGAGGGACATACCGTTCTTGGACCAGCTGATGCTGATAAGTTCTGTCGCATCGTTTATGGTGATTACATGAACCTTCCACCCAAAGAGAAGAGGGCGGTTCACGCCAGCGAGATCATCGTTTATGAATAAGTCTTTTGTGTCTGGATGGTATGTTGTAAACCCTCGTCAATACCGAACAAAGGCTTCCATCCCAGTTGTGCTATCTTTTGGTTCGAGAAGACCGCTCTGGTAATTGGTGTCGTATTGCCATCCTCCTTGATATCCATCACGACTTGCTGACCACTGATGGCAGCTGTTTTCTCTGCCAATTGTCGGATGGTGATGTTAGACAGTTCATCAGCTACGTTGTAAGCCTCTCCACATAGTCCTTTCATCAGCAAGGTAAGTATGGCAGAAGCACAGTCAACGACATAGAGCCAGGAACGATATTGCTCTCCCTTGCTCTTCATGACAATATCCTCGCCACGAATTACGTTACGGATAAACTGGGCATATACACGGTTGTCGCTTTCCGTAAAGTAAGGTCCATAGGTGTGACAAGGACGTGCAATGACGATGTCAGCGCCATATTCCTGAATGTAAGCAGCACATAAGGTCTCTGCCGCACGCTTGGACGAAGGGTAGCACGCACGTGGCGACAGAATGTCAATATGTCCGCTGCTTTCTTCCGTGAAGACGCTTCCATCCCCTTCGCCGTAGACTTCGCCTGACGAAATGTAAACCATCCGTTTCATCTGATGACGCAGACCGTATTCCACGAGATGGCATAACCCGTCCAGGTTGGATTTCATGACCTCAACGGGTGATTGTTGGAAGAAATTGGGACTGGCATTGCTGGCGGCATGGATAATGTAGTGGAAATTCTCAGTGCATTCCAGAGACTGACAGATGTCGTGTCGGATAAAATGGAAACGGG
>Ga0310695_10013055_pt1 | contig 11505 bp, 8 predicted proteins | sample RumenRJG_04DNA_FD_203882 | JGI IMG/M metagenome (GOLD analysis project Ga0310695, IMG submission 203882) | Bovine rumen microbial communities from Lethbridge, Alberta, Canada - RJG_04 (v2) (version 2) | ecosystem: Host-associated > Mammals > Digestive system > Stomach > Rumen | place: Canada... | reverse complement strand
GCCAGAGCGGGAAAAGCCAGATATCCATCATAAACATTTGTAAGACTAAACTCCACCCCCTTATTTGGAAAAAGTAAATTCCACGGAACGGATGTTCCGGGTGGAATTTAATTTTGCAATTGAAGGCAAATGACATTGTAGCACAAATTATAAAAAAAACCAGACTGATATGCCTGAAAACGAGGTATCTGCGCTATAATGTTAAAGACTGCTGTCTGAATTTATTAAAAAGGAGAAAAAATGGAACTGGATTTGAAAGACTTGCGAAAGGGTGATAAGATCTGCTGTCTGGCTCTGATCTTTACGGTTTTCGGAATTGTCGGATGGATATATGAGATGCTGTTTTACCGCATTAATGACGGCATGTTTGTGGAACGGGGGCAGGGCCTGGGACCATGGCTTCCGATTTATGGCTTCGGCGCCGTGTTCATCTGCCTTTTTGCCATACGTTTTCGAAAGTCCATGCCGGCGGTTTTTCTCATGAGTGCCCTGGTCAGCGGTGTCGTTGAATATCTGACCGGCTGGGTTCTGTATACTTTTTTTGACGGACTGCGCCTCTGGGACTACAACACGGAAATCTGGAACTGGGGCAATATCAACGGATACATCTGTCTTCGTTCCATCCTCCTGTTTGCTTTCGCGGGCGTCTTTCTGATCTATGCAGCCTTGCCCATGATCGGAAGACTGCAGGAAAGGATTCCGGAAAAAGCCTTCCGCGCGATCTGCCTGATCCCGGCTGTCCTTTTTCTGATCGATATTGCGGGAGGATACATCCTGCGTATCTGGTGACATCCTGCCTGTCTGATAACAGATGACTGGTGTCCTCAGAAAAGCTGTGCCGGCATGATTTGACTTTTCATCTATAAATAATTTTTAACACACAGAAATGCAGTAGAGCATTGACTGGAGGGATCGATATGAACAAGGATCTGATCGGGAACCTGGATTTTGAAAAAATAAATGCGAAGCTGTTTGATTTTCTGGACCACAGCCCGGTCCCTTTCTTTGCGGTCAAAAATATGAAGACTGCCCTGCAGGAAGCCGGTTTTACGGAGCTTTATGAGAGTGCCTGCTGGCAGCTGGAAGCAGGCGGAGCCTATTTTGTGACCCGCAATGATTCGGCCCTGATCGCGTTCAGGATTCCCCGAAAGGATTTTACAGGCTTTCAAATCATGGCAAGCCATTGTGATTCCCCTGTTTTCAAGATCAAGCCAAATGCGGATATCACGGTTGAAAACAAGTATGTCAAGCTGAACGTGGAAAAATACGGCGGCGCGCTTTATGCGTCCTGGCTGGACCGGCCCCTGTCTGCCGCCGGGAGAGTAGTTGTCGAGACAGAAGACGGGATCGAGACAAAGCTTGTAAATATTGACAGGGATCTTCTGATCATTCCTAATCTGGCCATTCATTTCAACCGTCAGGTAAACGAGGGCTATAAATTCAATGTCCAGAAAGACATGCTGCCTCTGCTGGGGGAAATATCGGATTTTTCAGGGGCACAGCAGGAGCCTTTGGGAGAAAGGCCCGATGTCGGTACAGCCCGCAGCCAAGGAGATAAGCCGAAAGATCGTTTTCTGAGACTTATTGCAAAAGAGGCCGGTGTCCGTCCGGACCAGATCCTGGATACAGACCTCTATCTTTACAGCAGGACCAGGGCGTGCCATGTCGGGATGGAAAACGAGTATATCGTGAGCGGGCGGCTGGATGATCTGCAGTGTGCTTTCTCTTCACTGCAGGGTATCCTGCTGGCAGAGCCCTCCGGAAGCGTCGCGGTCCATTGCGTCTTTGACAATGAAGAGGTCGGAAGCGGGTCAAAGCAGGGCGCAGGCGGCACCTTCCTCTGCGACATTCTGCACAGGATCAATGCGTCACTCGGCCGTAGGGAAGAAGACTATCTGCGTGCCGTCGCCTCAAGCTTTATGGTCTCTGCGGACAATGCCCATGCCGTCCATCCCGATCATCCGGATAAATCCGATCCCACCAACCGGCCCTATATGAACGAAGGGATCGTGATCAAGTACAATGCCAGCCAGAAATATGTCACGGATGCGGTCTCCGGAGCGATTTTCCGCGCCCTATGCAAAAAAGCAGGTGTTCCCTGTCAGACCTTTACAAACAGGTCCGATCTGGCCGGCGGTTCCACTCTGGGCAATATTGCCCAGAGACAGGTGTCCCTCAATGCCGTCGACATAGGACTGGCTCAGCTCGCCATGCATTCCGCCTGTGAGACAGCGGGTGCCAGAGATACTGCCTTCCTTGTGGAAGCGGCGCGGGTTTTCTTTTCGGGTTCTGTGGAAAATACCGGAGACGGAAAATACAATTTGAGATTCTGAGGGACTTTTCGGATAGAGGGAACAGACCTGACGCATCTGCCGGAGGAACTCATCAGTTTTTTCAGCGATTTTGTGCACAATCCGGCGCCGGAAGGAATGGAACAGCTGCCTGCAGTCGTTGAGAGGGCAGGCAGGTTTCTGGAAGGGATCCGGCATTTGGACGGTAATATCCTGATTTCCACCCATGCCCTTCTTATGAAAGGCCTTCTGGAATATCTGACCCCCGCTTCAAAGGGAAGCTACTGGTCAAAACATATCGGCAACTGCGCGGTATATACAGCGGAACTGTCAGAAGGCAGGTTTTCTGTTCCGGAGCAGCTGTTCTGAACGGAAATATAAGAAATATAAAAGAACGTCTCTTCCATGCGACTGCAGGCTGAAGAGACGTTCTTTATTTGTTTCAAAATGATTAAAAGGATTAAAAGGATTATCCCTGAATGATCGAAAATCCCTGCATGTTGTCCTGCATCAGGCGTCATTGAACCGGGGCAGCGTATTATGTTTGCGCTCAGAACCGCTTTCGCCGTAGGAGTTTTCAGGAAGCATGCCGAAGTATTTCTCACGGGATTCCTGATAGATCCTGTTGTAATCTTCGTTCTCGTGACGCAGGTCTGCGAAGTAGGTGTGCTCCCGGCTTGCGACTTCAGGACGGACACGGACGATGACGGCCTCGCCGACATTGGAACTGACATCCGCGATACGGGTCATGTCGGAGAGCAGGTTCTCGAAGTTGGGGTCGAGGAAGACGTTGCAGGCGCCGCTTCCCATGCGGGCAAGGTGGCTTTCCTTGAGCTCCAGGACCATATCCGCGGCGACCTTGCGCAGAGGCTGGATCCGGTAAGCTGCATTGATATCGCGCTTTTTGAAGGCCAGCTCAGTCTCATCCAGGATCTGTTCCAAAAGTTTCATCAGGACGTCCAGATCGCCCATGGCGGTAGCGGAAAAGGCCATGTTTTTATCGGCAAGACCCCTTGCGTTGTCGGAAATATTGACAGCATGGTCGCCCAGGCGCTCGAACTCCGTGAAGACCCTGTAATACTCATCGAGGATGCTCGTATGCAGGTCATCCTTCAAGTGGGGCAGCAGAGATACCAGATAGGCACTGATGCGGTCTGCAAACTTATCGATATAGACCTCGTCCTCCTGGATCTCATTGTAGATCTTTTCATCGTAAGCAGAGAGCAGTCCGTAAGCCAGGATGATATTCTTTTTGGCAAGCTGGAACTGTGTCAAAAGCAGATCGTAGCAGCTGCTCAGGGCGATGGCAGGTGTATTGAAGAAATTGGGGTTGAGGGCCTCGAACTTCTCCTGATATTTCTCGGCTTCCGCCGGCTCATCCTTGACAAGTCGATAGCTGAGCTTCTCCAGAAGCGGGATCACGGGGAGGATGAGCAGGGCGCAGACGACATTGAAGATGGTATTGGTGTTGGCGATCAGACTGGAGTTGACCACCTTATTCCAGAGACCATCCAGAAAGCCTGCATAATGCGCGATCGCAACTCCGATCAGGACATAGGCAGACTTGATCAGGTTGTAAGCGATGTTGATAGTACCTACGCGGCGGGAATCCGGGCTGGCACCGATGGAACATACGATAGCTGTCGTCACGCAGTCGCCCAGATAGACACCGACGATGATGGGATAGACGCCGTGCCAGATCAGAAGGCCTGAGGACGAGAATGCCTGCAGGATACCGATCGTGGCAGAAGAACTCTGCAGGACAAAAGCGACGCCGGTACCGGCGGCATAGCCCGCAAGAGGATTTTCACCGATGCTGGCAAAGAGATTCTGGATAAAGGGAGAGTCCGAAAGGGCACTCACCGCGGAAGTCATGTTCAGAAGTCCGGAAAAGAGAATGCCGAAGCCGATGGCGATGTTGCCGATCTGGCGGGCATTGCGGAGCTTTTTGTCCATGCCCATGATCATCACAATACCGATGATGAGGGCAATAGGTGCGAGGGAAGAGGGCTGGAAGATCTGCAGCCAGGAACCGCCGGCATCCATATCGAGAAGCCGGATGATCTGGCCGGTGACAGTAGTACCGACATTGGCACCGATGATGATGCCCAGGGACTGCCGGAGTGTGAGCAGACCGGCTCCGACAAGGCCGGATGTGATAACGATCGTTGCTGTAGAAGACTGGATGATGGCCGTGACGGCAACTCCCAGAAGGAATGCCTTAAAGGAATTGTTGGTCACTCGTTCCATGATCTGTTTGAGCGTGCCGGAGGAGCTTTCCTTGAGTCCGTCGCCCATCAGGCGCATGCCATAGAGGAACATGGCAAGACCGCCCAGTAGCGTCAATGCGCTGAAAAAATTCATAATTTCTCCTTTTTTGCCTTTATAGTTTAGGCTTGATACGGAAGATTCCGATATGTTTTTTACAATTTTTCATGATAGCTGAAAATACCCCATACTATTTATGATGAAAAATTATAAAAATCATATTTAAACATAACAGCAACAGGGTTGAGCGTCAATGGAAAAAGAACGCTGCAATGTTATCTTTATGTAAATTCAATACTGGGGGGAGACAAAGAACCGTCGTTACTGTACACGCCCTATCGAGGGCGTGTACAAGTAACGTTGCGAAAATCGCATTCCAATGCGCTGTGCGCGCGATTTTCGCCGTTCAACTCGGGTTTTTCGCGAAAAGCGCGCGAAAAACACCTCGCGTTTCAGGTGGGTCTGTACAGTAGCGAACCGTCCCCTGTCTCCCCCCAAAAGAGTCTGTGAAAGTGCTCCGAGGTATGTTACAATAGTTGCGGCAAAGCCGCCTTAATGGCGGGCGGCAGCCGCTTGTATTATGGATTCCGGGAGGACATGGTCTATGGCAGCTAAAAATGATATCGATATTACGATCGGAGGGAAGACGTTCACACTCAGCGGCGTGGAGAGCGAGGCTTATCTGCGCGAAGTGGCCTCCTATTTGAATGAAAAACTGAGAAACTTTTCAGATGATGCAGCTTACTGGAAGCTGCCCAACGATATGCGCAATGTGATGCTGCAGCTCAATCTGGCGGACGATTATTTCAAGGAGAGAAGCCGTGTGGAAGAGCTGGCCGGGCAGGTGCAGGATCTGGAATCACACCGCGACCGCGCCCTGCAGGAACTGGATGAGATGCAGAAGGCGGCTCAGGAATCATCGTCCAGGATCATTGCACTGGAATCGGATGCGGCAACTCTGCGCGACAAGGCGCAGCGCGCAGCCGCTGCGGAGAATTCTGCGTCAAAGCGTTTCGGAGCAGAGAAGAGCCGCGCAGACAAGCTGGCAGAAGAACTGGAAGCCCTCCGCAAGAGTAAGGCGGAGTCGGACAAAGCAGTCGAACGTCTGCGCAAAGAGCTTGCGCAGACACGGGAGACCATGCAGGGCGAACTGAACAGAACAAAGACCGGTCTTGAACAGCAGCTTGCCGCCTCTGAGGCTCAGCGCAAAAAGGAAGTGCAGGATCTGCAGAGCTCCCACCGCCAGGAGATGAATGCGCGCAATGCCGACAGCGCAAAGGCCCTGAAAGACCGCGAAAGCTCCCTGCAGCGCGAACTTGCCGACACAAAGAAAGACCTCACCGGAAAGCTGGAAGCTGCAAGAGCAGAGGCGGAAACTCTGCAGAAGTCTTTGAATACCGCTTCTGAGGAGAACAAAAAGCTCAAATCTCAGCTGGATATCGCTCTTTTGAACGGTGAGAATATCAAAAAGAAGCTTGCCGCCGTTGAAAAGAATTTTGCGGACAAGCTTGCTGCCAATACGGAACAGTACCGCCTGGAGACGCAGAATGCACGTGAGGAACTCGACAAGACCCGTGAAGACCTCGCCCTTCTGCAGGAGCAGGAGAATAACCGCCTGCAGGCCGCGGCGCGTGTGCGCGGCACCATGCAGGAACTCGTCCAGCAGTACGGACGCTTCGGCCAGTCTCTGGAAGAGGCCGCCGGCCAGCTCCGCGCGCTCGAAGAGTAAGTAAGACTGTCGCTTGTGTCCTCAAAAATAATAATCGTTTATAATCGATTAAAAAAGAAAACCTCCACCGCAATGTGAGTTGCGGGGGAGGTTTTTTTGATGACGCCTTAGTCGAGTTTGAGGTCGCCGTCCTTGATCATTCCGGCTTTGCGGAAGGGGATTGCGATCAGGGGGGTCAGGACTGCGGGGAGAACGAAGCAGATCAGGACGAGACCGATCCAGTCTCCCGCAGTGATGGCGGATTTGGTGCCTTTGGCGATATCATTGATCCAGCCGGTGTAGACGCCGATCTGTCCGACCAGTCCGCAGGTGCCCATTCCGGATGCAACAGGTGCGCCGTTCATCTGCATTTTGAAGAGGCAGGTGGCGATGGGACCGGTGATGGCGGAGGTGATGATCGGGGGGAGCCAGATCATGGGATTGCGGACGATGTTGCCCATCTGCAGCATGGAGGTGCCGATGCCCTGGGAGACAAGGCCGCCCCATTTGTTTTCCTTAAAGGACATGAATGCAAAGCCGATCATCTGTGCACAGCATCCCGCGACGGCGGCGCCGCCGGCAAGTCCGGTCAGGCTGAGGGCCGCGCAGATGGCTGCGGAGGAGATGGGCAGGGTCAGAGCGATTCCGACAATGACGGAGACCAGGATGCCCATGAGGAAGGGCTGCTGGTTGGTCGCCCACATGATGATGGCTCCGACACTGGAAGCCGCTTTGCCGATGGCGGGAGCGATCAGTGCTGCCAGTCCGACACCGGAGAGGATGGTCACGAGGGGAGTGACCAGAATATCGATCTTGGTCTCTTTGGAGACGATCTTGCCCAGCTCAGCGGCGATGATGGCAATAATCAGAACGGACAGAGGACCGCCTGCGCCGCCCAGTTCATTTGCTGCTGTACCGACGGTGACCAGAGAGAAAAGCACCAGCGGAGGAGCCTGCAGGGCAAATCCGATGGCGACCGCCATCGCGGGACCGCTCATGGACGAGGCGTATTTGCCTACGTTGACGATGGCCTCGATCCCCAGCTGTGAGCCAATCGTGTTCAGGATTGTTCCAATCAGGAGGGACGCGAAGAGACCCTGAGCCATAGCACCAAGTGCGTCAATTCCGTAGCGCCGCGCAGAAATCACGACATTTTTGCGGGCCAGGAAACCCTGTTTTTCTTTTGCCATTTCTTTTTCCTTTTCCTTTCGATTGACTTTCGATTAATTAGAACAGTCTGTGGGTGATTGCTTCTGAAATCCTTTTTACATCTTTGATAGAAAATCATTTTACGGCGGGCAGGTATTGTAAAAACAGCTGTCTTGTCACCTGTCGTGTCGATGTAAATAATATGTAAGGCAAGGGCATTTGTCAAGCAGTTCCATCAAAACTACATGTGTAATTTTTGTGCTTGATAAAGAACACGCCCTCTCGAAGGGAGTGTTCTGTAACGCTGCACGCGGCGCTGACAAAGCTTCACATTGTTGTCAATGCGCTTCACGCGTGCCGCGCCGCCGTACAACTCGGTTTTTCGCGAAAAAGACGCGAAAAACGCCTCGCTTTTCAGACAGGCCTGCACAGTAAGTAATGCTGATTTTTGCACCGGAAAATAAACTTGTTACAAATATACATATATAGAATTCTTTTGTTCATTGTCTTTTAAGGGAGCCGATTGCAGAATGAAATATAAGAAATCCGGGTCTGTCTCCCAGACCGTCTCAGACCGGAGCGGCGGGGGCATTCCGGATCATTATGAAAAAGTCAGATCAGCAGCTTAACAGGAAAAAGCAGTAAAGAACAATCGGATCAGGTGAAAAGAGGAGGAAGGAATGGCTGAGAACATCTGCACAGTTATGGAAACGATGGAAAAAGACAGCACCGCTGCGGCCGTGACCGCGCTGGTGCGCTATGGAGTAAGTAGAGGCCTCATCACCGGGGATGATGCGGTTTTTGCGGCAAACAGTATTTTTGACCTGATGCAGATGGATCCGTACGGAGAATATATGCCTCTGGAAGAAGGCGCACCGGAGGATTTTACAGCTGTTCCGGATACAGCAGATGGAGAGGACAGCAGGCATTTTGACGACGGTTCGGAGCTTGCCTCCATCCTGAAAGTGCTTCTGGACGATGCCGTCTCACGCGGGATCATCGACAGCGGGATCACGAGCAGGGATCTCTTTGATACGAAGATCATGGGATGCCTGACACCCCGTCCTTCCGAGGTGGTCCGCATAATGGCTGCCAAATACCGGAAATCCCCCCGCCTGGCAACGGATTATTTTTACAAATTGAGTCAGGATGTGGACTATATCCGCCGCTACCGCATCGTAAAGGACAGAAAATGGATCGCGCCGACCCGCTACGGAGATCTGGATATCACGATCAACCTCTCCAAGCCCGAAAAGGATCCCAAGGCCATTGCAGCGGCCCTGACCGCAAAGCAGGGTGACAAGTATCCCAGATGCCTGCTTTGCAGCCAGAACGTCGGTTATGCGGGACGTCTGGACCACCCGGCCAGGCAGAATATCCGTCTGATCCCTCTGTCTCTGGCGGGAGAGCAGTGGTACATGCAGTATTCTCCCTATGTCTACTATAATGAGCACTGCATCGTCCTCTCTGCTGAGCACCGCCCGATGAAGATCGAGCGCAGGACCTTCGAGAGGCTCCTTCAGTTCCTGCAGAAGTTCCCTCATTACACTATCGGATCCAATGCGGATCTTCCCATCGTCGGCGGATCGATCCTGACCCATGAGCACTATCAGGGCGGCAATTATACCTTTGCCATGGCCAGGGCGGCCTGCAGACAGACGATCCGCTTTGCGGACTTCCCTGATATCGCTGCCGGCATTGTGGACTGGCCTATGTCTGTTATCCGCCTGGACGGCAGGGATCCCGAAAGGCTTGTGGAGCTTGCGGACAGGATCCTCACTGCCTGGCGCGGATATACAGATGAATCCGCGGGAGTCTACGCGTTTACGGATGGAACGCCCCACAATACGATCACTCCTATCGCCAGAATGCGGGATGCTGCCGCCTGCGGGATCGAAGTACCCGGAAAAGCGGTCACACAGGACTGCGGCGGCCAGGATCTTGTTTACGAACTGGATCTCGTCCTGCGCAACAACCGCACGTCAGAGGAGTATCCGCTGGGCATTTTCCATCCCCACCAGGAGCTGCACCATATTAAAAAGGAAAACATCGGCCTGATCGAAGTCATGGGACTTGCCGTGCTCCCGGCCCGCCTTCTGTCGGAGATGGATGTCCTCGCCGCCTCGATCATGGACGGAAAAACTCCGCGGGATCTCAGGGAGGACGAAAGGACCGCTTCTCACGCGGACTGGACGGAAGCATTTTTGAAAAAGTATCCCGACTATGCTCCTGAAAAGCTGGCCGGGGTCAGGGACGAAGATTCCCGTGCCGCACTTCGCAATGAACTGGACCGTATCATTGAGGAGGAGATCGGACTGGTCTTCGCAAAAGTCCTGGAACACTGTGCTGTATTTGCGGATACGGAAGAAGGACATATTCAATTTGAACATTTTGCGGGAACAGTGTAAACTAAGCTATACATAAACAGCGGGCAGGGCGGCCGCAGATGCCGGGCTCTTCCGGGCAGTCGGGAGACAATGGCGGTCGTGAGACCTCAGCGGGCGCCTGACCATGATAACAAGTAAGCAGTCAATTGCTTCAATAGACACAGCAGGACAGTTCAAATCGGGAAAGGAGCAAGGCGTCTGCCGCCCGGCACATCGGCCTGTGGAAAGGATTTTCCGGTATATTCCGGAAAGCAGGTTTTCAAGACTTTTCAAAAAGCAGGTTTCCAGGACTTTTCAATTGGAAGAAGAAGCGGGGCGAAAGAGGCGCCGGAAGGAAAATATGGCTATTCTTGTAACAGGCGGAGCAGGATTTATCGGAAGCCACACGGTTGTGGAGCTTCTGGATGCAGGGTATGAAGTTGTGATCGCGGACAATCTCTACAACGCGAAAGAGATGGTGGTAGACCGCATCGAAAAGATCTCGGGAAAGCGTCCCATATTCTATAAGCAGGACATCTGCGACCGCGCGGGTCTGGAGGCGATTTTTGAAAAAGAGCAGATCGAGGCTGTGATCCATTTTGCGGGCTATAAGGCTGTCGGTGAATCCACCCGCATGCCGATCGAATACTATCGCAACAATCTGGATTCCACACTGACTCTCTGCGATGTCATGAGAAATCACGGCTGCAAGAAGCTGGTCTTTTCCTCTTCTGCGACTGTGTACGGCGATCCTGCCTTTGTACCGATCACCGAGGAGTGCCCCAAGGGTATTACGACCAATCCCTACGGTGAGACAAAATCCATGCAGGAGCGCATCCTGACCGATATCTGGCGCGCGGATAATGAGTGGCGAGTGATGCTGCTGCGCTATTTCAATCCCATCGGCGCCCATGTGAGCGGTCTCATCGGCGAGGACCCCAAGGGCATCCCCAACAACCTGCTGCCCTATGTTGCCCAGGTCGCTTCCGGCAAGCTGGAAATGGTCCATGTATTCGGCAATGATTACGACACACCCGACGGCACCGGCGTCCGCGATTATATCCATGTCGTCGATCTGGCCAAGGGCCATGTCAAGGCGATTGAAGGCATGCAGAAGCTGGAGGGCGTCAATGTCTTCAACCTCGGCACCGGTATCGGCTACAGTGTTCTTGACATCATCCGCGCCTTCTCCGAAGCCTGCGGAAAAGAACTTCCCTATGTCATCGATCCCCGCCGTCCCGGCGACATCGCCACTTGCTACTCCGATCCCTCCAAGGCAAGGGAGATCCTCGGCTGGTCCGCCGAAAAGAATCTTCAGGATATGTGCACGGATGCATGGAGATGGCAGTCCAATAATCCTGACGGATATGTTGAATAAGTGAAAAAACACCTGATGGCGTTTTTCTGCCCGGGATCTATCTCCTCGAAGCCGCTCTTACGAGCTGCGTGACCGGAAAGAATCCTGAAAAAAACATAAACTGCATGAATAATGATCAGAAGAGCTCCGGCCGTGCTGCCGGGGCTCTTTTTATCTCATAGGAAATTGCGATTTCCTATGAGATAAAACCCCTCCGGGAGGATGCGCACTCGCGCGCAAGGAATTATGTCGCTGAAGCGACCGCGCTCGGCGCGAGAGTCTCGCAAGCGAGACTCTTTCTTGTGATGCAGCCTGTGAATGGTTTTTTCCGCTTTGCGGCAGACACGGACCGGCCGGGGGGCGGAA
>Ga0310695_10013054_pt1 | contig 11506 bp, 6 predicted proteins | sample RumenRJG_04DNA_FD_203882 | JGI IMG/M metagenome (GOLD analysis project Ga0310695, IMG submission 203882) | Bovine rumen microbial communities from Lethbridge, Alberta, Canada - RJG_04 (v2) (version 2) | ecosystem: Host-associated > Mammals > Digestive system > Stomach > Rumen | place: Canada... | reverse complement strand
GACCGAAGATATTGTCAAACTGATAACTTGCGCCGACCGAATAGATGTTGGCATGCTGTTTCTCTGTTCCGCCACCGCCGAAGAGAGCCATCATACCGCCGCCGTCATCAAAATTCCTGTTTCCGAACCGGTGGAAACCCGCGCCAAACGTTGCCTTACCCGGCGCTGTAAAGACTTCTACACCGTAATAATGCGTTTTCTGGGAAGTGCCGCCGCCACCGAACATGGCCATGAAGCCACCGCTGTTTTTCGTTCCATTAGGATCCGCATTGACACGGCCCGCAGTTAAAGCGGCTTTATACTTAGTTCCATACACAACCTGGGCGCCGGTCACGTTGTCATTCACGACCAGTCCCCTGTCAGCAAATGATGTATACGGAAGTCTGCCAATATTGATTTGCAGATTCTTATAATCACCGTGTAAGAAGGCGCGGTCAAGGTAAAATTCTTTCACTTTGCGGCCTCCGCCGCCGCCCATGAACATGCTCATGATATCGTTGCCGCCACCGCCGCCAAACGTGTCATTGGTAGAATTGCCGCCGGATTGCAGGTCAAGATTGTAATTCATACGCAGATGGCCGGTCCAGTTTTTGGCAATTTTGATATCAGGTTCCAATGTAGCGGTCAGATACTGAAGCGTAGATTTTTTGCGGGAACCGCCGTCTCCACCGCCGAAGAGAGCCATCATACCGCCGCCGCCATCGGACGTATGGTCGTTAATATAGCGGTAGCGGATATTTCCTTTCCACTGGATATTACCGACCCTGCGCTCTAATTCAACGATACGGACGTTAAATCCTTTCAGTTCTTCTTTATATTCGTTGGCTAATTTATCCAGCAGCTTTCTGTCTTTGTCATGGATCTCATCCTGACTTAACACTGCGTTACGGATCATCTTGGCCATTTCAAAACGGGTAATCGGCTGATTCCCTCTGAAAGTACCGTCCGGATACCCGTCGATGACGCCGTGAACCGTTAATGTCTCAATCGCGTCATAGGACCAGTGATCCAGCGGAACATCGTCATAAGGCGTCGACGCAAACGCGGATGCCGTAATGCCGAGAGACAACGCCAACAGCATAGCAGAATATCTGGGTTTCATAAAACTGCCTCCTCCGTAACTTATAACTGCCAAACCACCCGGCAGCTATAAGATATCTTTCCAATAATTTTACCATAAAGTTTGTTTAAAAAAAAGAGGCACCGGACAAAATCCGATACCTCTTACGTTTATTATTTATCGTTTTACCACATGCGCCTTACCGTTACAGAGCAGGACCAGTCTTTGTCGTGACTGCCCCGCACAAAGCCGGCATCGCCGCCGATGCTCCAGCCTTTGCCAAGTTCCGTCTCACCGCCGATGGATAAAACAAAGTGCGTTCTGTCCTGCACGTTGCGCATATCGTAGCTGTTCGCCTGATCGCCCATATAACTGTATCGCAGTCCCGGTTCCGCGCCGGCAAAGGCGTGACGGATGCCGGCCCGGACGGCATAATTTCCTCCGGCCAGGTAGCGTTTGAACTCTACCCCGGCCCCTGCGCCGAAATAATCGTTGTGCTTGCTCTCCACGACCTGGTTGAATACGCCGGCACCCGTTTCGCTGTAACCGTTCTGCCACAGCCTGGACAGCTGTATGTTCACATAAGGCCGGACATGCCAGGGGACATCCTTCCGCGCATGCAGGTCGTACAGATACTCGCCGCCCAGTTCCAGAATGCGGCTGTGATAATCCGCACCGGCAGTCATGCCCATAACGCCCCTGTGCAGTTTGTTGCGCATCCAGCCATAATTCAGGAACACCAGACCTTCCCGTCCGGCTTTGTTGTAACCGGCGTACAGGCCAATGCGTGTGTCTTTCAGCTCGTTGCCTGCCGTATTGTCCGCAAAACCCGTTTTACTGTAACCGGCATACGCACCGGCCCGCCAGTTGGGAGCAACAGCCTTGTCCCAGCCCAGCAACGTAGTGGAGCTGTGGTAATCGGCGCCGTCTTTCAAATCGCCCCAGTTCTTGCCAAACTTCAGCCAGATATCATTCTCCGCCGGTTCCAACAGTTTCAGGGAAACTTCCGGGCCCCCGCCGCTGCCTCCGTCTAACTTAGCCTCCGGCAGTTTTACCTTCACCGGTTCCGGTATAAACGCTTCGTTCAGGCGGGACGACAAAAGGTGGCGGGTCATCACGCTCCGCTGGGCCAGCGCCATGCTTTTCGGCGACGCGTTGGAAGAAATCGCGGAAAACGCTTTCTTTGTCTCCCCAGGCGTCAGGGTGAACAGGGGACGCATTTCATTGCGGCGGGCGTCGTCCTTCGCAGTCAGGTTGTTGTACATGGACATCATAGCGTCGTATGTTTCTGCCTGTACCGCATCGGTTTTTCCCAAATTGTTTGCCGCTTTACCGGTCACTACCGCCGTATTCCCTTCCACGGCGCCGGTTTCATCCAGCATACCGAACTTATACGGCGAGTCTTCCGTATTCGTTACGGAACCGCTGACAGAACCGGCCTGCAATACGGTAAATTTTTCATCCGGCAGCAAGTTTTTAGCGATGACCTGCGAACCGTCGATGCTGGCATCACCGCTTACCCTGACTGTTCCGGCGCTGCCGCCCGCCACGCCCTGCAAGATGCCGTCAGAGAGCAGATTGCCGGTGATATTCATTGCCGTGTCTGCGGATGCGGCGCCGACGGTACCGTTGTTTATGAAGTTACCCTTGTCGATATCTCCCAACCGCGACACTACGTCCGATGGCGTGTACATGGTCATGTCGTGAACCTTGTAACTGCCGCCAAGCAGGCTGGCATTTTCAGCAACCCGCACGCCCACTACGTCAGCCTTGCCTCCGTAGGTCAGCGTACCGCCTGCCACGTTCAGTTTCATATTGTCCGGGCCGTAGATGTTGCCATTATACGTCAGCGTCGCCGCAAAATTCAGGTTCGTCGCCAATTCGGGAATATAAGAGTCATACGTATAGTAGCTCCCGTTATATTGGAGACACAGCGGCTGACTGCTTTCCTCCCCCGGAACCTCATCATAGCTGCCGTCTGTGTTGAAATACCTCCAGTCAGAAGTAATATTGCCGCGAATGGAAGCACCATCCTTCACATTGATATTCTCTACAAAAGCGTTCCTGCCGATATAAATCGCGTTTTTAGCTCCAGACAGGGTTCCGGCCAGATTATATTCCTTAACCATCGGCCCGTCCAGTTCCGGAACTGTCTTATCTATCCTGTTATTGACGGAACTTGTTATACTTCCGTCTTTTGCATCCACATCACGGGTAAACCGGATAAACGACCCCCTGTATTCATTGTCTGCCCCCAGCATATTACTGCCAAAGTCAAACTGCACCCCGTTGCCGCCTTTTCCATCCGCCGTAATGGTCCCTTCCTGGTTTAACGTCTGGTTCCGGCCATAACTGATCAGGGCGCCGATCCCATTTGTGCCGTCTGCATGAACTTTATATTTCCGAGCAAGGGTAACAGTATTCTCCGAACCGTCAATACGTATGCCTGCAGCGCCAAACCCTTTTGTCAGGATATCCGCTGCCTGGGTAACGTTATTCCGGGAACCGAACACATGAAGTCCTATACCGTAGGGAACTTCACTGTATTTTCCGGCAATGTAGGCAGTCCCTGCCGCGTTCCTGGCCGAATAGCCCCGGGTATTGGTAAGGGTCAGCCCGTCATTATAAACCGATCTTCCATAATAGGCCTTACGGTCAAACTGATAGCCTATATCCTGCATGGCCGCCAGTTCCACTTCGGTAAAAACTGTGTAGTTCCGGTAATCAGCGTGACTCATCAGCCCGCCGGTTTCCAGATGGGCCAGGTCCAGATTACTTCCTTCCCAGCCCGTGACAGGCAGGCCGTCCACACCGTCAAACCGTTTCCCGTCCAGCACCTCACTCACTTTATCGCCGACAAAGTAGGCTTTTGTGGATCGCGGCACGTCTGTTTTCTTCTTATCGATAATGAAAAAATCCGCTTCCGACAGGGACGCGTCCTTTTTCTTCCGTCTGGCAAATTCACGGGAAGAAATGATTAGTTTTTCTTTTGCCGCAGGATTCAGATTCTGATCCCGCAAATGATAAATCCAGGCATTTGGTTCAGTTAGGGAATCCGGGAATTTGAGAAGCGGAAGGCCATCCTTATCTTCCATTTCCTCCCCGCTGGCATCCAGAACCGCAATGGTTTGGCTCGTAAAGCCAAGTGCATGGGCCATTTCATGCCGCATGGTGGCTGTCAGGTTTGCTGCCTGCTCATTGTCCGCCAGCACATTCCCGGACTTAGTCCACCAGCCATCTGCAGCCCCACTGCGTTTCGCACCCATAAACTGTCCCGCTGTGATTATTGCATAGGCAGCATTATCCAGCTTTTTCCCTTTGTAAATGATAGATTCATCATCATCTGAACCTACAATCTTCAGTCTGGTAAAATCATCAATGCGGTCCACTTCTTTCCCCTGTTGCAGGGATGTACGCCAATACTGGGCCAGGCTTGGTTCCCCCCGGTCTACCGAGACAGAAGCGGCGTCCGCATTTTGATGCTGCGCCCGGCCTCTGACAAAAATACGCGCCGGCAGGGCATTTCTGGTTTTGGCGCCCAGAATATCCGCCCAGTACTGCACCCCTTTTAAAATACCGTCCTGTGTCTGTGACGGATGGTTGTAAGGTTTTGCTTTTTTTGCATCAGGATTCGCAAAATCCCAAAAAAGAACTCCGGCAGCCTCTTTATTTTTATCTGTGATTGTCAAATAACGTACCTCAAACACATCACGGCCGCCTCCGGACACAATGACCGGGGCCGCTTCCGCCGCGACTGTTGCAGAAGTACCGTACAGTCCAAGCAGGACTGCAGCCGTTAACGCGGTAAGTTTGTTTTTGGAAAACAGATTTCGTTTCACTCTTTTCATTATTACCCTTTAACGCTATTTTACATCTCCAGCCACTTTTTAATGTCTTCGTCAGTCATGGAGTCAAGCTTGTTGGCATCCAGGCAGTCCTTTACATCCGCCTTGGGGACGGTGCTGCGGATAGCGTCCGCGCTGCTTTTGGGACCGCTGGTCTTGCTGGTGCAGAAAGGATATACCTTCTTCCCTTCCAGATTCACTTTTTCCAGGAATGAATGAATAATGTTGGGGCAGCTGAACCACCAGATGGGGAAGCCGATGGCAATCTTCTCATAGCGGCTGCAGTCCGGCAGGGAGCCTTTCAGCTCCGGACGGGCGCCGGATGCTTTTTCCATGCCTGCCTTGGCCACGCACAGGCCGTACATGGACGGATAAGCTTTCACCGGCAGGATGCGGTAAGTATTGCCTTTCGCCACGGAAGCAATCTTCTGGGCCGCCTTTTCCGTTACGCCGGACCAGGAATAATACGCTACCAGCAGTCTGCCTGCCATCTGGGGCTTCCGGTTTTCAAAGCGCGCTCTGAAGGGACGGTTGCCCGGTCTGTTGCCGCCACGGTTTGCCGGAGCATCACCTTTGCCTTCCGGCCGGTTGCCCCGTGCCGCGTTGCTTTCCCGGTCAGCGTCCTTACCGCCTGCGTTATGTTCTTTATTGCCGTCCCAGTTGTTCTTCCGGAACTTACGGGGCGGTTTGCCGCCGGGCTTGCCTGCAGTTCCCTGACCTGGTTTGCCACCCTGGCCGCCATTGGGTTTTCCTTCATACTTCTTATTTACATTTTCCCCGCCGGCAGCAGCATTCTGTTCCGGCGCGTCCTGTCCTGCAGGCGCATTGGTGTTCTTTTTATAAAAGCGTTTTCCTTTAGCCATATCGTCACACTCTTTCCGTTAATTTTGAAAGGGCGTTTCAGCCCGTTTTGCGCTTACATCTGTCTTTGCGACAGCATCAAAGTCTTTTCGCCAGTTTCAGGAAGGCTTCATAGCCCCGTCTTGCTTCGTAAATATCTGCTTTGCTGGTTGCTTCCCAGGGAGCGTGCATGCTCAGTACCGGCACGCCGCTGTCGATGACGTTCATACCGTACAGCGCCATAATGTAGGCAATAGTACCGCCGCCGCCCAGGTCAACCTTGCCCAGCTCAGACATCTGGAAGTTGATCTTTTCTCTGGCAAAGATGCTGCGGATGTGAGCAATGTACTCCGCGTTGGCATCGTTGGAACCGGATTTTCCCCGGGCGCCTGTGAACTTATTCAGCACCAGGCCCTTGCCAAAGTATGCTACGTTCTTCTTGTCGAAGGCAGAGGCGTACAGCGGATCAAAGGCACTGCTCACGTCGCTGGACAGCATGGTGCTGTTAGCCAGCGTCCGCCGCAAAGCCAGGGTCGTACCCTCTCCCAGCAATTCCAGCAATTCCGCCACGGTGTTCTCAAAGAACAGACTCTGCATGCCGGTGGCGCCTACGCTGCCGATTTCTTCCTTGTCTACCAGCAGGCAGCAGGTGGTACGGCTCACGTCTGTCACATCCAGCATAGCCTTGTAGGAACCGTACGCGCAGACCCGGTCATCCTGCCCGTAGGAAAGCACCATGCTCCGGTCAAAGCCGGCTTCCCTCGCGCGGCCTGCAGGCACCACTTCCAGCTCCGCGGACAGGAAATCTTCTTCTTCCACGCCGAACTGCTTCTTCAGGATCGCCAGCACGCCTTTCTTCACGGCTTCCTTGCCGGCAGACTTTTTGTCCTCTTCCTTCGCGTTACGTCCCACCTTGATGGGCTGGTTGCCCACAATCACATCCAGGGCTTCCCCTTCCACTACCGTGGCCGCTTTTTTCGTCATCTGCTCCTGGGCCAGATGGATCAGCAGATCGGAAACGAAGAACACCGGATCTTCCGGCTTCTCGCCTACAGCCACCTTCACCACAGTACCGTCCTTTTTCACGATGACGCCGTGGATCGCCAGAGGGATCGTCACCCACTGGTACTTTTTGATGCCGCCGTAGTAATGGGTATCCAGCAGGGCGAAACCGCCGTCTTCATACAACGGGTTCTGCTTCACATCCATGCGGGGGGAATCGATGTGAGCCCCTAAAATATTCATGCCGTTCTCAATGGGCTCTTTGCCGATATTGAACATGGCGATGCCCTTTTTCATATTGATGCGGTACACCTTATCCCCGGCCTTCAGCTTTTTACCCTGGCCAATCAGCCCGTCCAGGTCTTTGTAACCGGCAGCTTTCATTTCATCAAGGATGATTTCCACACATTCCCGCTCGGTTTTGCCGTTGCTGAGGAAATCCAGATAACCCTTGCAGAATTCATGGCAGGCCTTAACCTGCGCGGCAGAATACTTTTCCCACGTGCTTTTGTTTTCCAATCTGTGTCGTCCTTTCTGTTTACTAGTTTTCTCTCTCAGCGCTTCCGTCTGAACTGCGGCTCATATCCCCGGCTTTGGATAAAGGCCAGGGTGTCCCCGGTAAAAATCAGCGGTACCTGCTGCAGTTCACGGACAGTACGGCTGCCCGTCAGCACCATGATGTCCTTCAGGTCGGCAATCACATCCTGCAGATATGCAACAGCTGCCTCTTCCCCCTGTTGCAGCAGCACAGCCAGGATGTTGCCACTCATGCCCACTGCGTCAGCGCCCAATGCAATAGCCTGCGCCGCCTGCCAGCCGCTGCGGATGCCGCCGGAAGCGATCACTGTGTCCCAGGGCCGCGCCGTATGGGCTGCATCGATGAGGCTCCAGGCCGTGGGGATCCCCCAGTCCGCAAACTTCTCATAGCGCTTTACTTTGCCCCGGGCTGCTTCAATCGCCGCGAAGCTGGTACCGCCGCAGCCCGCCACATTGAAACAGGTAAAGCCCCTTGCCTGCAGTTCCCGGATCTGTTCCGCCGCCATGCCGCAGCCGGTCTCCTTGATGATTACGGGAACCGGCACACAGTCCTGCAGACGGGACAGGTTCTCAAGAATCAGGGAAAAGGTTTTGTCCCCCTCGGGCATGATCAGCTCCTGGGCCACGTTCAGGTGGATCTCCAGCGCATCGGCGGCGATCATATCCACGGCGGCTCTGGCTTCATCCGGAGATACAAGGGCGCTCACATTGGCAAAAAAGATGCCCTCCGGATTCTCCTTCCGGATCACCCTGTAGGTGTCCGCGTGCTTCCCTTCTTTCACCGCGCCGTACTGGGAACCGACAGCCATGGCTGCACCGGCGTCTCTGGCCACCGCCGCCAGCCTGCGGTTAATTTCCTTTACCTCCGGGGCGCCGCCGGTAATGGCATCCATAAACACCGGCACCGGCAGTTTCAGGCTGCCAATCCTTGTGCTGATATCCACTTTGTCCGGATCCACAGGGGTCAGACAATTATGCAGGAACTGGATATCTTCCAGCCCGGTTCGCGGGTTCCCGTCGCCTGATTCCATTGCGTAACGGATATGATCTAACTTACGTTGCTCCCGTGTCATACAAGATCCTCTGAACAAATAAAACTACTGCAGCTTTTCGCAATTCATCAACAAATACACTATCAATCGCAAATCATTTAAAACCGTGCTGCAGCCACGGTTTTAAACAACATGCCACAAAACCAAAAAAGAGGACGGAATAAACTCCGTCCTCTGTAATGCGGTATTATTTCTTGAGACCTTCCAGCTGTTCAGCCATAGCATTATTGGAGAAGTTATCTTCAGTATTGCCATCCATATAAGCTTTCATTTCCGCTTTTTCTTCGTCTTTCTTAGCGCGGGTCAGGGACAGGCCGATCTTGCGTTTTGCCTGGTCGATCTTAATGATCATCGGGGTAACGACCTGACCGATCTTCAGCACGTCTTCCGGTTTTTCCACGCGGGTGTCAGCCAGTTCGGAAACATGGATCATGCCTTCTACTTTATCATTCAGGCGTACCAGCGCGCCAAAGGGCAGGAAACGTTCTACGGTGCCTTCTACCGTGTCGCCTACCTGGAATCCGGCAGCAGCAGCAACCCACGGATCTTCCTGGGTAGCTTTGATGGACAGGGAAACGCGGTGGTTTTCTTTGTCAACTTTCTTGACAAATACTTTTACCATGTCGCCTTCCTTGGCAACGTCTTCCGCTTTCACGCTGCGGTCATAGGACAATTCGGTGTTGTGGACCAGGCCTACCAGACCTTCAATTACTTCTACGAACAGACCGAATTCGGCAACTTTTACAACCTTGCCTTCGTAAGTCTCGCCTTCCACGATTTCTTCGTAAGCAGCAGCTTCGCGGGCAGCGCGGGCTTCACGGGCAGCGGCGATACGGGCTTCCCGGTTCGCCAGCCATTCCTGATGCTTCTGGGCTTTTTCAGCCTTCAGCAGGTCGCGGCGGGAAACGACGATGCGTTTCTTTTCCGCGTTTACTTCGATGATTTCAGCTTCCAGTTCTTTACCAACATACGGGGTAAAGTCGTCAATGTGACGCAGTTCTACGTGGGAAGCAGGCATAAAGCCTTCCACGCCTTCCACCGCAACGGCCAGACCTACGACCTGTTTCGGTTTATCGGAATCTTTGTCGCGGCCGCGGGCTTTAATCACGCGCAGCACCGTAACGGTAGCCGGGCGTTTTTCGCCTTCCGCCAGCGGTTCAACAGTCTTCCAGGCAGCTTCTTTTTCCGCGCGGATCTTGGACAGGCGGATAAAATCTTCGGAAGTGGAGCCCGGTACTACGACCGCTTCCACTTCATCCCCAACTTTAACGGTGTTAACCAGTTCGTCCGGGTTAGCGTCCGCGGCCCAGTCAGCCCAGGCGATCAACCCTTCACGTCTATAGCCAAAAGAAATATAAACGCCTTCTTTATCTACCTGAATTACTTTGCCGGTAACGAGTTTGCCAGGGTGTACACCGTAGCCTTCCATGCTTTCATCGAGCATGGCCTCAAATTCGTTACCCTCTACTTTGTTGATTTCCATGTTTTCCATCGCTTTGACAGCCTCCTTAATTATACGTTCCGGAGTGGATGCTCCGGCCGAGATACCTGCTTTTCTGCACCCCTGGAACATTTCCGGGGAAAGTTCTCCGGCGGTTTCAATCTGGAAGCACCGGGGGCAGAGGGCGCTTACCAGCTCGGTCAGGTGCCTGGTGTTGGCACTGTTCCTGCCGCCTATTACGATAAAGGCATCTACCTCGACAGCCAGCTTTGCCGCGGCTTCCTGCCGCTGTCTGGTGGCCAGGCAGATCGTCCGCTCCACCCGGTATTCGCCGGGCCTTGCAGCCTGCAGCGCCTGCAGTATTTCCTCAAATTTCGCCAGTTCAAATGTAGTCTGGATAATGACGCAATATTTGGAAACAAAAGGCACTTCGCCAATATCTTCTTTGCGTTCAATTATTATAGCATTATTTCCTGCAAATGCCAATATGCTTTTTACTTCCGGATGATTTTTTTCTCCCACGATAATCGGCAGGTAACCATCCTCAAATGCCTGCCGTGCCTTGCGTTGACTGGTTTTTACATTAGGACAGGTGGCATCTAAAATTTTCAATTTTTTTTCAATTGCCTGCTCATATATTTCCGGACCCACCCCGTGGGAACGGAAAATGACCGTTTCACCCGGCGCAAAATCGTCCAGGGAGTCTTTACAGCCTACCCCTTTGGCCGCCAGTTCTTCCGTAAACTGGGGATTGTGGATCAGGGGTCCCAGGGTTGCGGCAGGCAGGCTGTTCACAGCGCCCTCCGCGATCTCCACGGCCCGTTTTACGCCGTAGCAGAAACCGCAGGGATCAGCTACTATGACTTTCATCTTCCAACGCCACCGCCTTCCTTAAAATCAATACTTCTTCCCGCCAGCGGGCGCCCAGTTCGTCCAGACTTTCCCGCCCGGTCCCCATGTTGGGATCGTATTCCATGGGTTTGCCGAAGATGACCCGCACTTTGGGCCAGCCCTTATGCCTGCTGAAGTCTGTACCGTATATATAGGCGGGAACGATCTGCGCCTTCCGTTTGATGCCCATCATGAAGGCGCCGCCGCCGGCCCGGCCCAGTTCCCCGGTTTTGCTGCGGGTGCCTTCCGGGAACACGGCCAGTACTTTATTTTCTTTCAGGATCGTCAGCCCGGTCTTGATGGCTTCCCGGTCCATCTCGCCCCGTTTTACGGGAAAGGCACCCAGTTTGCGGATCAGGGCGCCGAACCAGGCAGGTTTGAACAGCTCTGATTTCGCCATGAAATGCACTTTCCGCGTTGCCGACGCGCCCAGCACGGGCGGGTCCAGCAGACTCAGATGGTTGCTGGCGATGACCACGGGGCCTTCTTCCGGAATGTTTTCCCTGCCGAAGATTTCCAGGCGGAGAAAGAGTTTGAAGAGCGGAGGCCACGTGAGATAACAGAAATCGTATAAGGTCATTATTGTCTCTCTTTAACCAGTTCCAATACTTTATCCGTCACCTGTTCGATATTCATGGCAGACGTGTCCAGATAAATGGCATCTTCCGCCTGGCGCAGGGGGGACACTTCCCGTTCGCTGTCCTGTTTGTCGCGGAAGGCGATGTCTTCCTGCAGTTTTTTGTAGTCTACTTTCTCCCCTTTGGCTTCCAGCTCGAGACCGCGGCGGCGGGCCCGTTCTTCTACGGTAGCGGTGAGGAAGATTTTGCACTGGGCATCG
>Ga0310695_10013052_pt1 | contig 11506 bp, 7 predicted proteins | sample RumenRJG_04DNA_FD_203882 | JGI IMG/M metagenome (GOLD analysis project Ga0310695, IMG submission 203882) | Bovine rumen microbial communities from Lethbridge, Alberta, Canada - RJG_04 (v2) (version 2) | ecosystem: Host-associated > Mammals > Digestive system > Stomach > Rumen | place: Canada... | reverse complement strand
CTTCCGGGAGGTACAGAAACGCAGGAGCCGGATGCGGAATGCCTCTGAGAGAAGACTGTGCGCCGAGCCTGTGTTTACCATGCATTCTGTGTTTTTCAGATAATGCAGAGGCTGATCGGTAAACAGCCGGCTGTGCAGAGAGAGGATTTGCTCAGGATGGAGGTCCGTCTGTCCGGAGGGCGAAGACGTTTCCTGCACGGTTATTTCAGCAGGCATACGTAGAGTCTGCTCTTTCTTATGGTATTCTTCTCTGTAGGATACAGGAGACTGTCCATACTCTCCGGCAAAGATCCTGCGGAAGGCAGCGGGACTGGCAAAGCCGTTCTTCAAAGCCGTTTCGCTGACGGAGAGACTGCTGTGCTTAAGGTCAAATTCAGCATGCATGAGGCGTTTCCGGTCCAGGTACTTCTTAAAGCTCGTCCCGAAATGTTTCTGAAAAAAAGTAGAGAGATACTGTGGAGTCAGGTAAAAGGCCTCTGCCAGAGAGGTCAGAGTAACAGGCTCTGCATAGTGCTCTTCGATATAGGAAGCAAGCGCCTGCAGGCGTGGGGATCCCTGTCCGCCCGGAAAAGAATAGGAGAAAAAGCCGGGAGAGGCGGCGAGGACAGAAAGAAGCTTCAGGACCAGAGACGCTCTCATCAGCGCGGCAGAACCGGAATTCTCCTTTTCCAGATCCGCCAGTGCCAACAGTATATTACGTATGGGCAGATATTCCTGATCAGGATTATGCACAGTGTCACAGAAAAGGAAAACAGCGTCTTTGAGCTGGTCAAGGACAAATCCGGATTCCAGTTCTGTAACGATAAGGCGCGATTCCTGCACAGGGTTAAGGCGGCATTCCATGCCCGGACAAAGGCAGAAAAGATCGCCGGACAGGTAAGATGCTGACTCTGTGCGAAATACAGCCTTAAGCTCTCCGCTCTGGATACAGAAGAAAGAAAAGCCTTCGGAGACCCGGAATAATTCTGATGAGACGGACAGTGTTTCTGTTTTTATCGGAGGGATGATGGATCCGGCTGTTGTTATCATAAAATTTTCCGCGTCTGGATGCGCGCAGCGGCATAAAGTTCACATATATGAACCGGAGCCGGAAGAATACAGGTCCAGGGTTACAAGGCACATGGATACATTTTTCAGCTTCAGTTCCAGTACAAAAGGCTCATCTTCTGCCAGTGTGTATACAGAAAATTCCGGCTGAGGAGCACCTGCAGAGGCCAGCTCGGCCAGAGTCTGTTCGTCTCTGGGCATCAGGTATCCAAGCTGCTGCCAGGCTTTGAAGAGGCTGGAATGATCCTCATCGATCCGGTACTTCCGGATCACATAGGTTCCCGGAAGAAGGCTGTGTATAAAAATCTCCAGAGAATCTGTTCCGGGATCCTCAAAAAGCGTTTCCGGGGAAGCCAGGTCCTGCCTGGTTATGTTCCCCCCGGAATCATTCTGCCGTGGACGCCGGTAGCGGAAAAGCAGCAGCTGCAGGCTTCCCTGTGATCCGGCAGTGCATAAAAGGCAGTCATCCTTATAGACGGTGTTTTTTTCCAGCATGGACAACAGTCGGAAGGCATGGTAGGACGGCTTGGGGATATTCCGCTCGGACAAGAGCCCCCATCCGCCAAAAAGAAAATCAAGTGAGCTCTGGTAGTGAAGAGGTGCGTCTGAGAGCAGATAATAACCAAGCCCGCTGATCTGTGTGCGGAGAGCCGCCATCGCCATCCAGGTGAGCCAGACTGCCTGATAGTGGGAATCATTGAGAAGGTTTCTGGATGACAGACTGGAATTGAACTCTGTAATCCATACCGGGATTCCCGGCATGGTTCTGGACAGGGCTTCCGTCAGATGTTCCAGCCTGGACACGGTCATCGCGGGATCAAGAGAAATGATCCTGTGTTTTTCCATATCATAACCGACAGGATAAAGGTATGCGCTGAAGAAATCCGGCACGGCGTCTGTCTTCTCCATCAGCTCTATCGTGCGGGCCAGAGCCGCAGGGCCGGACCAGTCATTAAAACCTGGGCCGCCGATGCAGCATCCGGGACAATACTCACGGATCAGACGGCGGATCTTCCGGAAAACATTCAGATACTGAAGAAAGCCGAAGGACTGAGTCTGTATGGTATCGGTATACATATAGCTGATCTCAAACTGCCATTTTTCCACTTCTTCCCGACCGTACCGGTTGATACACGCCTTCAGAAACCCGGGAAGATGCGTCAGAAGACGGTCATAGTATACGGCAGGATCATAGGCGGCAGAGGCGTTAAAGCTTGTGCCGGTCGTCTCGTGGATCATCAGCGTCTTGTTTCCGAGCTCCAGAAAAGGTGTCAGATGGTTCTCTATGAGGATATTCAGAAGATCAAAAACCTGCCGGTAATCATAGATGCTTTCTGACCCTATGGACCGTGTATAGATGAGATCTGTAATACGGCAGATCCGGCCATAGGAAAAGGAGATATCCCGCTGGATGGTCCTGATGGTGGACTCCATCTCCAGATGACGCAGGTTCTGGGCGTAGCCGAGATTGATCAGACGCCGGTAGTTGTCTGCCCGTTCCTCATGGGTCTGCTTCATGGTGACGGAAATTCTGCGTACCGCATTTTCGGAAGTCCCGGAGAACAGAACGGCATCCGTGCGGGAAAGAAGACTTTTTTCCTTGAGGACAGGACTTCCGGGAAAAGAAATATTTCCTGTCTGCTCTGATTCAATATAGGACCGGATCTGTTCACCCATAAGAGCTGTCTCCCGGCAGACAAGCTCAGTAAAGCGAAGTCCGTAGGCATCATGCAGAACTTTTCCGATATACTGAGGGGACACGCCGAGCGCAGCCGCGGCATCACTCTGACGCAGATCCGAACGGAGATTTGAGTGGATAAAGCGCAGAATCTTCCGGCAGAGCTCCTGCCTGCGGGAGGAGAGGGGGTGCAGCACAGCCGGTTCCGCTGCCTGTATGCTGCTGTCGCCGAAAAGCAGATTCACAAGAGAGAGCAGGGCAGCAGCCTGGGAGAGGGGAAATACCTCATTCTGCTCCGGGGGAAGCAGGATCTGGATCAGAGTACGCAGACGGTCGGTCTGTGCGGATGTAAAATTCATCCGGACCTTTTTCAACGGTGCATCACTGCCGAGCAGCGGGATAAGCTCTGAACAGCGCAGCTGCAGAACGCTGATCACACAAGGCTCCTGACAGCTCAGCCGGATCCCGCCAAGGCTGTGAAAGCCGACGGCTTCCTGGGTGCAGAGGATGTCTTTGATCTGTACGGCCGGGTTTCCCTGCTCCGCCAGCAGAACCACATAGGCCGGCGAACGCCATTTATGCGTTCCTTCTGTCCTGTATCTCCCGACATCGAGCAGAAGATTCCCGGAAACGGAATAATTTGTCATGGGAAATCCTCCTGGCCTGCGGCTTTGGATTTTTGTTAAAGTAAAGTATAAAGTAATGAGTCCGGGATGTCTATAGGAAACAGCTTTAAATGTCTTGAATTCTGCCGGTTTGTTTCATTACTTACACTGAAATGTATCTTCTTCGTCCTGAAATAGAAAACAGAAACAAAAAAACAGATGTTATAACAAAAAAAGAGATTAAATATCGGTTCATTTGTAATTCTGAATGTGATATTATTTTGTCAGAACTTCAAAAGACGGCAGGCGCTGCCGTTCCTGAAGCGTATCATCAAGCAGTCAAAGAAAGGAAGGTTATCTTTATTATGGCAGGAAGACCGATTTATGACCCGGAAGGATTTAAAAATGTCGAGAAGGATGGAGAAATCTGCGGTTTTCAGTTCGCGTTCAAGCTTCAGTATTATCGCGGAATAACCCTCTCAATTATTCGTGACATTGCCGTTACGGTAGACGGAAAAGAGTATCCCAGAGAGGATGTCCTGCTGACCGTGAATGGTGAGACTTTTGACCTGGAGCAGACGAAAACGGTCGTCAGCCCTCTGTACCGCTGGGAATTTGGTGACTATGCCACTGTCACCGTGAAGGCACCGGGCGGACTCTCCAAAGGAAAACACCATATCATCACGCTCCAGCACATTGCACCTTCCTACATGCCGTTCCCGATCAAGGCTGTATGTGAAGCCGATTTTGAAATCTGACGTCTGTACTGTAAATCCGAAAACAATGAATCATAGTACAATACTTCGCTTTGGGAGGAGAAAGCAATCATGAGTGATATTAAAAGAAGTGTTTCACTTTACAGCTATCAGGATGAATACTACAGCGGCGCTCTGGATCTGGAAGGCTGCCTGCGCGAGACTGCAAAAACCGGTGCCACCGGCGTAGAGCTTCTGGCGGAATCAATGATCAGACAGTTCCCGAATCCGATCTATACGGAGGAATTCCAGGAACAGTGGAAGGGCTGGCTGAAGAAGTACGGCCTTACGCCCACTGCGTATGATGCCTTCCTGGAAAATCATATTTATGAAAACCGTATGCTCAGCCTCGGCGAGCAGGTAGAGATGATGTGCAGGGATCTGAAGTGCGCGTCCCTCCTCGGCTTTTCCTGCATCCGCACACTGGTGTCCACGCCGATGGACGTCATAGAGGGCAGCCTTGACTTTGCAGAGGAAGTAGGCGTGAAGATCGGTCTGGAAGTTCACGCACCCTTCTCTCTCAATTCCACCTGGGCACAGGGATATCTGGATCGTCTGGACAAGCCGGGCTCAAAATATAAATATTTCGGCTTTATTCCGGATATGGGTATCTTCTGCAAACGTGTGCCTGATGTTGTAGAGGAAAAATGGAGAAGGGCAGGAGCAAGAGAAGACTGCATTAAGGTTGTCAACGATGCCTATGCTTCCCGAGTGGAGAAGGGCTTTGTAAAGATAGAGTATTCTCTGAATCTTGGCCTGGCCAATATGAATTACAGAAATGCGAACGGTCTGGCAGATCTTACCGCAAAGCTTGAATCCATGGGTGCCGGCCCTGCTGACTTTGGCTATCTGAACTCCAGCTATACCTATTCCTGGTCCAACCCGCAGGATCTGATCGACAATATCGATCATATCGTACACACACATGCAAAATGCTACAACACCAGCGAGGATTATGTGGAGACAGCCACGGCGATTCCGGAAGTCGTTGAAGCTTATAAAAAGGCCGGATACAACGGATATCTCAGCACAGAGTATGAAGGCGGCGAGTCGTTGAGAGATTCACTTCCGGTGGACGGAATCGAACAGGTAAGACGGCATCAGGAAGCGCTCCGCAGAGCAATTGAGGCATAAAGAATATATAGTTTGTAAATCATGAAAGAACGTTTTAGTATCGCAGTCAGTGACGAATTGGAAACACAGCCGCGCATGCATCAGAGCATGGAGCTGTTATTCGTTCTGGAAGGCGGGATGAACGTCTGTGTGGAAAAAAGAATCTCCAGTCTGAAAGAAAATGATGTTCTGGTTATAAACGCCAACCGCAGCCATTATTTTCAGAAGACTGGAGAGGTTCTTTATCTGAGACTTATGATCAGCCAGCAGACGGTGAGCGAAGCCCTTCAGAACAGCGATGTGATTTTCTGGTGCGATTCCTCTGAGAATGAGGATGATAAGATTCATGACCTGAGGAAGCTCCTCAGGTCGATGCTTGGCCACTATGTTGAGCAGAAGGAGTATCTGACGGGATTTACCTTTGCGTCTGATACATATGCCGTCCTTGATTATCTGACACAGAATTACCTGATCAGCAGTAAAGAGCAGAAAGGTACAGAGGATTCCGAAAGATATGAGGACAGGATTCAGCAGATCAACAATTATATCTATTCAAATTATGACCAGCAGATCAGCATGAAAGAGCTTTCCGAGAAGCTTTTTCTGTCCAACGGATATCTTTCGCGGTTTTTCAAAAAGAATTATGGCATGAACTTTGCCAGTTATCTTACCAATGTACGTCTGTTCTACGCTGTGGACGACCTGCTCTACACAGATGCTCCCATCACAAGGATCGCTTACAAGAACGGCTTTACTTCTGCCGCGCTTTTCAACAAGGTTTTTAAAAAAGAATATGGCCAGACGCCGACAGATTTCCGGCGGAAGGAAAGCCGTAAGAAAGAGGCTGAGCTCATTCAGCACCAGAAGGATCTGGATGAGCGCCTGGGAAAAATGCTGGATCTGACGGATGCAGAATCCGAGGACAGGGTATCTATGGTCAAAAGATCCCAGGGTGATTATTCTGCGGTGGATTATAAAGAATTACCTCCCTACTGGAATACGGTCATCAACCTTGGAGACGCATCCAACCTTCTGCATTCTTCCATCAAGGAACATCTGCTGATGCTGAGGGACGGGCTGAATTTCAGGTATATCCGGTTCTGGAATCTTTTCTCTGAGCACTTTTACATCCGACCCGATCAGGATGAATACAATTTCAGCAATATTGACGCAGTTCTTGATCTTGTACTGGAGATGGGATTTAAACCGTTCATTGATTTTGGCCTGAAGCCTTCTCAGTTTATTTACGGAATCGGTAATTATGCGGAGGGACCTGAGCGGAAGACCCGGAAGATGGACGGATACACTGTGGAACAGTGGCAGAAGCTGATGCAGTCTTTTATGACGCATATCGGCAACCGCTATGGACAGTCCGCGACGGATGACTGGATCATGGAACTCTGGTACGATGAGGACTGGAGGCGGGAATCGGGTAAGAATTCGCTCTATCTGGAATTGTTTGAAATTACATTCGGGATCATCAAGGAATTCAACCGAAGAATACGGGTCGGGGGATACGGGATCCGGATGGATATGGGAGAGGCGGAGAGGCTGGATTTCCTGAAAAAGTGGAGCCGGCTGAAGTGCAGGCCGGACTTTATTTCCGCCGGGTATTATGCCTATGTCAGAGGGGAAGACGGTGTTGACATCTATGCACGCAGATCAACAGACCACGATGCCTTGCTCCATATGGTCTTGCGGGAGCGCAGGATCCTGAGCGAGGCAGGGATGGAGGATATACCCTTCCTGCTGGATGACTGGAACCTGACGCCTTCTGTGCGCAATTATATAAACGACAGCACTTTTAAGGGTGCCTATATCCTCAAAAATGTGATCGACATGTGCGGTGTGGTGGATGGAATGGGATACGGTGCCGGAAGTGACCGGCAGTTTATCTCCTTTGATACCACCGGCGAGCTCTTTGGAGGAACGGGCCTTATTTCAAGGAGCGGCATCATGAAGCCGGCTGCCTTTGCCTTTGACTTTCTTAACCGGCTGTTTCCCTATTATATCGGCAAGACAGGGAATTTTCTTATCACCACCGACGGACATGATAATTACGGAATTGTCTGCCATAATCAGCAGGTGCTGAACTACAACTACTATCTGACACAGGAGTGGGAGCTGGACAGGAGTGATCTGAGGAAGTATTTTGAGGAAAGAAAGAAGCTTCATATCCAGATCAGGCTGAGGGATGTGGCCGATGGTTCATACCGTCTGAAAATATACAGAATTTCCGAGAAGTACGGAAGTGTTCTGCAGATCTGGAAGGATCTTGAATATGAAAGGGAACTATCAAGAAACGATATCAAATATATCCGCCGGGCTTGTGAACCGAATCTGACCATGCGCAAGATCCGGGCGGAACATGGAGAGATCGTTCTGGATGAAGAACTGGATCCTGATGAGATCACATTTATCCGGATCCGCAGGAGACATGATGAATAGAAGATAAATAGAAGGAGAAAGGTGTTTTTGTTTTATGTTTGACCGTTTTCTGATCCGAAAGGACAGTCTGAAAAATGATTATACCGATGGGCGTCTGACGGGGTTTTCCTTTGCAGTAAGGATAGCAGACTACAGAGGATGCTTTCTCTCTCTTCACAATGGATACTATATCAGTTGCGACGGCGTGGAATATCCGAGGGAACTGCAGTCCTTTGAGATCAACGGAAAGGCTCCCAGGACTTTTGAGGAGCTGAAGACCTGCTGCTGGGAGCACTGGGATTATGACGATGAAGGTATTGTACATGTGAAAAAGGAGGGCGGGCTGGCGCCGGGCATGCATCGGATCGGTCTGCAGCAGTCTATCCTTGCACAGTATGGCTACATGCCCTGGGACGAGGAGTGGGTCAAAAATCCTCCGGTGCCCGGAAGCGGTGAAGGCGCAGGAAAGACAGAGACAGTCTGTTACTTTGACCTGGAGCTTACGGAAGGAGGAAGGGCATAATGGCGATCAGAAGAGGCGTTTCCCTGTACAGCTACCAGCAGACTCAGTTTTTTAAGAAGCTTGACTGGAAAGGCCAGATCCGTGAAGTGCGGGAAGGCCTAGGCACAGACGGAATAGAGATAATCAATCAGCAGCTGATTCCGCATTATCCGTTTCCTTCAGAAGAGTTCATTTATGATTTCCGTAGCTATATGGCCCGGTACAATATGAATGCGGTGACCATGGATGTCTATCTGGACGTCCATCAGTTCCGTGATCATGTGATGACGCATGCTGAAGCTGCCGAGCATCTGAAGAATGATATACGCCTGGCTGCAAAGATGGGCTTCAAAAACGTACGTACACTGGTACTGGTTCCTGTTGATGTGATCGAGGCCTGTATCCCGACGGCGGAAAAATACGATGTACGCATCGGCAAGGAGATACATGCTCCGTGGCCGATTAAGCCGGGTAACTATGTACAGCCCAAAAAGGGTATGGCGGCAGGCATTAATTTCCGCGCCGTTGACGAAATGATCGAGCTGCGTCAGCGCACGGGAAGCAAATATGTCGGGCTGGTACCGGATTTCGGCATTTTTCAGTACCGTCCCTCGGAGGTGGCGATCGCGTATGTCAAACGCCATGCCAAAAACCCGGACGCCGTCGACTGGATTCTGGAGAATGCCCCGTTATACGGACACGACGAGCTGATCGACGCGGTGGATGAGAAATTCCCGGGACACGGAATACCTGTGAACAATATTGACCGTATGGCACTGCACAAACCGTGCTGTGCCGCAGAGGACATTCTGGATGTGCTGCCATACATTGTCAGTATTCACGGTAAATTCTATAATATGACCGAGATTCCGGGAAAACCCGGCTGTTATGAAGACAAATGTATAGATTATGAGATCCCGATGAAGTATCTGAGAGAGAATGGCTTTGACGGCTATATCAATTCCGAATTTGAAGGCCAGAGGGACCAGCAGGACCTTGGTGAGGAGTATCTGGTGGACGAGGTGGAACAGGTTCGGCGCCATCATGAGATGCTGAGAAGGCTTTCCGGGGTCAGTGCGTGAGATATATGAGTAAAACCAAAGAATGGATCGACCGTCTGAACCGGCCGATTGATATGACAGAAGGCTCTCCCTGGAGGAAGATCGTCGCCTTCACAATGCCTATGCTGATCGGCAATATTGCGCAGCAGCTGTACAATACGGTGGACAGTATTGTGGTCGGACGCTATGTGGGAGATAATGCTCTTGCGGCGGTCGGCAGCGCAGGACCGATCCTCAATCTGATCATTGTCCTTTTTGTAGGCATCAGTATGGGCGCGAGCATTGTGGCTGCGCAGTTTCTTGGTGCGCGTGACAGAGAATCCCTTTCCTATACTGTCGGGAACAGTATTATTCTGATCATCGCATCGTCTGTTCTGGTTACGGTACTGGGTATTCTTGTGACCCGGCCTATGCTGAAGCTGCTCAATACGCCGGAGTCCATCATTGACTGGTGCACCAGCTACCTGTGGATTCTTTTTGCAGGAAGCATCGGAATGGCGTTTTACAATATCATCAGCGGTATTCTGCGCGGGCTGGGGGATTCGGTGGCAGCGCTGATCTATCTGGTGTTTGCCTGCTTTCTGAATATCGCGCTGGATATCTTTTTTGTGGCAAAGCTGGGTCTTGGCGTCAATGGCGTGGCTCTGGCAACAATTCTGGCCCAGGCTCTTTCGGCTGTGCTGTGTGTGCGCAGGCTTTTCCAGATGCAGGAGTATTTTGATATGAACCGTTCCTACATCCGGTGGCGGAAGCGCTATGGTATGGCTATCATCCGTCTTGGGCTGCCGTCCGGGATTACGCAGGCGATTCTGTCCATGTCCATGATCCTGGTCCAGTCTCTGACAAATTCTTTTGGCGAGCAGTTTATTGCCGCCAATGTGATCGTGATGCGTGTAGATGGGTTTGCGATGCTGCCGAACTTCTCTTTCGGGACGGCACTGACGACCTATGCAGGACAGAATTTCGGCGCCGGAGATATGGAGCGGGTGGAAAAAGGCGCCAGGCAGGGACTGTATCTTTCACTGGCAGTTTCGGCCATTCTCGTGGGAGGAATACTTGCGTTCGGGAAGTATCTGATGGGGATTTTCACAAATACTACCGAACTGGTTGAACTCTGCATGCATCTGATGCGTATCATGGCTGCCGGTTATGTCGCCATGGCTGTGATCCAGTCTCTGGCGGGTATCATGCGCGGAGCCGGTGATTCCATGACGCCTATGTGGATTTCTATCGCACAGCAGGTGCTGGTGCGTGTACCCACGGCTTATCTGCTCTGCTGGCTTACCAGAACGCCGCAGCTGCCGAACGGACGCCAGGACATGGTCTTTGTCTCGCTTCTGATCAGCTGGCTTTTCGGAGCACTGGTTACTGTTATTTTTTACCATAAGGGCAGCTGGAAAGGAAAAACACTCGCATAAAAAAGAAGGCGCTAGGCGCCTCCTTTTTTACATTGTTTCATAGCCGGTCGATGATCTCCCGGTGAATCTTACGGTAGAACCACAGGGAGATGAGCAGAGAGACTACTTCTGCGATCGGAAAGGCAAGCCACACAAGGTTTACATTTCTGAGGCGGGAGAGAAGCCAGGCTGCGGGGATCAGGATGACGAGCTGTCTTCCGATGGAGACAACAAGGGAATACATGCTTTTGCCGAAGGCCTGGAAGACAGATCCCATGGCGATGCAGACGCCCGCGATCGGGAAGATCACGCAGATGATCCGGAGGGCGGGGACACCGATGGCCAGCATATCTTCCGAGGCGTCAAACAGACGGAGCAGGAGTGCCGGGAACAGTTCAAAGACCAGTGTGCCTGCCAGCATGATGGAGCCGGCAAGCATCATGGCAAATCTGAGCGCTTCCTTGATCCTCTGACTGTTTCTGGCACCGTAGTTGTAGGCAAGGACAGGGATCAGACCGTTGTTCAGACCGAAGACCGGCATAAAGAAAAAGCTCTGCAGCTTGAAATATACACCGAACACGGCGATGGCAGTTTCCGAGAAAGTGTGCAGGATCAGGTTCATCATGTAGGTCATGGCAGAGCCTATGGACATCATCAGTATGGAGGGGATACCTACACGGTAGATATCTCTGATGATCCTGATGTCCGGTGACAGAACACTTTTAAAGGAAAAATGAATATCAGGATTTTTTCTGAGATTCAGAATCAGGCCGATAACAGCGGCACAGGCCTGACCAAGTACTGTTGCGATGGCTGCACCTGCAACGCCAAGTTTGGGAAAACCAGCCAGTCCGAAGATCAGGAGTGGATCGAAAATAATATTGATGACAGCGCCCGCAGCCTGGGAGATCATACTGTAGA
>Ga0310695_10013050_pt1 | contig 11507 bp, 11 predicted proteins | sample RumenRJG_04DNA_FD_203882 | JGI IMG/M metagenome (GOLD analysis project Ga0310695, IMG submission 203882) | Bovine rumen microbial communities from Lethbridge, Alberta, Canada - RJG_04 (v2) (version 2) | ecosystem: Host-associated > Mammals > Digestive system > Stomach > Rumen | place: Canada... | reverse complement strand
GACTCGCTTCTCGTCGCCGCCGCGGAGGCGACCGGCTGCGACGAAATCCTGACGGAAGACCTCGCCGACGGTCAGACCTACTGCGGCGTCAAGGCCTCCAATCCGTTCGCCTAGCCCGGCAGCCCCCACCGCGCCCGCGCGGAGCGGGGTGCTAGGGCTTGGGCAGCGTTGCACGGCGTGTCGGGGTGCCGCCACGCCGGCTGCGGCCGGGTGTCGCGGCTTCGCCGCTCGCGGGCAAGAGGGTTCACGGGGCGGGCTCCTTCGCGCCCTCAGCGGATTCCGCGTGGGAGGCGGGCGCGGCGGGCTCTGCGGCGGCATTGACGGGAGAAATCGCTCCGAGTATTTCGTCGCGGAGGCCGTCGAGGTCTTCGTAGCCGAAAAGACGGACGACGACCGAATCGTCGCGACACAGCCAGATCGAGTCGAGAACGCCGCGCGTCCGGCGTTCCCGGATGCGGAGAAACGGCAAGAGATAAACGGTGGCAGGGTCGTCGGAACGGCGAATCCTGAGCGTCTGTCCGACGACGGCTGCGGTTGTTCCGCGGACTCTGCCGACTGTCTGGCGCCAGACCAATGCGAGCGAAACGATCGGAATCGCAAGCAAAACCGCCGAGCACACGATCCGTTCCGCCACCGAATCAAAGGCGATGACCACCAGCGCGAAAACCGGGATCAAGACCGCGGCCGAGCACATTCTGCGACGAATCCGGCGTTTGGCGGGGCCGGCGAGATCCTCCCGGTAGCGGTGAATCGGCCCCTCGGGCGGAGGAACGAGCGCGGTGGCGATTTCGTTCGCCAGACCGTCCATGTCCGCATAGCCGAGCAGGATGACCGGGCTGTTTTCAAACAGGCCGAAAAGACGGATTTCGGCAAGGCCGGCCTTGTCGCGTAGGAACACGGGCTGTGCACCGGCGAGCGGGAGGATCCGAATCGCTTCGCCGGGACCCCGGATGACCAGCGTTCCATTCTCCACGGCGGCGGAGGTTCCTTGGCACGGACGGATTCGAAGCCGCCAATTCAGGGCGGCTGCGGCCCCCGAGAAGAAAACAAGGGCGACAACGAGGCATCCGCAGACGATTGTTGCGATGCCGCCGGTATCATCGACGACCGTCAGAACCGCCAGAGCCGCCAGTCCCGGAATCGTGTCGAAAAGCCGCTTGCGAATCAGGCGGCGCCGCCGCCTGGCGGTGACGGCGGGATCGTATTCGTGCGGCGCGGCGACCATGGCGTGCTCAGTGTCTTCGGTGTGTTCCGTGGTTGGAATCATTGGCGTCGTTCTTTCGGGGGCGGGGTCAATGCTGGATGCTGGATGCTGAATGCTGAATGATGAATGATGAATGCGGCGTGGCGGGGTGCGGGAAGGGCTAGGGGGCGGGAGGAGATGCGACGGACGGTGGCGGCTCCGCCTCCCCCGAACCCCCGCCGAAGATGGCGGGCTCCGCACATTCCTTCTGGTTCAAAATGGTGTCACCATCGCTTGTATAATAGGGCAAGCCGGCTTTCGTGCAATAGTTCCATAACAGCTCCTTGTCCAACAAGAGTTGCCTTTTGATCCAGAGCATGCCGGCAAAGACATAGTTCCGTTCGGAATAACAATCCAGAACTTGCTTCACCTTGCGAATGTCCGTTTCCCCGGAAATCACAGAGCAATAGCAAAGCTCCTGTCGCGAATTCTGGGCCACGGACACAGCGGGAAGAGGAATGTGCCAAGCCAGAATGAGGACGATGACAATTCCAGATGCGATCTTGAGGGTCTTCCGGCGTTTCATGGTCGTCATGCTTCCAAGGTGTGCGGGCGGGACTCCGCGGCAAGGGCGGCGCGACGGTACGGGATTCTACCACGAGCCGGGGAAAATGACGAGGAAAATGTGCGGAAATCGCGGGCAATGCGATATACTTGCAGGCGCGTGGCGGGGTGCTAGGGCGTGGCAGAGGCGGGAAATCAAATCATTCCCTCCCAGTCAACGGCGAGAAGCGAGAACAATGCGGCGAACAAAACAAAGACGCTTGCCGCGGCGAAAAGAACCAGGCGTTTCCGGAATAAAAGGAACAGCGCGACTTCCGCGACGAGGAACACGGTTGCGTGTGCGACGAGCCGGACGGTCGACAGTTCGGAGAAGGACGGGAAAAGGTCCATTGCGCGTAGGGATCAAGGGTTGAAAAGGTTCGCGATCCGGTTGAAGAGAAGAGACAGTCGGAACAGGACGAGAAGGACGATGACGAGGACGAAGACGGCGGTCACGCGAGCGCCGTGGCGGGCCTTCCGGTTGTGGCAACGAATGTCATCCGGCGTCGGTTTCGGGCGACCCTCGCGTTCGGCGCGTTCCATGTTGGCGACGAGGTCGCCGACGGTGCGGCAGCCGAAGAACTCCTCGGGGGAGAGGCGTCCGCCGACCATTCCGAGTTGGAGAATCTCGGCGTCGAAATCCTCGTCGTTCTGCGTCGCGAGGAGCGTCCGGAAGGCGTCGTCCGGAACCATCCGGGCGAGGACGTCCGGGGTTTCGCAGACCGAGGATTCGACGAAGATGCGGCGCACCTCGGCGAGCATCCGCGGCACGGGGTCGCTCTCGGGCGTCTTCGTGCGAAGGCGGAGCTGCGCGAGAGCAGCGCGACTGGCCCGGTCTCTGTTCCAGCGTCCCGCGGCGGGAATCGACGCGATTTCGCCCGCCGCGGTGCGGCGTTCAAGTTCGCGGACGGGGTTGGGGCGTTTCATGGCGGGCGGGCGAATCAGAGGACGATGTCGAGGAACTTGCGGAGAGCGGCGAGGGTCTGGTCGAAGGAAACGTCTTTCGCGTAGGGAAAGGCGGCGCGGTAGCGTTCCCAATGGTGGCGGAGGGCGGCGCTCGTTTCAATGGCGGCGAGCCGCTCGCGGGCGTCCGCGAGGCGCGCTTCCGTGCCGCGGTGGCGGCAGGTCGCGCGAAGCGCGTCGCGGAGGATGTTCCCGCGGATCGCATCGCCGGAGAGCAGCCACAGGTCGTAGTAGTCGCGGGGACGCGTTCCGTAGACCGACAGCGTCAAAATGGACTCGATCTTTTCGGCGAGGATGGTTTCGCGGCTGTAGCCCAGAAGACGGATGGCGGGCGTGTCGTCGAACAGGCCCGGAAGCTCGTATTCCTCGGGGGCGGGGGTGACGGCGTCGCCGGTCGAAAGGTCGACGGAAAGATGGACGCGGATGCCGAAGGCCGCGGCGTCGAAATGGACGCGGAAGCCGCCGTAGGGGTCGTTCCGGCGGATGGGCTCGCCGCTCGCGACGGAGAAGGCGATGCCGTCGCCCGCGTCGACCGCGCAGACGGCCGCGACGGCCGCGACCGCGGAGTCGGCCGTGAGCGCGAAGCCCCGGACCGTGGCGTCCATGTCCATCGTCGCGCGCTCCGCGAGCCCGTGCAGGTGCGCGACGAGAAGCCCGCCCTTGAGGACGAACCGTTCGCGCCAGGGCGAGGCGGCGAGACGGACAAGGAACCGCTCGAACATGTAGTTCTGCAGGATCACGTGCGGGGCGAGGCCGAGGGCGGCGGCCCGGTTCCGGACGCGGGCCTTGAGGCTCATTGCGCGCGCGTCGGCCCTCATAGCAGCACCTCCAGGAAGCGGGCGACGGCGCGGGAGACGCGGAGGCGGCGCGCATAGGCGTCGAGCCGGCCCAGATCCTTGTCCGGTCGGCCGGCGTAGAGACGAAGCCCCGCCAGAAAGGTCTCCTCGTCCATCTTGTTGCGGCTGCGCACCAGATCGCAGATCGTCCGCTCGGCGTCGTAGCAGGGGACTTCGTTGCCGAACGACGTCCGGCGCACGGTCCGCCCCAGGTCGAGGAGCTCCCGCGCGACGTAGTGGCAGCGCAGCGCGTCGCGGACGCCCTCGCGGGGAACCGCGCTGCGGGGGAAGGTCGCCGCGTGCCGGGCGGGCGTTCGCTCCGAGAGCCCGTTCAGGAACAGGGCGGTCTCGTGCGAAAACACGAGCCGCGACGACCGCAGGGAAAGGACGAACAGCTCGTCCTCCATCCCCTCGGGCAGCAGATAGACGCCGTGCGCGACGCGCTCCAGCCGGCCGCGCGCCGCCCACCCCGCGAGCGAGGCGCGACTGCACCCCAGCGCCCGCGCCTGCGCCGCCGTGATGGTTCCGCCCTGTTTCAGGGCCGTTTCCCGTAGTTTTCCGAATCGTTCCATAGTTTCCCTTTCGCCAAACAAATCTACACATTCGTTTGACGAAAGTCAACTCCTATTTCGCGGGGCCGCCACGCCGGCGGCGGCCGGGTGTCGCGGCTTCGCCGCTCGCGGGCAAGAGGGTTCACGGGGCGGGCTCCTTCGCGCCAGCAGCGGTTTCCGCGTGGAGGGCGGGCGCGTTCGTGGCGGGGTGCGGTTTCAATGCTGAATGGTGAATGATGAATGCGGCGGGGCGAGGGCGGGCTAGGCGTCGCGGAAGAGGTCGTCGAGGGCGACGACGTTCTGGAACGACCACATGTACTGGCTGCGGGCGCGGCCGGCGGCGGAGACGAGGACGTGGTGGATCGCCTTGCGTGTCTTTGTCGCGTCGCGGAACGCGGATTCGCGCCTGCGCAGCGCCTCGTCGCCCGCCTTGTCGAGCGCGAACGGGGCGTCGGTGCATTTCATCTCGCAGAGGTCGACGATGCCGTCGGCGCGGTCGAGCACGAGGTCGACCTGCGCGCCCGGGGCTCCTTCCGGGCCCGGCGCGCGCCGCCAGGCGTAGGCGCGGACGTGGATGCCCGCGATGCCGAGCGCGCGCTTGATCTGCTCGGCGTGGACGAGGCAGACGCGCTCGAACGCCAGACCCCGCCACGCGCGGCGCGCGCCCGTCTCCGCGGTGCCTTCCCAGAAGCGCGGGTCCCCGCCCGAGGCCGCATCGGCGAGGAAGCGCAGGTGGAAGAGCGAAAAGGCGTCGATCAGCTGGTAGACCGAATCGCGCTCCTTGCGGCCCGGCGGGATGTCGCGCCGGACGAAGCCGCACCATTCCAGGTCCTCCAGGATCTTGGTGAGGGTTCCGCCGTTCGGGACGCCCGACGCGGCCGAGATCTCCTTGCGCGAAAGGCCCGAGTTCCTCGTGCCCAGCGCCGACGCGACCGCTGCGTAGGGCTCGGGGCGCCGGAAGAGCGAGGCGAAGAGGCGCCGGAACTCGCCCGCGAGTTCCCCGCGCGGTGCGAAGCAGAGCCGGTCGACGGCCTGCGCGACGCTTTCGCCCGGCCGCAGCAGGCTCCAGTAGAACGGCACGCCCCCGAAGACCATGTAGGCGTCGAGGATCTGCGTCCGCGAAAGCGCCAGGCCGCGCGCCTCGCAGTAGAGTTCGCACTCGCGCAGCGAGAACGGCACGAGCCGGATTTGCCGGTTCAGGCGCCCGTAGAGGCCGCCGTGGTCGCGGAAGACCTTCCGCACCATCCAGGAGGACGACGAGCCGCACACGACGAGCACGATGTCGTGCCGCGCCGAGAGCCACTGGTTCCAGACGTGCTCCAGCGCGCTGATGAGATTCGACTTGGGGCGGTCCATCCACGGCAGTTCGTCGAGGAAGACGACCATCTTCTCCCGGCTTTCCCGCTTCTCCTTCGGAAGCGCGTCGACGAGCGCGTAGAAGGCGTCGTGCCAGTCCTTGAACGTCGGGCAGCCGTCGGGCAGGAGCCAGTCGCAAAGCGACTGCCGGAACGCCTCCAGCTGCCCCTCCGTCCCCGCGTTGGCGAGTCCCGCGTGGCAGAATACGAACCGGTCGCGGTACACCTCGCGCACAAGGTGCGTCTTGCCGACCCGCCTGCGGCCGTAGACCGCGAGGAACTGCGATTCGTATTCGTCGAGCGCGTCCAGCAGATTGCGCGTCTCCTCTTCCCGTCCGATGAGCATTGAAGTTCCCTTTGTTTCGTTAACGAGGCCTTACGATACAAAATATTTGTCTCAAAGTCAAGAAGAATGATTAATACAAGCCAAATAAATGAATATTTTCGGCTCTAACAAATCAACAAAATTAAGTTAGAGCCATTTTTGTTGAAAAATGACATTTGGCAGGTCGGGCGGCCTTGCACGGCGTGGCGGGGTGCCGCCACGCCGGCTGCGGCCGGGTGTCGCGGCTTCGCCGCTCGCGGGCAGGAGGGTTCACGGGGCGGGCTCCTTCGCGCCATCAGCGGAGTCCGCGTGAGGGGCGGGCGCGGCGGGGGTGTTTGGATCAAGTGTGCAGCGGATCTCGGCCGAACCGCCGGGCGGAAGATTCGTCGTGAAGAGTTCAAGGTTCGTGCACACGCACGTGCGAATGACGTCGGTCATATGGCTCGTCCGGTCACTATCGTTCCGCAATGTCGCCGTCAGCACCGGACGCTCGATCTCCGTCTGCTCGCCGAAGTCAAACTCAGAAGGATTCAAACGAAGTGAATTCTCGGCCTCATTGGACAGCTGTGCTTCGCAGAATGAATAGAACTTCTCTAGCTCCGCGTTTTCATCATGTGAACACGGGAGGTTGAAAAAACATGGTTGTTCTTCTTTCGCTAGAAATCCTGTAGCGATATACTTGGTTGAACCTGTGCGTCGAAATAAGCGAGCCTTCCAATACCAACCATCAGCGCGGAGCCATAATGACACTTTTGCAAAATCGTTTGTTCCGGCCGTTGAAATTGCTTTGAATGCGTGTCCCAGCGTTTCAAAAAACACCTGAGAAAAACCCGATCCGGCTTGCTGTGATTGCTTTTCAAGCGATGGAATTCTGGGAATACAAAACACGAAATCGACACTATCCGTCCCTTTAAGAGCTTCGGGAAGAACGCCATTGGAGTAATGGCATTGCATTGTTGCAGAGGCGCCCGGATCAATACTGAAAGACAATCCCGAAAAGAATCCTTTGGGTTCGTTGCTTTGCCAGTAGTCTACGAAGAAAGGACTGGGAAGACCATTGTTGTCACAAAATGATATCAGTTGTCCGGGGGACGAAGTTTTGGCGCACCCCAAAAGACATAGACAAATGTTGAAACAAACAACCGGGATTGTTTTCATTTGCAAGTACTATTCGCGAGGAGGGGAGGATGAGGGCGAGGCGTTTCATTGCGGGCGGGGGCGGGGTCAAGGGAAGTAGTTAGTGGTTAGTGGTTAGTAGTTAGTGGTTAGTGGTTAGTGGTTAGTAGTTAGTGGTTAGTAGTTAGTGGTTAGTGGTTAGTGGTTGGTGGCGGGGGGCCGCCACGCCGGCTGCGGCCGGGTGTCGCGGCTTCGCCGCTCGCGGGCAAGAAGGTTCACGGGGCGGGCTCTTTCGCGCCCTCAGCGGATTCCGCGTGGGGGGTGGGTGCGGCGGGGGCGTTCGTGGCGGGGGCGTATTTGACGGTGGCGGCTTCAAAGAGCGAGGCGAGGATTTCTGCGCGGCGCTCGTTGGCGCGGGCGTTCGTCCATTTGGCGTCGAGTTCCTGCCGGGTCTCCTTGAACGTCCGGTCGTGGGCGGGCTCGACGGATTCCACGCGGACGATGTGCCAGCCCAGACCCGAACGGAACGGTTCGCCAATCGCGCCTGGCTCCTGCCCGAACGCGGCCGCCTTCAGTTCGTCGAACGAGGTCTCGCGCCAGACCGAAATCCGGCCGCCGTTTCCCGAAACGCCGGGGGCGTCGGAGGTCGTCCGCGCCACGTCGGCGAAGGACTCGCCCGCGACGAGGCGGGCGCGGGCGGCGTCGATCTTCGCGCGGGCGGCGGCTTCCTCCTCCGCGGAGGCGTTCCGCGGGCAGGAGACCACGATGTATCCGATCGTCGCCCGGTCGCCGACAAGGAGTCGCTCCGGTTCCTCCGTCCGGAACCGGTCCCAGAGCGGACGCAGGTCGTCGTCCGACGGCGTGCCCAGGCCGTCGTGGATCAGGTAGTAGGCCGAACCGAAGCCGCGTTTCTTCGCCTCGCGCTCGAGGAGGAACTCCTCCGCTAGGTGCTTCGCGGCCCAGTCGGTCGGCCGGTGTTGCCACATCGCGTATTTCGCGACGTCCTTTCTCGTGGCGACGGTTTCGCCGTCGATCGTCACGGCCGGGGATTCGTCCGCGAGCGCGGCCTTGTAGCGCGCTTCGTCGAGGGGCATGTCCTCGGCGAACAACAACCTCGCACCGTCTTCGAAGTACCACACGGGAATGGATAGCCCGGAGCCCATGTTCGCCCAGCATTCTCCGATCCGTTCCTCCAATTCCTTCTTCCCCGCATCGGACAGCCGTCCGAGGTCGTCCAGATTGCGGTAGACGATTTCCCGCGCGGCGTCGCGCTCCGACGCGGGCAGAAGCGGGCGCACTTCGAACCGGCCCGCGTAGACGCAGGCGTTCGACATCGCGGACGGCGCCCCGTCGAGCAGCCAGCCGTCCTTGTTGTCGCCGAACCGGACGCCGAGGCGCCGTCCGGGAAGCGCGTCGAGCGGAGCGCCGAAGGCCGCGGCCGGGTCGGCCGTTCGCACCTTGATGCCGCCGAGGAGCGTGACGATCCAGTTCGTCGCGGCGTTGGCGTCTTCGCCCGTCTCCGGCTCGACGGACCGGATCGTGACCGGGAAGAAGTCGAACCACCCGTCGTCCGTCTTCCAGAAATAGAGCGACATCGCCTCGTCGTCGCCCTTGAACGCTCTCTTCTGCAGTTCGTTGAATGCGACCTGCGAGGCGCGGTACGAGTCGGGGTCGGGGCTGGTGGCGCGGCGCCAGAGTTCTTCCGAAGAGACGGAGTCGTCGATGGCGGGCAACGCCGCCGCCGCGTTCGTGGCGGGGTCCTCCGCCCGCGCGGGCGCGGCGGCGAGGACGAGGAGGGGCAGAAGGAGGGCGAGTCGTTTCATTTCGGTTTTCCTTTCTTTGCGGACGTTGCGAACTTCGCGTGAGGGTTCAAGGGAGCGGAGAGAGGGCGAGGCGTTTCATTGCGGGCGGGGGCGGGGTCACCATTTCATGCCGAAGTTGACGATGGGGAAAACCGGAATGCAGGCCGAGCCGTTTGCGTTGAGGGCGCCGGCCTGAAGCCCTTCCTCCCCCCAGTTGACGACGCCGATCTGGAGCGAACAACCCCGGGCGACATTGATCAGACCGACCTGGAGCGGGGAGTGGTGCGCGACGTTGACCAACCCGAACTGACCGGCGCGGCCGGTGCAGCCGATGTTCAAGGCTCCAATCTGGACATGGGTCCTAGAATCCGCGTGGCGCAGCACGTTGACGGCGCCGACCTGGAGCAGGGCGCCGTCTCCGTCGCTCCAGTTGAGGAATCCGGCCTGTGCCGACCGGCCGTTCCCGACGTTGAGCAGCCCCGCTTGGAACAAATTCCCGCGTCCGGCATTGACAAGCCCGATCTGCGCGCCCGCCGAACCTGGCGCGCGCGTTCCGTTCAACGCGCCGATCTGGACGCCCCGGAGCCGGTTCGAGACCATGTTGAAGAGACCGAGCTGGAGTCCGTCGAGGGATTCCGTTTCGTTGCCCAAAGCCGCCGCCTGGACGCCGCGCATCCGGCGCGAGACGTTCATGCCGAGCGCGAGCTGGAGCCCGTCGGTGTGGTAGCCGTCGCTTCGGTTGATCAGGCCGGCGACCTGGACGCCTTCGAGACAGCTGGCCACATTGACCAGCCCCGCCAACTGTACGCCGGCGAATTCATTTGCGTCGAACCACTCGTAGTAGTCCCGGGAGCTTTCGTCACGCGGCGGAACGAGCGCGCAGTTTGCGTTCCCGAAAAGGGACAGCTGGACGCCGGCGCCTTCGCGGACGAAGTTCGCGAGACCGGCGATCTGAAGGCCCTCCGAACGGGCTCCCGTGTTGAGAATGCCGGCGATCTGGACGCCGCGCATCGCGGATGCGTCGTGCTGGACGAGCGAGAGGTGGACGCCGTTGAGCGACTCGTCCGCCCATTGCGCGCCGAGGCCGAGCCCGACGCCGTTGTGCGTGTCGAAGAGCGAAAGACCGAACGCGAAGACGACGCCGTCGACGACAACGTCCTCGTCCGGCCATGCCCAGCGGCTGTCGTCGATGCCGCCGCCGATGCCGAGGATCGCGTGGCGGGGTTCGGCGAGGGTCTCCTCGACGAGGTCGACCGCGTTCGTGGCGGGGTCTTCGGCCTGAGCCGGCGCGGCCGCGAGGGCGAGGAGGGGGAGGAGGAGGGCGAGGCGTTTCATTGCGGGCGGGGGCGGGGGTTGGGCGGCCTTGCACGGCGTGGCGGGGTGCCGCCACGCCGGCTGCGGCCGGGTGTCGCGGCTTCGCCGCTCGCGGGCAAAAGGGTTCACGGGGCGGGCTCCTTCGCGCCAGCAGCGGAGTCCGCGTGGGAAGCGGGCTCGGCGGGCGGCTGCGCTGCGCCCGGTCGAGCGAATTCTTTCGCAAGGGCCTGGAAGGTCGGAACGTAGGTGAATTCGGGCTTTCGTTCTCCGTTGGGCATTTTGGGAAGATGGTAAAAGGGATCCGTTTTGCGCAGTTGCCAGAAGTCTACCGTTGATTCGTCAATCCTGGGAAGAACTACTGGAACCACGAACGAATCGGCGCCGAGGATTCTTTCGAGCCGGAACTTTTCTTCCCGACGGGCGGCTGCCTCTTCGGGCGTGTCGCCCATCGTGAGAAGGACTCCATCCTTGAGTTGTTCCGCGTAGGGCGAAAGGCGCGACACCTTTTCCTTTCCGAAGTACGAAATGACTCCGTTGCTGAAATATGTCAACCATCCGAGCGTCGGAAACTCGAAATTCAGATTCCATCGGGGTTGATAGAGTTGTCGCTCCTGCCGGTTGGTTGTATTCAGGTCGACATCTCCATAAAAAGCGTGAGCATTCTCGACAAGTCCGACAAACCAGCGTTTGATTGTTCTTTCCAATCCGAGTTTTCTGTACCAGGTCAGGGGAACTGAGATGTCTATTTCGTTGTTCAGTCGTCCTCCCACATGGTACTCTTCGCTAGAATAATGAGTGAAGTCCGCATGGATCCGATGGCCATAATTCAACAACCACGTTCTATTGCCAACCGAGGGTTCGAAGGCAAACTGCTTTGCGGCGACTTCTACAGAAGGAAAGGTCATTCGCAAAGGTTCATAGTGTCCCATCTTTCGGGGCAGCAGCCCCGTCGCATCTTGAGTCATTTCAAGGAAACGAACCCAAATGGCGTCATCCGCCCACGATGCCGCCGAATAGAGGCTTATCTGAATGTAAACGTTCATTTTCGGATTCCGTTATCGGGCGGGGTCTTCGGCGCACGCGGGCGCGGCGGCGAGGGCGAGGAGGGGGAGGAGGAGGGCGAGGCGTTTCATTGCGGGCGGGGGCGGGGTCAATGCTGAATGCTGAATGCGGCGTGGCGGGGGCGGCTGCGGCCGGGTGTCGCGGCTTCGCCGCTCGCGGGCAAGAGGGTTCACGGGGCGGGCTCCTTCGCGCCATCAGCGGTCTCCGTGTGGGAGGAGGGCGCGTTTGTGGCGGGGTGGAACGCCGCGAATTCTACCGAAAGCGGTGCGCGGGCGCAACCGCGCGCGAAGATTCCGCTTGCTTTCCGGAAGGGAATCGGCATAATGGGGCCGCGTCAACGGAAACGAGAGCCAAGGAGGGCCGCGCAATGTCCATCACCATCGATCTGCCTCCCGCC
>Ga0310695_10013049_pt1 | contig 11507 bp, 8 predicted proteins | sample RumenRJG_04DNA_FD_203882 | JGI IMG/M metagenome (GOLD analysis project Ga0310695, IMG submission 203882) | Bovine rumen microbial communities from Lethbridge, Alberta, Canada - RJG_04 (v2) (version 2) | ecosystem: Host-associated > Mammals > Digestive system > Stomach > Rumen | place: Canada... | reverse complement strand
TGATCATTGATAACTTTCTGGATTACTTAAAAAATACAAGAAACATGTCGGAGAATACGCTGCTGGCCTACAGACGCGACATCATGGCTTTTGATCGTTTTATGAGAAAACAGGGTATTAACGAGCTTGAAAGAGTAACCAATACGCATATAATATCTTATTTAATGAATCTGAAAACGGAAGGTAAAACGAAATCGACGGTAAACAGGAAGCTGGCGTCGCTTCGTTCTTTTTACCGCTTTCTCCAGAATCAGGGCACGATAAGAGTAAATCCGACTGACGACATCCGTTCCCCGAAGATCGCAAGAAAGGAAATTTCCTATCTTTCACAGGAGGACGTTAAGAAACTGCTGGAAATGCCGGATGATTCCGTTATGGGCATAAGGGACAAAGCCATTCTGGAGATGATGTACGCGACAGGTGTCCGGGTCAGTGAAATCATCGAGATGAAAGTGCCGGATGTCAATCTGAGAATGGGCTTTGTAGCCTGCAGCGGGGATCACGGCAGAGCACGGATCGTGCCGATGGGGATCCCGGCCAGGAACGCGGTGGAGAATTATCTGAAAAACAGCCGAAATGCGCTGCTTAAAAATAAAAAAGATGAGGAGCAAGACGGATTTCTTTTTGTCAATTATATAGGAGAGCCGTTTACGCGCCAGGGTTTCTGGAAAGTGCTGAAACAGTATGGTGATCAGGCCGACTTCGAAGAAAAACTGACCCCGCAGACGCTGCGGAATTCCTTTGCCATGCATATGGTGCAGAATGGTATTGGGGTAAAGTCGCTGCAGGAACTGATGGGACATGAGGATATCGCGGCAACACAGGTTTATTTCGGGAACACAAAGAACCGGATCAAAGATGTGTACGACCGCTGTCATCCGCGCGCAAAGTAGACTGAAAACCCGGCTTGATTAAACGCGGCGTGTCCGCTTGCGGCGGGCTGTAAATGTTGAAAGTACGGTAAATAGTCCTTGACTTTTTTTTCCTGCGTGATATACTGTTGAGGTATTGCGGGCGTTCCTCTGGATGGATCTGCGAAGCGGCAGCTCAAGCATCGTAAGAACGTCTAAAGAGGAAGGAGGACAATGTCGATGAATGTAATTGAAGCTCTCACGAAGGAATATTTAAAAGAAGACATTCCAGATTTCAAAATCGGTGATACAGTAAAAGTTCACATTAAGATCAAAGAAGGAAACAGAGAGAGAATTCAGGTTTTTGAAGGTTACGTACTGAAGCGCCAGAACGGCGGAATCAGTGAGACTTTCACAGTAAGAAGAATGGCTTCCGGCGTAGGCGTTGAGAAGACATTCCCTGTTCACTCACCATGGATCGAGAAAATTGAGATCATAAGACGCGGTGACGTGAGAAGAGCCAAGCTCAACTACATGCGTTCAAGAACAGGTAAGGCTGCAAGAATCAAAAGTAAGGACAATTAGGCAAAATCGAGGGACCGTGAGGCCCTCTTTTTTTATTCGACCGCTCACGCAGACTGAAAGAGGTGCTGAAACATGGAAAATATCAACTGGTATCCCGGGCATATGAAAAAAACCAAAGAACTGATCCAGAATAATATGAAAATGATTGATCTGGTGATTGAAGTCGTTGACGCGCGGATCCCGGTTTCCAGCAGGAATCCCATGATCGATAAGCTGACCGGCAGTAAACCCAGGCTGATCGTACTGAATAAAAGCGATTTATCCGATGACCGGCAGAACAGAAAATGGATCGAATCATTTGAAAAAGGGGATGTTCGGGCATTGGCGATGAACAGTATGAGCGGAGCGGGCGTGAAACAGCTTTTTAAATTGCTCGGCGCAATGAAGGCGGAAAGACAGGAAACGCAGAACGCGCTGAAGAAGAAGAAACCGATGCGCATGATGATCGTCGGCGTTCCGAACGTGGGGAAATCTTCGCTGATCAACAGAATGACCGGAAAAAAGAGTACGCAGACCGGTGACCGTCCGGGTGTGACAAAGGGAAAACAGTGGCTGACGCTGAAAAACGGTATGCAGCTTCTGGACACCCCGGGCATTCTCTGGCCAAAATTTGAAGACCGGAAGACCGGGCTGAATCTCGCGTTCTGCGGATCGATCCGTGACGAGATCCTGGATATTGCCACGCTGGGACTGGAATTTATCAGATATATGCAGACGGTTTATCCGGCGCTTCTGATGAGTCGTTATAAGCTTGATTCGGTTTCGGAAGATCCGCTTCAGACAATGGAAGATATTGCTTTAAAGCGTGGCTTTATTATGCCGGGAAAAAGAATCGATTATGACCGGTGTGCCCGGACCGTTCTGGATGAATTCCGGGCGGGCAAGATCGGTAGAATCACGTTGGAACAGGCAGAACAGGAGCAGGGATGAAAAAGGCGGAAAGAGAGGCTTTGAAGATCAGGCGGCTGAAAGAAATGAAAGCCTTTGACGGGCAGTTCGCGGAGGCTGGCCGCGGTTTCGTCTGCGGGGTCGATGAGGTGGGCCGGGGGCCGCTTGCGGGGCCGGTACTGGCCGCAGCAGTCGTCTTGCCGGACGGCTTTGATATTCCCGGGATTGACGATTCCAAGAAGCTCAGCGATAAAAAGCGGCGTGAGTTTAATGACATTATTCTGGAGCGGGCGACCGCGTACGGATTCGGGATCCGGGACAATTCGGTCATTGACGAGATCAATATACTGAATGCGGCAAAGGAAGCAATGTATGATGCCGTGAGGGAAGCGGCGGACATGCTGCAGACTCGGAGGGAATCTGAACCAGGCTTCGTTCTGTTCGACGCAGTCAGTCTGGAGAATTTTCCGTATCCGCAGATGGCCATTGTCAAAGGAGATCAGAAAAGTCTGTCGATTGCAGCGGCGTCGATCATCGCCAAAGTGCGTCGGGATGACCTGATGATTAAATACGCTGAAGATTATCCCGGCTACGGCTTTGAGCGCAATAAAGGATACGGAACCAAAGCGCATTATGAAGGAATCCGTCAATATGGGATCACGCCGATCCACCGGAAAAGTTTTCTGAAAAATTTTTTTGAAAAGAGCAAATAAAAGCGGGCACGCAATGACAGCAGGCCCGCTGTTTTTTACAGCATCATCGGCAGCGACCGGTCCTCAAAGAACGTATTCGCGTTGTACAGGAACAGCACGTCGGTGATCTGTTCATTTTTGATCAGTTTATTGATGTTTTCAAAGTAATACCTTGGATCGATTACGACGATTTCCCTGAAATGCTGCGTCAGGAACGGGACAAAGCAGTTCGCGTAGGAATCTTTGATCAGAAGCAGCCGCCGCGATGATTTCACCGGTGTCTCGATCGTGTACATCGGGTGGTTGCTGCCGCCGAAAACCGCGTAGGCGTCCTTTTCCTTCAGGCTTTTCAGCTGATAGAAGCTGGTCGTTCTTTTCTTTGTATCCGCGTAAAAAACCACGGAAGGCTTATGTTTTTTGCTGTTCGGCTGAGCAATTCTGATCTCGTCGCAGCGGCCGTTTGTAAAACCGCTTTTGGAAGCCAGTGTGCCGAGGAAATCGTTTTTAACGGCGAGCAGCGTGTATCCGGTCGCTTTGCCGAGCTTCATCGCGCTGCAGGCGTATCGGTAGGCTTCATACGCGCCGTCTGTGGTCCAGTGATGGTCGGTCCTGTAAAAGATCTGCTTTTTCCGGGCGGCCTTCCTCAGCGTACCGCGCACGTCGATCACGGTATGCCCGGATTTCTTCACGGACCTGAAAAAGGCGTCCATATGCGGGTTCTGGTCATCCAGCGGCACTGAACCGGGTACGTTTTCTTTCAGAATACTGCCGGCGTTCGGGACGAGCATGAAATACATTTTCAGTTTTCTATGTTTTTTTCTGAAACGCATAAGGCCGTTTTCAGTCTTTTTCAGGTTTGCCGGATCCGGCGTTGTCAGTTCTTCAATCAGATAATGGTTTTTTCCGAAATAAACGCCGTTTGATTCCAGTTTTCCGGCTGAAAGGTCAAAGGCCGTTTTTACTCTGATCAGCGCCTTCCGCAGGAAAAACTGGTCGTTGAAATAGTCGTTCATTTTCTTTTCAAAACGGCCGTCCGCATATTTTGATACGGAAAAGGAAGGGAGCGTCTGAAGCATTCTGTTTTCTTCCATTGAGGATTCTTTGTCCGGAATGATCAGATTCAGAAACAAAACAAGAATCAGAATGACAAAAAAGATGAATCCGGTGATGATGGAGCCGATTTTTCTGTTCATAAATATGCAGCCTCCCAGTATGCAGCTTGTTTTCCCGGTGAGAATCTGACCGGAACGAAGTGGCTTTGTCCGGATCAGAATCTGTGAATTACCGGTCAGAATCTGAAATACAGGAACGGATTATAGGAACTGTAAATCAGATACGCGGTCGATAAAATGAATACAAAGAAAATCCCGAAAAGACCAATGGCCGGATAACGGCGGGTCAGCTGTCCGAATTTTCGGATCGGTACCGGAGTCGCCGCGGCTGTGCCGATTATAAGCATGACCAGGTTGGTCCTGAGATAATAAAGCGTTGTGGCGTTGGCAAAAGGCACATGGCTGAGTCCGAACAGAATCCGGAAGCAGCCTGCCGCGTCGGTCATACTCTCCGCGGCGAAGAACACCCAGCCGATCATCACGATCAGAATCGCACAAAGATGACTCAGCCAGGAAGGCCCTTTGTCCAGATATTTTCCCAGTACATATTTTTCAAGTGTCAGCACGAGGCAGTAGTAAAGCCCCCAGACGACAAAATTCCAGCTGGCTCCGTGCCACAGCCCGGTCAGTGCCCATACAACAAAGAGATTAAAGAAATGACGGGCCGGCCGGACGCGGCTTCCGCCCAGCGGAAAATAAAGGTACTCCCGGAACCAGGTGCTCAGGGAAATATGCCACCTCCGCCAGAATTCGGTGATCGAGCGGGAAATATACGGGTAGTTGAAATTCTCCATGAATTCAAAGCCGAACATTTTCCCCAGGCCGATCGCCATATCTGAGTAGCCGCTGAAATCAAAGTAGATCTGCAGCGTGTAGCCGATCAGTCCGATCCAGCCGGTCAGAACCGCCGCGCGGCCGTGCGGAAGGGCGCTGACTGCCGTAAAAAGCTCACCGAACCCGTTCGCCAGGATGACTTTTTTCGCGAGTCCCCATATGAAACGTTCCGCGCCCTGACCGAATTTCAGCCGCGTACAGACCCGGTTCTGCAGCTGCTGCTCGACGTCTCTGTATTTCACGATCGGCCCCGCGATCAGCTGCGGGAACAGTGTCAGGTACAGGGCAAAGTTCAGCAGGCGCCGCTGGGGTTTCACCCTTCCTCGGTACACGTCGATGATGTACGACAAAGCCTGGAACGTGTAAAATGAGATGCCGATCGGAAGCGCCAGTGCTGTATAGTGGATGTGCGTGCCGGCGAGCGCGTTCAGCGTATCCATCAGGAAACCGAAATATTTAAAGAATCCGAGGATAAACAGATTTACGATCAGCGTGAATATAAGATTCTTTTTCCCGGAGCCGCCGCGGTATTTCTCAAATTCGATCTGAAGCGCCATGTAGTAGTTAAAGATCGCGCTGTAGATCATTAAAACGATGTAGACCGGTTCGCCCCAGCTGTAAAAAACCAGACTGGCAGCCAGGAGGATGATGTTCCGGATTTTCATCCGGCGGCGGGGCACCGCGTAATAAAGCAGCAGCACGATCGGCAGGAAACCGAACACAAAGAGAATACTGCTAAACAGCATTTTTGAACACCTCCTCGCGTTTATCCAGTTTTTTATCGGGCGCGACGCAGTAGAACAGATAATTCCCGCGCGTGACCACGGCCGCGTGGTTCAGCATGGCGGTCTGCTCCGGTCCGTAGCCTTCAAAAATCCGGATCTGTGAATCAATGCGTGATTCTACCAGGTCCTGTACCATTTCCAGATCCTGTTTTCGCCGGGTTTTGATGATCAGCATTTCCTCCACGCCCAGCGCCTTTGTTGTTTTATAATAGAGAAACGACTTTGCCATACTGTCGTCGATACCAAGGTGCTGAAGCAATTCGCGCGCGCTGCATTTATGAAGGCTGGTAATGCCGGTTTCCGCTCTCAGTTCACGGTCGATGGCCGAGAGGGGGATGTCTTTTGCGCCCGCGTTATGATAAACGCTGGTCAGAAAAAGGATCAGCAGGATCACAAAAAAAACTTTGATAATATTCGGAATGCGAATTTTAAATATGATCAGATCCGTAAGTTTTTTTATCAGGTCATTCATTTGATACCAGCCTCCTCGATCACTCTGTTGAGCCACAGAGGGTAATATGCCGGTTTGGCGTGAATTCCGTCTTCCGCGTAAAGATCCGGGCGGTTAATCAGGATATCGGTGATGTCGATAAAGCAAAGCTTGTTCTTTTTGCACATGGCTTTGATCGCTTTATTGAATTTTCTGTAACCGCGCAGTGATTTATTCTTTGACATTGCTTTGTCAGTCGGGGCGCTGATACTGGTCACGCAGACCTTTGTGTCCGGGGAGATTTTTTTGAATGCCCGGATATCGTCCATGTATACTTTGGTGAAAGCGGCAGCGTTTCCGTTGAAATTACCCATTTCATTCATCCCGTAGGCCAGAATCACGAATTTCGGGTAATTCTTTGCCGCGTCGATAAAGAGATTTTTGGTTGATTTTACAGAGGCGCCGACTTTACTGTAGACTTCACTTTTTGAAAGATATCCGTATACGGTCAGGCCTTCAACGAGGGAATCGCCGATTACGGCAGAACGGTTGAAAAGACGGCTGTAATTTTTTTTGACCGGATGCACGTTTTTCCCGGCCGTCTCGTCTTTATAGTTGAGACGATCGATCGCGGCCTGCGTTTTCCTGATTGAGACCTGTTCACTGTTTTTGACGGTGGTCATGTTGGTTTTCAGGGTCTTTTCATCTGTGTCTGTTTTATGATTAAAGCGCAGCAGATTGAAAATGAAAAAAACCAGTAATACTATGATCAGCGCCGTGACGATCCGGTTCCGGAGTTTTTCTCTGTCAGTCGGGTCAAAGCGGTCGAACAGCGATTTCAGTTCATCGGATATTTTGTTTTTATTCCAATTGATATTCAATGCAGCTTCCTTTTGAATCGTTCGATTTAAGATGGTGCCGGCAGTCAATCACAATGCGCTGAAGCGCTGTGATCGCTGCGGGAAGCGTGTGATCCGAATAAAAGATCCGGGAAGAGGCTTCCGGGCGCCGTGCGTGTCCGCACATCGTGGCTGAGGCGGGCGCGGTTATGTATATTTATAATGATATATAATAAGTAATAAGCATGCAAGACTATAATAAACTAAATAATTCGCAGAAATCCGCAAAATCCTGACAATCAGTTGACTTTTTCAGCGAGCAGTGTATAATGATACCAAAAGTGCAAAAATACACATCTTTATGCATAAATAATCAGAGAAGGAGAATGTGCCATGCCGGTTAATTTAAAGGGAAGAAGTTTTTTAACATTGATGGATTTTTCAAAACAGGAAATCAGATATCTGCTTGATCTTGCGCATGATCTGAAGGCGAAGAAGCGGGCAGGTATTATTGGTGATACTCTGAAGGGGAAAAATGTCTGTCTTTTGTTTGATAAGACTTCTACAAGAACGAGATGTTCCTTTGAAGTTGCCTGCAAAGATGAAGGCGCGAATGTTACTTATCTTGACAAAGAGTCTTCTCAGATGGGAAAAAAGGAGAGTCTACGAGATACGGCGCTGGTACTCGGGAGGTTTTTTGACGGGATCGAATACAGGGGATTCAGTCAGGAACTGGTGGAGATGCTCGCCGAGTATTCGGGCGTACCGGTGTGGAACGGTTTGACGGATGTTGATCATCCGACGCAGATTCTCGCGGATATGATGACGATTGAGGAGCATCTGAATAAACCGCTGTCGGAAGTGAAGCTTGTTTTTATCGGGGATATCAGAAACAATATGTCGTACGCCTGGATGTACGGCGCGGCAAAAATGGGCATGCATTATGTCGCGTACGGCCCGGATGTGCTCGCGGAAGGGCTCGATCCGGACGTGATTGCCGCTGTACAGGCGGTCTGTGACAAGTCCGGCGCTGTAATTGAAATCACTTCTGATCCGGAATGTCTGAAGGGCGCGGATGTATTGTATACGGACATCTGGGCATCGATGGGAGAAGAGGAGGCGATTCCGGAGCGTGTGGAGCTTTTGAGTCCGTATAAGATTACGATGGATACAGTAAAGGCGACCGGGAATAAAAACGTGCTGTTTATGCATTGCCTGCCGTCGTTTCATGATTTTGAGACGGATATGGCCAGAGAACAGATCGAACGCGGTTACGATATCCGGGAAGTTACAGACGATGTATTTTATTCTGCGAATTCTGTTGTTTTTGATGAGGCGGAGAATCGCATGCACAGCATAAAAGCGGTCGTTGTCGCGACGATGTCATAGACGATTTGACGGGGTCATAAACGGAGGTTTCGGCTGCGGCATGGCCTTTGACAGGCCGCGTTCAGCCCTGTGCTTTTGGATGGGAAAACAAGATGTTTTGGATAACAGCGGAGCCGGGACCCGGCTCCGTATTAAATAAGGCAAAAAAATAAATGCATTCAAAAAGTTCCGGGGGTTTAATGAATCGATGTTCATTAAATTTGAGCTTTTGGAATGCATAATGTTTTTTCAGAAGCTTAAATAACCATGCCGGTATCAGTAATGCTTCAAAAAACGGAGAGGGCTGTATCAAAACAAAGTCAAACAATTACTTTGTTGACATAATAATAACCGCTTTATTGTTGTGTGTCAACAGTAAATTTTAAAAATTATTGTTTTTTTTAACAATTTATAATCGTCAAAGTTGATATAACAGGTGTGTTTTACAGGCGTTCGTCTGAAATCATTTTTCGACCTCAAGTGGCCAGCAATAAAAAATCATTCACGTTTTTTGCTGTTCATGGATTGATTCAAAATGAATCTGGCGATATAATTAGTATTTAAAGTGGTTTAATAGTTATTGCGAGTCGAATAATCAGAGGTAGAAATATATGAGTGAAAATTTAGCTAAAACATACGATCCCAAAGCTTTTGAGGACCGGATCTATGATATGTGGGAAAAAAGCGGTTCTTTCCATGCGGAAACCGGACGTGACAAAAAGCCGTATACGATCATCATGCCGCCGCCGAATATTACCGGCAAGCTCCATATGGGGCATGCGCTTGACCAGACACTGCAGGATGTTCTGATCAGATATCACAGAATGAAAGGCTATAACGCCCTGTGGGTTCCGGGATCGGATCATGCGAGTATCGCGACGGAGGCAAAGGTTGTTAACAAGATCCGTGAGGAAGAAGGCGTTGAGAAACAGGATCTCGGCCGTGAAGAATTTCTTAAGAGGGTCTGGGAATGGAAGGAAGAGTATGGCGGCAATATCACTCGTCAGTGCCGGAAACTCGGCGATTCCTGTGACTGGAGCCGTGAACGCTTCACGATGGATGAAGGCTGCAGTAAAGCCGTACGAACATTCTTTGTCAGATTATACAAGAAAGGCCTGATTTATCGCGGAAATCGCCTGATCAACTGGTGCCCGGACTGTAAAACATCTTTATCCGACGCGGAAGTCGAGCATGAGGATGTGAACGGAGAATATTGGTATTTCAGATATCCGGCTGCGGAAGAAGGCGGTCGGGACATTATTGTCGCAACGTCCAGACCGGAGACGATGTTCGGCGATATCGCAATCGCGGTAAGTCCGGAGGATGAACGGTACACGGATATGATCGGACAAAAAGTTGTTCTGCCGCTCGTCGGAAGAGAGATCCCGATTGTCGCGGACCCGTATCCTGATCCGGAAAAAGGAACCGGCGCTGTTAAAATTACACCGGCGCACGATTTCAACGACTTTGAAGTCGGTGAACGGCACGGCCTTGAGATCATCAGCTGCATCAATGAGGATGCGACGATGAATTCTTACGCGGGAAAATATGAAGGCATGGATCGTTATGAGTGCAGAAAAGCCTGGGTGGCCGATCTGGAAGCGGGCGGCTATCTCGTAAAAACTGAAGAATTGTCGATCCCGCTCGGAACATGCTACCGTTGTCATACCGTCATTGAACCGATGCTGTCGGATCAGTGGTTCGTACGCATGGAGACGCTTGCAAAGCCTGCGATTGAGGCGACGCAGACCGGCGAGCTGGAATTTGTACCTGAACGATTCGTAAAAATATATAATCACTGGCTGGAGGATATTAAGGACTGGTGTATTTCCAGACAGCTCTGGTGGGGTCACCGTATTCCTGCCTGGTACTGTAAGGAGTGCGGGGAAATCATTGTAGAGGAAGAGGATCCGACAGCCTGCCCGAAATGTGGTTCAGCGAAAATCGAACAGGATCCGGATGTTCTCGATACCTGGTTCTCATCGGGTCTCTGGCCGTTCTCGACGATGGGGTGGCCGGATAAGACGGATGACCTGGATTATTTTTATCCGAACGATGTTATGGTTACCGGATATGATATTATTTTCTTCTGGGTCGTTCGTATGGTTTTCTCAAGTATCGAGGCAATGGGCGAGATCCCGTTTAAATATGTTTATCTGCACGGTCTGGTAAGAGATGCGCAGGGAAGAAAGATGAGCAAATCGCTGGGGAACGGTATCGACCCGCTGGAAGAGATCGAGCGTGTCGGCGCGGATGCGCTCCGCTTTATGCTCAGCAACGGAATCACGCCGGGCAACGATATGCGCTATCAGGAAGAAAAGCTCATCGCGGCGAGAAACTTTGCCAATAAACTCTGGAACGCGTCGCGCTTTGTCATCATGAATCTGACCGATGACGACGGAAATTTCCTTGAGACGGCCGACGGAGACGGAATGGGATTGGATTCGATGGATGATTTCAGCGGCATCGCGCTGAGAGATGAAGATAAATGGATGATCAGCCGGTTGAACGACGCTGCGGGATATGTGACTGATGCGATCGATAAATTCGATCTGGCGCTGGCCGCTCAGCGTGTATATGATGTGATCTGGAACGAATACTGCGATTGGTATATCGAGATCGTCAAAAAGCGTCTTTACGGCGACGATGAGGAAGATAAAAAGACGGCGCGCTTTGTTCTCGTTTTTGTGCTGAAGAATCTGCTGAAGCTGCTGCACCCGTTCATGCCGTTTATCACGGAGGAAATCTGGGGCCATCTGCCGCATGCGGAAAAAGAAAGTGAGAATCTCAAGAACGCTTATCTGATCTGTGCCGCGTGGCCTGAATACAGTGAGAACAGGCACTTTGAAGCGGAAGAGAAAGAACTGTCTCTGGTGATGGATGCCATCACGGCAGTCAGGAATATTCGTGCGGAGACCGGCGCGCAGCCGTCAAGGAAACTGACAGCGGTGATCGCGGCGGAAGGCGAAGCTCTGGATCAGATTAAAGCAGGTGAACGATATATCCGTGATATCGCGAACATCAGCGAGATCACTTTTGTCGACGCGAATGCGGAAACTCCGGATGACGCGGTATCCAAGGTTATCGTCGGCGCGCAGATATTTGTGCCGCTGGCAGAGCTTG
>Ga0310695_10013048_pt1 | contig 11508 bp, 7 predicted proteins | sample RumenRJG_04DNA_FD_203882 | JGI IMG/M metagenome (GOLD analysis project Ga0310695, IMG submission 203882) | Bovine rumen microbial communities from Lethbridge, Alberta, Canada - RJG_04 (v2) (version 2) | ecosystem: Host-associated > Mammals > Digestive system > Stomach > Rumen | place: Canada... | reverse complement strand
AAAATATTCTTTCTCGCTTACACTGAACAGCACTCATGCAAATCAAAATCTCTATGCAGTCACCTATGTGACCTATGAAATTGACGATGTTTCCTATGTAAGTATTTCCGATATGGATTCAAGCATTGTAAAATAATCCTGTTTGATTTCATATTAAAAAAGACAGTACAAAATAATTATTTTGCACAATTTTAACAGAGTTTTTTGTTAAAAAGGGAGAAATTTATTTTTTGAGGCTGTTTTGATGTATATTTGTTGGACATGAGTTGGATATGGTATGTTATAATAATAAAAAATTATTTTGGGAGGTTTTCAAAATGAAAAGTTCAAAAAAAGTTGTGACAAGAGTATTGGTAGCAGCACTTGCATTGTCAATGGTTGCAGGTACAGGTATCGGTGCAGCGGCAGTTGATACGGTTGATACAGATTATGAAATTGTTGATACCGCAGATATGGGTGAAGATTCTGATGACCTTGACAGCGGAGAAGTTCAGATACCGAGTGCAGTTAAGGGATTAATATCCAATCTTCTCTCCAACCGTCGTTTGCCGAAAATACTCAGTGATGAAATCAAAGCGGAATTGGTTCAGAAAGTCAGAGAGATATCCAAAGATAGTTTGAATGCAGCCAAAAATGTATTGTCTTTGGTGAAAAGTTACAGGGCAAATGCTGACAAATTCGCTGTCGAAGAAGATGGCGTTTACTTTGAGGCGGATGATTTTAAATTCAAAGTTCATGCAAGCCTTGTTGACGGTTTGACGGCAGAGGTTGTCGGCTATATGGGTGACAGCGAGTCTTTTACCATTCCCGATGAAGTGAATGGTCTTACCATTACGGCAATCGGAAATATAGCGGAAAATACAAACGGGGAAATACTTGGTCTTGTTAATGAAATAACTATTCCCCAAACGATTACTTCCATCGATGTAAAGGCAATGAGTGCTTTCAGTGCTGTTGAGAGTTTCTATGTTTATAGCAGCAACCCATCTTTTATGGATATAAACGGTGTTGTTTTCGACAAAATGGGTAAAAAGCTTGTTCTTTTCCCGAGTGCAAGGACAGAATACGATCTTCCGAAATATACCGCTGCAATCGGTGACTATGCTTTTTACGGTTCACAGATTAAAACAGTCAATATCGCCGAACCTCAGTCGGAATTGGAAATATTGTCCTCTATCGGTGCATACGCTTTTGCAGATTGTGTTGGTCTTGAAGAAATGAGTGTTGAATATGCAAAAAAAGTCGGTGAAGGTGTTTTTGCAGGCTGTGAGAATTTGAAAACAGTATATGTTTCGTCAGATTTAACGGAAATCGGTGAGGGTGCTTTTGAGGGAGTTTCGGAAGATTTTGTAATTGAGGGATACAATGCTAATTGTTATGCCGCAGAATATGCACAGGAAAACGGTATCAACTATCATTCTCCTCTTGAAGTAGACATTGACTTTGAATTTGAGGGTGACTTCTTCGGTTCGGTAGCACTTGGTTCTACATTCCATATCATAGGTAATGCCGGCGGTGGTGAAGGTGACTACCTCTATGCTTTCCTCTACAAAAGACCCGGAGAAGAAAAATGGACTGTTAAACAGGGCTTTAAAGAAAATAATGTTATAGAATTTACTCCTGCATATACCGGAAATTATGAATTCTGTGTAAAAGTAAAAGATGCAAGCGGTGAAATTGCCAAGATGTTCTCGGATATTCAAGTTGAGGAAGCTTTTGTCAATGAATCGTCAATTTCATCAGATACCATTAGTAAGGGCGAAATCGTAACCGTTACAGCCGTTCCCGAAGAAGGTATGGAAAACTGTACTTACGCTTTTTACTACAAGAAAACGACAGATACGAAATGGACACAGAAACAGGGATTTGATACAAATAACACTGTTGCAATAAAACCTGCAAAAGTTGCGGATTATCAGATATGTGTAAAAATCAAAGATGAAAACGGCAATATTGCCAAGAAATACTTTGACTTGAAAGTAAATCCTGCAGAATAAACGATATAAAAAGCGGCTGAGATTGCCTCAGTCGCTTTTTGATATTGATAATATCGGGAATATTGCTTTCGAGGAAAAAGTTAAGATAATGACTTGCAGAGGAAAATGGAAATATGAATTTGACAGAAAAAATAGCGAATTTTATAATTATGCGTGCAGCGGCACTGTATGGCGGAATGCAAATAAAGAGATATTATTCAAAGGGAGAAAATGCGGATAAAATCAGTGAAAAGCTGCTTATGGGGCTGCTGAAAAAAAGTAAAAACACGGAGCTGGGTAAAAAATATAATTTTGCCGATATAAAAAACGCAAGAGATTATCAAAAAAAGGTGCCGTTTTCTGTCTATGAAGATTATCGGGGATATATAGATGAAATGGCTGAAACGGGCAGACAGGGGATTATCACTGCCGAAAAAGTGGAGTTTTTTGCAAAAACATCGGGTACAACGGGTGTAATGAAAAGAATACCCGTTGTCAGAAAGGCAAAGCCTGCATTTATAAAAAATGTGGCAATATTTATTTATTTTATCAGCCGTGAAATGAAAAAAAGAGGGTATCTCTACGGCAAGGGACTAAATATGGTCGAGATAGAATCGTCTGTTACAAAAGGAGGAATACCCGAAGGGATTATTTCGGCTTATACGATTGAAAAAAATCAGTTTTTGATGCCTGCAATAACGTGTATTCCAAGTGAAGCCTTAAAGTGCGGTGAAGAATCCGATATGAAATATATAAAAGCGTTCTATGCACTCAAAGAAAAAGACCTTACCTATTTTGCCGCTGTGTTCAACTCGAATATAACCGACCTTGTTCAATATATCATTGAAAATCATGAAATTCTGTGTGACGATATTCAAAACGGAAAAATAAACGATAAAATTGATATTCCGTCGGATATAAAAGAGAAACTGAATCAAAAACTTCGCCCCGCTCCCGAAAGGGCTGATGAACTCCGAAAAATCTTCAAAGAAAATCCCGAGGATCTGATGAAAAAAATATGGCCGAAACTTTGCTTTATCATGGGCATAGGCTCGGGGGAATTTTCCTCGTTTACGGGAAAACTGAGAAAATTATGCGGAAATGATGCGGTTTTCTATAATGAAACATATTCTTCAAGTGAAGCACTTATCGCAGGCGGAATGGAAACGGAAAATGATGATTATTTTCTGCTTTTTGACAACGGATTTTTTGAATTTATCCCCGTTGAAGATGAAAACAGCCGTCCCTTGATGCTGCATGAACTGAAAGTGGGAGAGCTGTATGAGATTGTTATTACAAATCTTTCGGGACTGTATCGCTATCGTATCAAAGATGTTGTGCGTGTAACGGGTTATAAAGGAAAAGTGCCTTTGGTTCGTTTTGCGTACAGGAAAAATCAGGTAATCAATATTACGGGTGTAAAGCTGACGGCAGAGCATATAACGGGTGCTGTAAAGTCGTTTGAAAAAAGAACGGGCATTACCGTAAATGAGTACTGCATTTATCCCGATACGGACAGCATACCTTGGAAAATCGTCATGTTTATTGAAACGCAGTCGGATATATCACCCGAAACGGCTGAACAGCTTGGAAATATATTTGATGAGGAATTATCAAAAACAAACCGTGAACATGGGCGTATGCTGAAAATAGGGGAAACTTCTCCTTCAGCCGTTTACTCCGTACAGAAAGGCACTTTCAGAAAGTACAGAGAATATAAAATATCAAAAGGTACTTCACAAAATCAAGTGAAATCTATCCGTGTGATAACCACTCGGGAACAGTTGGATTTCTTTAAAAAATATTTGAATGGAGGAAAAATGTATGAATTATTGGGTAATTGTCGGTGAGGGCGGAGGATTTGAAGAGGTCAAAGGCATTAAGTCAAATTCCTCTGCACAGTCGGGTGAAATCAAAAAAACGACTGTCCGTATGGACGACATTATTTTCACCGTAGGGGATAATGGCAACACAAAAATTTTCATTTGCGGTGAAGAAGTTGCTCCGCCTCATGTTTTCATGCTCTGGGGACATTACAATGAAGTCTTTGAGGGTATTTCACGACGCTTGACTTCTCTGGGGGCAAGGAGTATCAATGACATTGACGCAAAAAGAATTGTATGCAGTAAACTCTCAACAGCACTTCTTTTGGAGCAGGCAGGCATTCCGCAGGCGAAAAGTCTGACCGTCACTTCCCATACTTCCGCAAAGACGGTTGTGGAATGTTTAGGTTTGCCGACGGTTCTCAAACCCAGCAACGGGGCACAGGGTGAGGGAGTTGTTTTGCTGCACTCCGAACAGGAAATTGCCGATTATCTTTCAAAACTTCCCGAGGGTGATACCAATGCCGTACTTGCACAGGAATTTATCTCGACTGCAAAAGGAAAGGATATCCGTGTAGTTGTTGCGGATTATAAAGTAGTGCGTGTGATACAGCGTGTTGCGGGAAATCCCGATGAATTTCGTTCCAATGTACATCTCGGGGGACATTGTGAGGAATATGACCTTGAAGAAAATGCAATAAAGATGTGTGAAAAAGTCGCAAAAGTATGCGGACTGAGATTATGCGGAATAGACCTGCTTCAAGCTGAAAAAGGCTATGTTGTGGGTGAAGTGAACTGTACTCCGGGAATGGACAATGAATTTATGAAATCAGACCGTTTCAAACAGGTACTGCATGATTTGATAGTCAGCTGACGGGAGAATATTTATGCTTTCTTTATATAAAAAATATCTGGGGCATTATACACCTTTTGTCATTGCCACTTTTATCACAACCTGTATTATATATTTCGTTCAGTTGTGTTTATTGCTTCCCGAATCGAAACGCATTATTGACAAGGGTGTTAATTTACAGAATACAGATGTGATATGGCAAAGCGGTATTATGATGGTAATTTTTACTTTAATCATAGGTATCTGCAATTTACTGAATGCTTATTTCAGTTCAAAAGCAACGGCAGGTTTTACCTGTTCCGTCAGAAAAGCCTGCTTTACAAAGGCAAATTCCCTTTCACCGCAGGATTTTGCAAAATTCGGGGAATCTACTTTGCTTAATCGAACCATGGCAGATGTTGTTAATATCACCGTCGTTACGATAAATGCACTTCGTTTATGGACGGCAATTCCTGTTTTGATAGTGACAGAACTTTTTATTATCGCTCTCAACAACGTATATATCTTTATGGTGCTGGCATTTTTCTTTATACTGACAGTTACATTTTTAATTGTATTCATGGCAAAGTCACGCAAAAATTTCGAATATTTACAGCAGAAACTTGATAAAATCAATCTGAATATGCGTGAAAGGATAGTAGGCATAAGGCATATCCGTGCATTCGGAAATGAAACACTTGTCTATGAAAAATCCGCAAAGGGAAATGAAGATGTATATAATGAGGCGATTTCCGCCAACAGCAAAATCAATTTTCTTTCTCCTGTTGCAATGGTCGTGATGAACTGGGTTGTTGTTCTCATATACATTCTCGGCACTCAGCAGATTAAAGAGGGCATGGCTTCGATAAGTCAGCTTTTGCTTATTTTCCAATATATATCTTCTTTTATATTGAGCCTTATGACGATACCGTTTTTGATAAACATACTGCCGAAAGGAATGGTATCGGCACGCAGGATAAATGAACTGTTGAATTTCGAGCCGACAAAGTATGAAACTGCCCAACATATCAAAAAAGACAAAACTCTTGGTAAAGTCGAATTTCGTAATGTCGTTTTCGGCTATTCGGGTGCACTGGACGTGATAGCGGATATCAGTTTCACTGCACAGGCAGGCAAAACAACGGCTTTTATCGGTACAACGGGCAGTGGAAAAACTACCGTAATGAATTTAATGCAGGGCTTGTATCTGCCTACTTTCGGGGATATTCTCATTGATGACATCAGTATTCGAAATGCCGATGAAAATTGGCTTCGTTCCTGTTTTTCCTACGGTACGCAAAGACCTATGATTTTTCAGGACACCGTGAAAAACAATATCAGCAGGACTGTTTCTGATGAACGTATCAAACAAGCCTGTGACGCTTCATGCTTTTCCGAAATTCTCGCTCAAAAGAATGAGGGGCTTGCATTTCAGCTTGCACAGGGCGGTATGAATTTATCGGGCGGTCAGCGTCAGAGATTATCGCTTGCCCGAACCGTTGCAAGAGATGCACCGATCTATATTTTTGATGACACATTCTCTGCACTTGACGCACAGACCGAAAAAAAATCCCGTAAAGCCATCAATGATATGCTTAAAGGCAAGACAATTATCATGGTTGCACAAAAAATCGATACCATTCGTGATGCGGATAATATCATTGTTCTCGAAAAGGGGCGTATTGCAGGACAGGGAAAACATGAAGATTTGCTGAAAACGTGCAAAGTGTATCGGGAAATTTATCAGACACAATGCTATCTTGACAAAAAGGAGTGAAATCATGAAGAAGTCTAAACAAAAAAATGTCATTTCACGCCTTTTTGCCGATATGGGTAAATATAAAAGCAGTTTCCGAGCGGTGTTTGGCGTTATCGTTGTGATAAAATTATGTCTTGCGGCAGCTCCCAAAGTTGTCAGCATTATTACCGATACCATGCAGAAATTTGTAAACAGCGGAAATTATGATTTCGGCAAACTTCTCATACAATGTGCACTCCTTGCGGTACTTTATCTCATAGGTTACGGTGCAGACGGTTTTATCAATCGTTCACTTGTGCTTATCTCGCAAAATCTTTCACTGAATTTACGCAATAAAGCAGGACATAAACTCAACCGCCTTACCATACATTATTCGGATAATCACCCTTTGGGCGATACTCAATCCCGTGTAACAAGCGATATGCTTAATCTTTCCAACGGCATAGAATCCACGTTGCCCTCACTTCTGGGACAGGCTGTTTTAATGGCGGCTATTGCCATTATGATGCTTTTTACAAATATCCGGCTGGCACTTATCTATATCATTGCCATGCCCGTTACATTCATAGGATTGAGAATGATTGCCAAACGTACCAACAAGATTTTTAAAAATACAAACAAACATCTCGGCAAAATGAATGCCCTTGTGTCCGATACCTATTCCAATCATACGGTTGTCAAGTCATACAGCCGTGTAGATGAAAAGGAAAAAGAGTTTGACGAACTCAACAGGGAATTTGAAAAATTATTTGTCCGTTCACGCTTTACATCGGGCTTTATGCGACCTTTCAGCGACTTGATGGCAAAAATATCGTATATTCTCCTTTGCTTGACAGGCGGATTTTTAATGATAAAAGGAACGCTTACTTTGGGAGAATTTACCGCATTTTTATTCTACGGAAATATGATAGGCGTACCCATTTCGGAATTATCTGTTGCTTTCAACAATTTTCAGGATGCGTTAAGCTCCGCTTCACGCATATATGAATTTCTTGATGAAGAGGAAGAACCCGAAGAAACTCCCAAACAAACTCTTTCTTTGAACGAAATAAAAGGAAAAGTTACTTTTGAAAATGTGAAATTCGGCTATACCCCCGATAAAGTTCTTATGGAAAATGTTTCTTTCACGGCTGATGTCGGAAATACAATGGCAATCGTAGGACCGTCGGGGGCAGGCAAAACTACTTTGATAAATTTGCTTATGCGTTTCTATGACATTCAAGGCGGTAAAATCAAACTTGATGACGTTGATATAAAAGAACTCTCCAAGCACAATTTAAGAAGTGCATTCGGAATGGTTTTGCAGGAAACATGGATATTTGACGGAACGATTGCCGAAAATATCGCTTTCGGAAAACCGAATGCCACTCGTGAAGAAATTATCAATGCCGCTAAACTTGCCTATTGCGACAGCTTTATTGAACGTCTGCCCAACGGCTATGATACCTATATCAGTAATGAAAATTCCGCACTTTCCGCAGGCGAAAAACAGCTTTTATCCATAGCCAGAGCGATTATAGCCAATCCCAAAGTTTTGATACTTGACGAGGCAACTTCCCAGGTCGATACCAAAACCGAAGAAGTCATTACAAAAGCCATGCAGGCTATGATGAAAGGCAGAACCAGTTTTATTATTGCACACCGTCTTTATACTATCAGAAATGCGGATAAAATCATTTTCATGAAAGACGGTGACATTAAAGAAGTCGGCAGTCATGAAGAACTGCTTGAAAAGAAAGGCTATTATGCTCAAATGTATGCAAGCGGTATATCAGTTGAATAAAAACAGAGGTGACATTTTATGAAAAGCATAACTTTTGAAGAAGCACAAAAAATTGTGAAACAAGGAGAACTTGTCACAGCGGAGGAACGTAAGATTTTACAAAGAGAACGTCTGCACACTCTTGTTGACTATGCAAGGGAAAATTCTCCCTATTTAAGAGAACTTTACAAAGACCTGCCCGAAAATTATGAATTATCGGACTTGCCTGTTTTTGAGAAGTCGGACGGTCTTGCACACTACAATGAATGGGTGACGGATACAGACCTTACACTTGATAAAGTGCGTGAATATCTCGCAAGGGACAGTGCAGACAATTCCCTTTTGCTCGGAAAATATACCGCTTTGCAGACTTCGGGTTCAACGGGAAATCCCCTGCCTATGGTAAGGGATATGCACAGAAATCAGATACATACTCAACTTTTATTACAAAGACTTATGCACCCCGTTCCGCAGGGATATTATGACCATTCCAAGCATAAAATGGCATTTATCGTGCATTTGTCAACATCAGCGTCAAGTTACGGTTCATACTTAAAAACCAAAGCCCGTCACCCCGGCTTTGAAGATAATATTACAGCCATTTCCATTCTTGACAGTGCCGAACAGATGGTAAAAAAATTAAATGAATTTCAGCCTGAAATTATCGTTGCCTATCCACCGTCACTTGTCATACTTGCAGAGGAACAGGCAAAAGGCAATCTTAATATCAAATTGGGCTTGATAGTCAGTTCCGCAGAACTTCTCACGGAAGAAAATTATTATCGTATCAAAGAAGTTTTCCAATGCCCGATTTTAAACAATTACTGCATGACAGAGGGCGGTGAAATTGCCATGACGCATGATTGTCCTCATCTGCATATCAATGAAGATTGGATTATTATAGAACCTGTTGACGAAAACCGTCAGCCCGTGAAAAACAGCGATGAATTTTCATCGGGTATTCTTGTAACAGACCTTTCTAATTTCGTTCAGCCGATAATAAGATATTATGTCAGTGATTCTGTGCGTATTCTTAAAGATAAATTTGAATGTTCGGATTTGCCCGTTATGGAAATTCGTGGAAGAATTTGGGAGAGTTTCACTATCGGAGGAAAGAATTTCAGTACAAAGGGACTGGAAGTAAAAGCGAAATTCTGCAAAGGCTTGTGTCAGTATCAGTTTGTGCAGACAGATGAAAATTCTATGGAGATACGTGGAATTGTTTCGGCAGGCTGTGACAAGGCACAAATACTTGACAGTCTGGCAAAAAATATTGCCGTATATTTTGCAGAGGCAGGGTGTGAAAATATCCGTATCACTTACAGTGAAGAACCCTTGCTTCATAATGCCAAAGGCGGTAAAACTCCCATGTACAAGAGGATATGATTTATGAGTGAATTGAAAATTTTGTTTGCAGGCGATACTTTCCCTGTTGCGGGTAATATGGAACTTTTCCGTGAGGGAAAAAAAGAGGAAATTTTCGGTAAAAAAGTATGTGAGCTTTTTGAATCGGCAGATTACAGTGTATGCAATCCGGAGGGCTGTCTGACGGATACGGGAATACCTGTTGAAAAAGTCGGTCCTTCCGTAAAAGCCCCCACCGATACGCTTAATGCAATTTCCAATCTCGGTATAAAAGCGGTTACTCTTGCCAATACACATACATTTGATTTCGGTCTTGACGGTCATAATGAAATGCGTTCGGCACTCAAAAAATATCACATAAACTTTTTCGGCACGGGCGACAATGTTGATAATATCAAATCCCATATCACGCTTGATATGAAAGGGAAAAAAATCACTCTTTATACCGTCACGGAATTGTTTGCATTCAATACCCCCGACAAAAATAAAGCAGGTGCAAACGGCTATGATGAATACAGGGTATGCCGTGAACTTGCCGAACTGAAAGAAAATTGTGATTATCTTGTTGTACTGTATCATGGCGGTGCTGAAATGACGCATTTCAATACTCCGAAAATAAGACAGCGTTTTCACCGCATGGCAGATAACGGGGCAGATATAATTATTTCCCAGCATACTCATGCAATGGGATTTGAAGAATACTATAAAAATTCCTATTTGCTTTACGGTCAGGGAAATTTCTGTTTCAATCTCAGCAAGAATATTTCGGAATTTACCGAAAGCGGAATATTGCTTGAAGCCGTGTTCGGTGAAAACGGTTTTGCTATAAAAAAGCATTTGGTAAAGCGTACAGAAAAGGGCTGTGAATATGACGAAAAGCAGGATTTTTCCGCTTTTGAAGAAAGAAGCCGTCTGCATGACAGACTGATAAAAGGCAATGAAGATGCTGAGAATATTTTTCAAGAGGAATTTTCGGATTACTGCCGAAATATGTGGTTTACAAGATTGATGCGTGTGTTTAGGGGTATCAATCCCGAAGATGACAAGGCACTTGCAGACCTCTCCCAAAAAGAACAGGAAAATTATTTGCTTTCCCAATTTACAAAAAGTCAACTGCTTGCCATACAAATGATGCTTGCGAATGATGAATTCAATGAAATTGCTCTGAATTTCGTTACACAGGCAATCAATAATAAGGAATGATAGTTATGAATTCTATTGTAAAAAAACTGAAAGAAACCATAAAAAATTATCCCGATACCCTTGCGGTAGTCGAGCAGGGGGAAAATAACCAATACACTTATGCCCAACTCGGTGAACGTGCTGCCAAAATTGCCGCAAAATTGATACGTCTGGGTGTCAAGCCGAATGATTTTGTGATGATAATGCTCCCGAGAAATAAAGATTATATTGCGTCAATGTACGGTGTATGGCTTGCGAGAGCAGGATTTGCACCGCTGTCACCGACATATCCGCCCGAAAGAATTGCCTATATCCAAAGTGACTGCAAGGCAAAAGTTGTCATTGATGAGCGTTTTCTCCGTCATATAGAGGAGGAAACTCCGCTTACAGACGAAATCGAAACAGATTTTTCCGCACCTGCCATTCTGATATATACATCGGGTTCAACGGGTAAACCCAAAGGGGTACTTCACTCTTTCGGAAGTATCACCGATTCTGTTTTTCGCTATATGGAATATGCCAATACATCTGTCGGATTTCGTGCGGCAATCGGTGCACCGTTTACGTTCGTTGCCTCTGTACAGGGGGTTTTTGCACCGTTGTGCAGTGCCAATACAGCATATCTCATTCCGTATGAGTTTATGAGAGATCCCGAACTTTTAGCCGACTACATTGAAGAAAGACAGATAAACCGTTGTTTTATCAGTCCGAAAATGCTGAAAGTTTTCCGTGCAAAAGGAAATTCTCTTAAAGTCGTTTCAACAGGCAGTGAAAGAGTTTCCGATACATACAGCGAAGATTATAAAATT
>Ga0310695_10013047_pt1 | contig 11508 bp, 6 predicted proteins | sample RumenRJG_04DNA_FD_203882 | JGI IMG/M metagenome (GOLD analysis project Ga0310695, IMG submission 203882) | Bovine rumen microbial communities from Lethbridge, Alberta, Canada - RJG_04 (v2) (version 2) | ecosystem: Host-associated > Mammals > Digestive system > Stomach > Rumen | place: Canada... | reverse complement strand
CTGCGTACGACCTGCTGGTAGAGCTGGATTCCGTTCATGCTCTCGTAGCGCCTTTTGAGCGCCTCTGCTTCAGACTCGCTGAGTATTCCCGACTCAAGGACTCGCTGATATGGCGTCCGCGGGCCGCCTTCCTGGTATTTGCGGGCATAGCCCTTGCCGTCGGGCTTCTTGATCTTCGCGACGATCATCTTTGTCGGGCGGAAGAAGTTGCAATAGTCCGACCATTCGGATTCGAGGCGCCTCAGGTCGTCTTCGAGGTCGAGGCAGTCGATGCGAAGCTCCCCGAAGAGTTCCCTGACCACGGATCCGTTCTTCTGCTCGACGTGGGCGTTGTCGTTCTTTCTGTAGAAGCGCGATCTGGACACGGCGATGTTCGGGCGCTTGCCCTGCATCTCGGCCATGGCGTAGTTGATGAACTCCGGTCCGTTGTCCTCGTGCTCGGAGGTGACCGGGAACGGGAATCTCCTCTCAAGCCGCTTGAGCGCCTCCACGGTGTTGTACATGCCCCTGTTCCACGTCGGCGTGATTTCCGTCCATTGCGTCGGCCTGTCGGTCTGCGTGAGGGTCCAGAAGAAGTTCCCCCGCATGTCCCCGCCGCAATGCGCGACCGTGTCGATCTGCGTGTCGCCCGGCTTGACGTTGCAGGCCATGACTTCCTCCCCGGACTTGCATTCGACGGCATCGAGGATCGGCCTGTTGAGGCCGGAGCGCCTGTTGGCCTTTACGGCGAAGGGCTTCACCCTCGGCAGGCCCTTGAACGCGCGGTCTAGGGTGGATGCGCTCATCGAGAGGATGGCGGCCTTGTCCTCCTTCGGCTTTATGAGCGCGACGCATGCCTCGTACTCCCGCACGATCCTCGGCAGCTCTGCCACGAAGTACGTCGTGCAGGGGCATCCGACGGTCTCCCAGATTCGGCGGACATTCTCAAGAACGCTTGCCCCGTACGTCCTGCCGCGTCCCTTTCGCTCCCGGTAGCGGATGTTCCCGGTCAGGAGCTTGATGACGTACTTTCGCGTGTAGCCAAGAGTCTCGCACACCTCGTCGATGATGCGGGACCGCTTCGCCTTCCCGGACTTTGCGTAAGCGCGGCGTTTTTCACCGATGTATTCGAACCTTGACTTCCTAGACATGTTGCACATGCCCCTAGTTTACTATGGTGCACAGTATTTGACGAACGGGCCCATCTCGAAAGAACCTACTTTCTTGACCGGGTGCACACTATTCTAACGAATCGCGCCCAGATTCCCATGCCGTTCTGGCAGTTGACTGCCAGACCTTGGTATGGTATAATCCGTTCCTACGTATGATGGCAAATCCCAGAAATGTCGCCTTCATCCTTCGGATGAAAAGCTGGCTTTTGGCGCTGGCGGCCGTTTTCGTCGCGGGAACGGTGTCTGCCAAGACGACAAAGGGCGTCTGGTGGTGGCAGGGGGAAGAGGTCGTGAAGCGTGATGTCACCGCCCGGCGGTTGAACTTCCTCGCGGAGCAGGGCGTCGGGGAAATCTATTTCTGCGTTGATCTGAAGAAGTTCCACAAGGAAACGCGCGCGTTTGTAAAGGCGGCCGGCGTCAAAGGTATGCGCGTCGCGCTGCTGGCGGGCGATGTGTCATGGATTCGTCCCGGCAGTCGCGGCTTCGCCGAAACGCTGATCGCCTACCGGTCCTACCAGCGGCACGCCGCGCCGAAGGAACGCTTCTACGCGCTCCATCTCGACGTCGAGCCGTTTCAGGACAAGAAACTGCCGGACGAGCGCAAATGGCAGCTCTATGCCGATTTCGTACTCAGGGCCGCCGCCGATGTCCATGCGGCAGGCGAGAAGATCGAATGGGATATTCCGTTCTGGCTCGATACGTTCCGTGTGGCTTACGGCGAGCGCGCGGACGCACCGCTTCTCGATGTCGTCATGGACAATTCGGATGGCGTCGCGCTCATGTCGTACCGCGATACGGCCGAGGCGATGCTGGCTATTTCGGAAAAGGAAATCGACATGGCAAAGACTCGGAATGTCCGCATCGTCCTCGGCGCGGAGACGGCCGACACCGGCGAGGGCAGTGCCGTGACCTACTTCGAGGAAGGCGTCGGGAAGATGGAGGCCGAGCTTGCGAAAGTTTCGGCGGCGCTCGATGCGGCAAAAATGCCGGCCGGCGCCGGTATCGCCATCCATCATCTCGACAGCTGGGAGAAGCTTTTTAAAAAGGAGGGGAAAAATGAATAAACTGTTCGTTCTAGCCGCCTGCACGCTTGTTGCGGGCCTTTTACCGGCAAGAGCCGACGGATTCGATCCGTCGGACTATGCCCATCATCTGACGGTGACCGTTTCGGACGGTAAGCTGTCCGCAGGCGACCGCTTCACCAACATCCCGGTTCTTCTGCGTCTCGGGCCTGCGATTCCCGGCTTTGACTACGCAGACTTCCAGTCATCGCAGCATGCGGATCTGGCGATTGTCGATTCTGCCGGGAATCTTCTTCCGTTTGAAGTTGCCAGGTGGAATTCCCGCGGCGAATCCAGTCTGTGGGTCGTGCTGCCGGAACTTTCCGCCGCGACGGTGCTTCATGTCTATTATGGCGGCAGCCCTGTCACGCAGCCGGCCGCCGCGTGGACCGGTTATCTCGGCGTCTGGCATTTCGACTCGGCGGGCTTTTCGGACGGAAAGATCGGCGGATGCGCCTCAAAGCCGGTTGTCATCGCGGACGGCTCGGCCTACAATCCGACAGACCCGGCTCAGTTCACCGCCTCGGGTTGGTTCAAGGCGTCTCACGCCATATCTGGCTCTCCGCGGATTTTTCAGCGCGCGGGCGTCTGGCAGGTTGAACTGGATCCCGGCCCAGTTCTCTATGCGGGAACGTCGACTTATGGCGACGGAAATTATCTTCGAGGTGATGAAATTTCCGACATTGAATCCGACTGGGTGCATCTTTCGTTTGTGTATTCCGGGACGGACATCCGAATGTATGTCAACGGACAGTATCGGCGCACGGCTGTTGTCCCCGCGGCAGCCAAAGCGGGTTCGGCTGCGCTTGCCATTGGATCGAAGACAGACGGCGAGAGGGGTTTCGACGGCGTGTTCGACGAAGTCCGGCTCTCTGACGGCGCGGCTGACGCGGCACGCGTCGCGGCGGAGTATGCCGCGATGGCCGACGCTGCGTTTTTTGCCTATGATCTGAACGAGGCAAAATCGCGCGTCTTGCCGTCTGCATTCGCGAAGACGGCCGTTGTCACGTTGGGCGAGGGAGCGGTCGAGGGAACTCATTTCAATGTGCCGGTTCTGCTGCGGGTGCCTCAGAATATGGATGTTTCGCCTCTCGGACTGGCCTTTGCCGACGAGGCCGAACGGCTTCTTTCCTACGAGGTGGAAGGCGTTGATGATTCCGGGAATCTGCGCGTGTGGATCCTTGTACCGGAACTTTCCGCAGGGACGAAAATCGTGATGTACTGGGGAGGTGCGGCGAGCGACGGTTCGGATGCGTCATCTGTCTGGAACGGATATGGCGTCGTTCGGCACGCCGCAGCGAGCAGTCCTGAACTTGTCGAGTACGCCTCGGCGCTCGATCCGACAGACCCCGCCAGATTCACCGTTTCTGGTTTCTTTAAAGCTGCCGAACTGACGGGAGCTCCGCGGCTTTTCTCCCGCAGCACCAGTGCGGGCAACGGATGGGAGATCGAAGCAGGAGCAGATGGTGTCCTGTATGTGCGCGGGGACAGTTTTAGCGGTCATTATTCAACGCCTGCCTGTGCTGCGTTGAAGGCTGGGGAGAATGTGCATCTGGCATTCGTGTATGACGGCGGATCGGCCCGTGTGTATGTCAATGGTGCGTTGATGTCAACGCTCGATGTCAACCCCGTCGCTGCGACCACCACAGGCTTCGGCATCGGCAGAATTGCCGGCGGTGGCTACGAATTCAACGGTGTCCATCGCGAGGTGCGGCTTTACGATGGCGCGTTGTCGGCGGACGAGATCGCACTTGACTGCGAGATTCTGACGAATGATTCGTTCGCGTCGTTCGGAACTGTTCGTCGCATTGCGGGCGAATGCACCGATTTCGCGAAGCGGATCAAATTTTCGATTACGAACGCCGTTGAAGAGACGCTGTCCGGCTTCCCTGTGCCGGTGAAACTGTCCACGGCTATTCCGGGATTTGACTCTGCGGATGTGGCGGCTGATTTTTCAAATGCCGTTTTCGTCGATGAAGAAGGCGCTTCGCTCCCCTGCGAAGTGGAGACGTGGAATCCTTCCGGCGAATCGCTTGTGTGGGTGCGGGTGCCGGCTGTTTCCGCCGGTGCGAAATTCTGGCTGTATTACGGCGGCGAATGGTCGAACGCCGGACTGATCCCGGAGACGGGAGCATGGGGTGATGACTATCGTGCCGTTTTTCACATGGCGGAGGATTCGGGCGCGGCGGCCGACAGTGCGTCTGGTCTTTCGGCGGAGCCAACCGGCACCGATCTTTCGCAGATGTCCGCGACTCCCGGCGTCTTCGGTGTCGCTCGCATGAATCAGACGGCCACCGACACGCGGAATCGTCTGTCTGTTCCGTATTCGGCGGATTTGGATTTCGGCGGTGTGTTCACGGCGTCAGGCTGGTTCAAGGGCAATGCGTCGGTTTTCGGCTATCCCCGCCTTTTCGTGCACAAGGGTTCGGACGCTGGCTGGTGGGTGGAGTGCGAAGCCGGTTCGCCGGGGGTCGCCAATGTCGCGACGGTCAAAGGCGGGTATGGCGTCGCGAGCCTGCCTGCGGATATCGAGACATGGCACCACTGGGCGTTTGTCTACAACGGCACCGACGTCAGGGCGTACCTTGATGGTCAACAGGTGATGGAGCGCACGGCCACTCGTGCGGCGGGCGACCCGGAGGTTCCGTTCGACATCGGCGGGCAGAGCGGGGAAGGCTCTTTCAATGGCGCGTATGACGAAATCCGGCTGTCGCCTCTGGCGCGTGATGCGGCGTGGGCGAAAGCGGAGTTTCTCTCCGGCTGCCCGGGATTCGTTGCAGCATCCCAGGCAATGCCCGCAAGGAGCGGTCTGACGGTCATCGTTCGTTGAAGAACAGAAAGGGGGGAAATCATGACGCAAAAGTCTTTTGTTGTTGTTGCAATGTGCCTGGTCTGTGCGGTTCTGCGTGGCGCTGACACGCCGGCAGGGAAGCAGGTGCGTGTCTATCCGACGCCGAAGCATCTTGAGCTGACGGGCGGCGTGTCGAAGGTGCGTCCGGGCGAGGTGAAATTCCGCCGCGTGGACGGGCTCGGCCCGGAAGGTTATCGGATCGTCGCCACCAGGGACGCCGTCACCGTGGAGGTTACCGCGAAGGCCGGCGGCTTCTATGCGAAACAGACGCTCCGTCAGCTGGCAGCGGACGGCGCGATTCCCTGCTGCACCGTCGAGGACGCGCCGGACGTTCCGCTGCGCGGCGTGGTCGAGGGCTTCTACGGCCGCCCGTGGGGCACCGAAGGCCGGCTCGATCTGATGGACTTTATGGGGCGTTACAAGATGAACTGCCTGATCTACGGTCCCAAGGACGACCCCTATCATCAGGGCCGATGGAAGGATCTTTACCCCGACAGCCACGTCGCGGACTTCCGGCGGCTGCTCAGCGCGGCGCGGAAGAACCACGTGAAGTTCTACTGGGCCGTCCATCTCGGCGACGCATTCAAGGATCCCGCGCCCGCCGCGCGTCAAGCCGAATATGCGGCGCTCTGGCGCAAGCTCGATTCCATGTACGACATCGGCTTCCGCTGTTTCGCCGTGTTTTTCGACGACTTCGGCCGTGCCGACGCCGCGCTTCATGCGGAGATCAGCAATCGCGTCAAGCGTGATTTTCTCGATCGCAAGGGCGACTGCGCGCCGCTGATCGTCTGCCCGAACGATTATGTCGGCGACGATCGAAGCCCCTACAGCCAGGTGATCGGCGAGAAGGCGGACAGGGATATCCGCATCATGTGGACGGGGATGGGCGTCTGCAGCGACATCACGGCCGCCGCCACCGAGCGGCGCGCGAAGGCGTTGCGCCGCACGCCGTTCATCTGGTGGAACTGGCCCGTCAACGATTTCGTCCGGTGCAAGCTGCCCATGGGGCGGACGTACGGCGTGGACGACTACCCCTATTCCGGCTTCGTGTCGAACCCGATGGAGAATCTCGAGGCGTCCAAGGTCGCGCTCTTCGGCATCGCCGACATGCTCTGGAACAGGCGGGCGTTCGATTCCGCGCGCAACTGGCAGGACGCGATGAAGCATCTCTATCCGTTCGCGGCCAAGGCGATGCTGCGCTTCTGCGAGCACAACGCCGACCCGCACAAGGAGCCGGGCGCGACGGGCGGTTTCTGGCGCGAGGAGTCGGAGCGTTTCGCGGCGGCGTTTGCGGCGGAAGGCGCCTCCGCGCTCGCGCGCGAATGCGCGGCGAACGCCGCCGCCGCCGAGGAGCTGGCGCGCGTCCTGCCTGAAAAGGCCCCGAAGCTCTGGCGGGAAATCCGGTGGTGGGTGGCGTTCTTCGGCGCGCAGGCGCGCGAGGGTCTTGCGGCGGCGCGGGGCGACGCGGCGGCCTACGTCAAGGCCAAGGACGACTGCCGCGACATCCAGCAGCGGCAGAAGGCCTACTTCCAGTCGCTTGCGCCGGAGTGGGACCGGCGCCGCTGCACGGGGTGTGTCACGGCGACGCGCCATCTGCAGAAGGCCATCGACGACTGCGCGAAGGCGGCCTTCCGCGAACGGCCGGACGTGTACGCGCGCTATTTCCCGACGCTGGGCACGACCATCGGGACGATACCGGCCATCGCGGCCAAGGGGCAGCATTTCGAGCGCGGCGAGAAGCTGCTGGTGCTCGACAGCATCCTTGAGCAGCTGTCGGCACGGCCGGGCGACTGGTTCGGGATGAAGATGGCGAAGACGGCGACGTTCAATTACATCTGGCTGCATTTCGACACGACGGAGGCCGTGACGAGCGGGCGTGTCGAGGTGTCGAAAGACGGCGGAAACACCTGGCAGAACGTTCAGCTGGAAACGGATGGACGCGGTTTGCTCTATGGCCGTGTGGCGGCGGAAGCCGGCTTCAATGCCGTCCGCTGGATCAATACGTCCGACCGTCCGGTCCATTTCAAAATCACGCGGTTCAATGTCGATCTGACCGAGTGAAAAGGGCGTCGCCTGGGTCGAACGTCTGTTCAACACAGCGAAAGCGCCGGTCGAGAACCCTGCAGGACGAACGGTGAACGTGGATGAGGACGCCGAGAGGGCGCTGCGGCGGGGTGGCGGTCAATAACCCGTCTGGGGGACGGCCGCGCCTGCGGAAATATGCTACAATATCCGTATGACTTCACATTCAACTTCCAGAGGACGGCTGTACGTCGCGCTCGTCGCCGGTCTGCTGCTCGGCACCGCCGCGTCTGCGCGCGGGCTGCACGACTTCTTCCCGTTCCGGCTGGGCGTGGCGGTGAGCAACGCCCAGATCGCGGACGCGCCGGAGCGTGAGCTTGCGCTCATCGCGCGGCACTTCAATTCGGTGACGCCGGAGAACGCGCTGAAGCCCCAGTCGCTCCAGCCGGAGGAGGGCGTCTTCCGCTTCGAGCAGGCGGACCGCTACGTCGACTGGGCCGAGGCGCACCACATGAAGATCATCGGCCACGTGCTCATCTGGCACTCGCAGCTGCCGCGCTGGTTCACGCGCGACGCGAACGGTGCGCTCTGCTCGCGCGAGACGCTGCTGAAGCGGATGGAGACGCACATCACGACGGTCGTCGGGCGCTACCGGGGGCGCATCCACGGCTGGGATGTCGTCAACGAGGCCGTGGAGGCCGACGGCAGCTACCGGCAGAGCGACTTCTACAAGATCCTCGGCGAGGAGTTCATCGATGCGGCCTTCCGCTTCGCGCATGCGGCGGACCCCGGCTGCGAACTCTACTACAACGACTACGGCAACGAGTCGGCGCGCAAGAACGCGACGATCGCGGCGCTCGTGCGGCGGCTGAAGGCGAAGGGGCTGCGGATCGACGCGGTGGGGATGCAGACGCACGTGCAGCTGAAGACGCCGGCGCTCGCGGCGTACGAGGACGCGATCCGGCTCTTCGTCGACGCGGGTGTGAAGGTGGCGATCACCGAGCTGGACGTCAGCGCGCTGCCGAACGCATGGGAGCTGTCGGCGGACATTTCGCAGAACTACGCGTACGACGCGAAGCTCAATCCGTGGCCGGACGGCCTGCCGGCGGAGGTGGAGGAGGCGCTGGCCGCGCGCTACGCCGACTGGTTCGCGCTCTTCCGCAGGTACGCCGCGCACATCGACCGCGTGACGCTCTGGGGCCTTTCCGACCGGGACAGCTGGCTCAACGACTTCCCCGTGCGCGGGCGCACGGATTATCCGCTCCTCTTCTCGCGCGAGCTCAAGCTCAAGCGCTGGGTGACGCGCCTTTTTTAGCGCAGCCGGCATTTTTTTTGCTACAATATTACGCGCTGTGCATAATCGCGATCTAACTCACATGCCCGAAATAAGCACTCCGCGGAGGAGTGGCGTCCCATGCGCTGCTCTGGTTGTGCATGCACCTTCTTTCCTCGCGTGGCTCGCCACTGCCGCTATCCTGCTCTTTGCGCTGCCGTGCTGTGCGGTGACTGTGCGTACCATGTCCGACATGCGTCTATGGAATGCCGTCGACGACAAATCTGCGCCCCTGTGCTGGCCGTGGAACGATGACGCGGATTCGGCGATGCTTCTCTTTTCCAACAGAGTCACCGCAGCCGTCTCAACGGTCAATGTCGCGCGTGGCGCCGAGGAGACGCGCGGATCCTGCGCACAGCCGTTGCAGGACCGCGAGACGATTGTGGACGTGTCGCTCGTGCAGAAGGCGGGCGGCGCGGAAGTCTCGCGCGAGACGGCGACGCTCGCGTATGTCGACGGCGCGGGGGGAGGGCCGATAACCGTGCGCGCGAATCCGGGAACCCGGGAATGGGAACGTGTCCGCGATCCGCGTGTATATGCGATTGACCCTGCATGGCGAGGCGAATCCGGCGAGTCGGGCTACGACATCGCGTGGCCGGTAAACTTAGGGTTTACGATCATCGTCAGGTAGATGGCAAAGGAACGTAAAAGATGTATAAGGCGCTAACTGCATTGATTTTGTCCGTATCGTTTCCCGTGTTTGCGGAGACGGCGATTTCGCATATAGTCGTCAATCAGCGCTGGCCGTGGAGCGAGAAGGTGGATGTGGATTTTATCCTTTCCGGCGAGACGAACGACGTGGAGGTGACGGCGACATGGGACGCGCATCCCGCGCCGTACCGCCTCGGCACGCTCTTCGCCGTCGCGCCCGGACAGCGCCGCCTTACGTGGGATCCTGCCAGCTCGCCTTTCAGGGGACAGACCCTCACGGGCTTCACCGTGTCCGTCTCGAATGCCGCCGCGTCAGCGCACAATTACATCGTCGTCGATCTCGTGAACGGCGGCTACGAGTTCATGGCGGAGCCGCCATCTGGCGGCTGGACCGCCGAGCACAAGTCGTCGAAGATGGTCTTCAGGCGCATCCCCGCCGGAACGTACATGCTGGGCGAACCGGTTGAGACTTTCATCCACCTGCAGCACTACAATCCCGGATCGGTTACGACGACCAACTGCAACCGCCGGACCGTGGCTTTCACGAGCGACTTCTACGTCGCCATCTACAAGTACACCGAAGCCCAGCATGACTGCCTTTCGACGGGAACGGCGGGGACAGTCTACACCCCGAAGACTCTTTCGTACAATGACCTTCGCGGCGAAAAGTCGACAGAGAGCGGCGACTGGCCGACGACGGGCTACAAGGTCGCTGCGGAATCCGTCGTCGCGAAGCTGCGCGCGAAGGCGGGCGCAGACCTTGTCGTCGATCTCTGCGAGGAAGAGCAGTGGGAAGTCGCCGCGCGCGCCAACACCACGACTTTCTGGCCAACCGGCGGCACGACAGACGAAACCTTCGCGGCGCATACGAACCAGGTGAATGGATTTGTGGCGTGGTATGGTAGCACGGGTTCGACTGCGCAGAGTGCGGTTGGCACGAAGCCTGACAACGGCTGGGGCATTTACGATGTCGTCGGCCTTGCAGGAGAATGGATGCTTGACACGGCCAGGAACACTGGGCCGTCCACGCCGCTTCTTGGATTGCCAGAGACCAGCACCGACCCGACTGGAGCGGAGGGCTGGTCGCTGAGAATCGTCAAGAGTGCCAACGGAAACGGGAACAACACGGCGCTCTACGACCTTCTGCCGTGTCGCCGCCAAATGGCGTCGCCCGACTCGGCGAGCTACTCCACGCGCTTCTGCATCCACCTCAAGCCCCTCGGTTCGCTTACGTTTGATGGATTGTGATGCCTTCGGCCCGTCGTATTCTCTTTGCGTTCTTTGCGTTCTTTGCGGCTGAAATCGCGGCGAAAGCCGATGTAGTCATCGATCGTGGTTCCGAGATTGTCATGCCGACAAACGCGGCGTATGCGACGCGGCTCGCGGCGGATGAGCTGAATTTCTTCCTGAGGGACGTTCTTGGCGAGGCGTTGCCGGTTGTCGCGCAGCGGACGGAGGGAAAGACGGCGATTGTGCTGGGCGGAGCGCAAGACCGGGGCGGTCTTGCCACACCGCAAGAGCGCGACGGGTATGTCATCGAGGCGGATGGCGATGTCGTGCGCATCGTCGGAAACGACGATGACGTCTCTAATGTCGACGCCACGGCGGCGCTTCCGGACGAGGCGATTTGGCAACCGTGCTTCAGACGCGGCACGCTCTTCGGCGTGTACGCGTTTCTCGAGCGGTTTGTCGGCGTGAGGATGTACTTTCCAGGCGAACTCGGAACATGCGTTCCCAAAGCGGAGCGCATTGCCGTGCAAGAAGGGCGCATCGAGGAATCGCCTGCGTTTTCTGTGCGGCGCTATGGTTACGAGGACGGGTCTGTCGCGAAAGAATTGTTGGACGACCTGGTAGGGCGCGATGACCTCATCGCGCCGCAAATGAACGAAACCGATTTCAAGCGCCTCAACTGGTATCGACTCAGGATGGAGACGTATCACCTTCGTTGCTGCCACGGCGCGAAGACGCATTGTCTCTCGCCAGAGACGTGGGACTCGCTGTACACCAACGCCTGCGCGGTCATAGCGGCCCTGCCGGCTGAGACTCCCGTTTTCGATGCGATGCCGAAAGACGGCTTCACGTGGCTAAGACATTGTCCTTGCGACTGGTGCGAGCGGAATATCCCGTTTTCAAAAACCGACATCGGCTTTGCCTCTGACCTCGTATGGCGTCGCACCGCCGAACTTGCCAATCGCCTCAAGACGAAATTCCCGCGCGCCCGCGTCTCGCAGATGTCGTATATTCCATACGTACGAATCCCGACGAACGAAATCCCTGAGAATGTCGACGTCTTTGTCGCGCGGCGTGGTCCCTGGGCGGAGGGCACGGCGATCGGCGCGCGGGAGAAGGGCGAAGTCGCCGCGTGGCACGACAAGCTCGGACGCAAGGTGTCGCTTTGGAACTATCCGGACAAGGTGGACTGCTGGAACCTCGAGATGA
>Ga0310695_10013045_pt1 | contig 11509 bp, 7 predicted proteins | sample RumenRJG_04DNA_FD_203882 | JGI IMG/M metagenome (GOLD analysis project Ga0310695, IMG submission 203882) | Bovine rumen microbial communities from Lethbridge, Alberta, Canada - RJG_04 (v2) (version 2) | ecosystem: Host-associated > Mammals > Digestive system > Stomach > Rumen | place: Canada... | reverse complement strand
ATATCCATATATTTAGTTTTGGTAGCGGGGGCAGGATTCGAACCTGCGTGTAGGGCATCACCCCGCCGTTTCATGTGCAAAGGTACGACCTCTGTCTGCGCTCTGCAAATCGTTGCAAGGTTTGCAAAGATTTGGAATTCAGCGAAATATTTATAGGGGCGCTGGCGGTAAGAGTGCGCTTCAATTGCCTTGGATACCTTTTGACGCCCTCGGGTGCTCCTACCGGTCCATCGGCCTGTACCCCTATGCGCAAAAATGGCCGTTTTTGACGCTACCATGACACATAAGTGGACCGGTATGGGCGGTTTTCACAATGCACTGACCTTGTTTGTTACAGAAAAGTCTTCCACCTGTTTTCTCCCGATATTTCCAAATAGTTGCAAACCTTGCAAAGTGATGGCAAGTACTGTGGCGGTTGACGAGTACTTTGATGAGTTGATTGAGAAGGTGCGCCAGGTCTATCGTGCCAATACATCCGGACGCCCGACATATGTCGGAGCCGATTTTGACGATGCCCAGTCACGGTAATGTACCGATATAGACGGATGTCAATACCAGTAGAATCTTTAGAGCTTTGACAGTCAAGGACTGGCCCACAAAAAGACTCGTGATATCTAACGTTTTGCAATTCGCCAACATAATTGTATCTTTACGGAGGTAAATTATGCGAGTATGTCGGTTTGGGACCGCTTTAAGAGGAAACCTGAAATACTTTCAGTAGAAACACTTCGATATGCCTTTGTGGATGCCGAGGTGGGTGTCAGGGACCATAAGGTACATGACATCGGCGCTCTACGTTATGACAATGCGCAGTTCCATGATTCCTCCCAAAATGGTTTGTTCCGTTTTCTGAACGGTGTGGACTTCGTCTGCGGTCACAACATTATTCATCATGATTCCAAGTATTTGTTCGAAGATCGAAAAACACAGTGGCTGCTTGTAGATACCTTGTATCTTTCTCCGTTATTGTTCCCGGAGCGTCCTTATCATAGACTGGTAAAAGATGACAAGCTCCTGAGTGATCAGGTTAACAATCCTCTTAATGACTGTGAAAAAGCCCGTGAGCTTCTCTGGGATGAGGTCTCGCGCTGGAAAACACTGCCTGCCGAAATGCAGGAAGTTTATGCGGCTTTGCTGAATGGACATGCCGAATTTGATGGGTTCCTGAAAATAGTTTCAGCCCATGGCATTGAAAAACAATGGGTGCCAGAAAGGATAAGAAGCCTGTATGAAGGAAGAATTTGCAGGCATGCGGACTTGGAGTCTTTAATCCAACAGTGGCCGGTCGCTCTTTCTTACGCGTTGGCGTTGATAGATACGACGGACGAGCGTTCCAACACTCCCGCATGGGTAATACGTAATTACCCTGAAATTGAGTACGTAATGAAGTTGCTTCGCCATACTCGTTGCGCTTCTGGATGCCCGTATTGTGACCCGCAGTTGGATGTACACCAGAAACTCAAACAGTTTTTCGGTTTCGACTCTTTTCGTCTGTATGAGGGTGAGAATCTGCAGGAGCAGGCAGCGCAGTCGGCTGTGGACGGAAAGTCGTTGCTGGCTATTTTCCCTACTGGTGGTGGGAAGTCACTGACTTTTCAGCTTCCGGCACTGATGGAAGGGAGGACTGTCCATGGACTGACCGTAGTGATTTCCCCGCTGCAGTCGTTGATGAAGGACCAAGTGGACAATCTGGCGGCAAAAGGTATTACGGATGCCGTGACTATCAATGGTCTCCTGGACCCTATTTCCAGGTCATTGGCAATCGAACGTGTGTCTTCCGGAGATGCGTCCCTTTTGTATATCTCTCCTGAAATGCTGCGATCAAGGACCATTGAGCGCATACTCATGGCCCGAAATGTGGTCCGTTTCGTCATTGATGAGGCGCACTGCTTCTCATCCTGGGGGCAGGACTTCAGGGTGGATTACCTTTACATCGGTAAGTTTATCAGCGAATACGAAAAAAAGAAAGGGAATGGTCAAAAGATTCCGGTATCTTGTTTCACGGCAACAGCCAAACAAAAAGTAATACAGGATATTACCGACTATTTTGAAAAATGGCTGGATGTGCATCTTGAGTTGTTCGCTTCTTCTGCTTCCAGAACCAACCTTAGGTATAGTGTCGTTCATTCTGATACCAATGAGGATAAGTATTTGAAACTCAGGCAGCTGATTGCAGAATCAGACTGTCCTGCCATTGTCTATGTGGCCAGGGTGAGACGGACGCATGAGATTGCTGAAAAACTCACCCGTGACGGCTTTCGTGCACTTCCGTTCAATGGGCGGATGGATGCCGATGAAAAGACGGCCAATCAGGATGCATTCATGAACGGGGAAGTGCAAATAATAGTTGCGACCTCTGCATTTGGAATGGGTGTTGACAAAAAGGATGTCGGCCTTGTAGTCCATTTTGATATTTCTGACTCCCTGGAGAATTATGTTCAAGAAGCAGGAAGAGCGGGGCGTGACCCCGGTTTGCAGGCTCGTTGTTTCGTCCTGTATAGCGACAGCGATCTTGATAAGCATTTCATTCTTCTTAATCAAACTAAACTTAGTATCAGCGAAATCCAACAAGTCTGGAAAGCTGTCAAGGAACTTACAAAGTTTCGCCCGAGGGCCGCATGTTCCGCACTGGAGATTGCAAGGCGGGCCGGATGGGACGATTCTGTATCTGATATAGAGACACGTGTCAGAACGGCTCTCTCTGCTTTGGAACAAGGTGGATATATTGAGCGCGGAAACAACATCCCTCACGTCTATGCTACAGGAATTACAGTGGCTAATATGGATGAGGCAAGGTCTAAAATAGAGGCTTCTGTTCTTTTCGACGGTAAAGAAGTTGAGCAGGCTGTCCGAATCATCAAATCCCTTATTTCCCAGAAGTATGTCACGCGTGCACAGGACGCAGAGGCAGAATCCAGGGTTGATTATCTCGCCGATATTCTGGGACTCACTAAAGTTGAGGTGGTGTCGGCAGTGGAACGGATGCGTCAGGCCGGCATTCTTGCCGACAGCAAAGATATCTCGGCATATCTGCAGGACCCGGGCAGTACGGAGCGTAAGTCGAATTCGGCACTGGACCGTTTTGCAAAACTTGAGAAGTACATACTGGAACATATTCCGAATGAGATCTGGAAGGTTTCTTACAAGCAGCTTAATGATGATGCCATCAGGGAAGGACTGTCGACGGCAACGGAAAAAGATATCCGGACGTTACTGTATTTCCTTACGGTGAAAGGTTATATGCGGAAGCAGGAGTCTGGATTAAACAATGTAGAGATAGTACGCCAAGCTGATTTGGACATTATAATTCGCCGTTTTGAAAAACGGGTCAGAATCAGCCGATTTACCATTGATTGGCTATATCGCATGGTTGGATCGGAGCCATCTGTACAAGATGGGAAAATGGCCGTACAGTTTTCAATTTTGGAACTTCTCAGAGCGTTCAATGCCTATGAGGCATCGTTGCTGGACGGAAAGGGGGATGCAGCCTTGCAGGATGTTGAAGAATCTCTTCTGTATCTTTCCAGAATAGGCGCGCTCAAGTTGGAAGGGGGCTTTCTTGTATTATACAATGCGATGGATATCCGCCGCATCAAGGACGCCAAGTATAGGTATAAGGCCGATGATTATCAGATGCTGAATGAGTTTTACAAGCAGAAGATTCAGCAGATTCACATTGTCGGGGAGTATGCCAATTTGATGGTGAAGGATTATGCAGCGGCACTTACCTATGTTCAAGATTATTTCAGGATGGATTATCGGCAGTTTATCTCCAAGTATTTCAAGGGGGAAAGGGCTCGGGAAATCCAAAGGAATATAACTCCGGAAAAATATAAGCAGATTTTCGGCCAGTTGTCCGCTCGCCAGATGGAGATTATCTCTGACAAGGAGTCCCGATGCATTGTCGTTGCCGCTGGGCCTGGCAGTGGAAAAACAAGGGTTCTTGTTCATAAACTGGCCTCTCTTCTTCTATTGGAGGATGTGAAGCATGAGCAGCTTTTGATGCTTACTTTTTCCCGTGCTGCTGCAACAGAGTTTAAGCAGCGGTTGATGGATTTGATCGGGAGTGCTGCGCATTTTGTTGAAATCAAGACGTTTCATTCTTATTGTTTTGATTTGCTCGGGAGAATCGGCAATCTGGAAGAGGCCGGTGATGTGGTTTCCAAGGCTGCCTGGATGATTTCAAGCGGAGAGGTTGAGCCGACACGCATCGGCAAGACCGTGCTTGTCATCGATGAAGCGCAGGATATGAGTGCAGACGAATTTGCGCTTGTCAAGGCTCTGATGGACCGTAATGAAGAAATGCGCGTGATAGCAGTAGGAGATGATGACCAGAATATTTTTGAATTCCGTGGATCGGATTCCAGGTATTTATATCAATTGTCGGAACTTACAGGCAGCCGTTTTGTGGAAATGACGGAGAATTATCGGAGTACAACGGCTATTGTCGACTTTGCCAACGCTTTTGTACGCAGGATAAGGGGAAGGCTGAAAAAGACTCCTATTATATCAATGGCCGGGAAGGAGGGGAGAGTTTGCATCAGGCACTTCGTTACAGACAATATGTATATTCCATTGATTCTAGACGTTGTATCAAATTATGGGAGTGGCACTGTGGGAGTGCTTACGCAGACAAATGAGGAGGCGGTAATCTTGCTCGCATTGCTTCGTCGTAATGGCATCAAGGCTCACCTCGTCCAATCGGCCGATGGTTTTCGTTTTGGGTCGCTGGCGGAGGTGCGGTATTTTATGCGTCTGCTGGACGAATCGGTGAGCTCACCCGTGATTGATGACAATGTCTGGGAGATGGCGAAAACGCGGACATATGCAAAGTATGAAACCAGTTCGAGCCTGACTTATCTGAAAACCTGCCTGTCTTTGTTTGAGCAAACCACGAGGAGTAAGTATTTTACGGATTTCAAGGAGTTTATATTTGAATCGGAGTTGGAGGATTTCTCGGAATCGGCAGGAGTCGGAGTGACAGTTTCTACAATCCATAAGTCTAAGGGGCGGGAATATGATAATGTGTATATGATGGTCTCGGGCAACTATGGGATGACTAGTGAACAACTCCGCAGATATTATGTGGGAGTTACGAGGGCAAAGAAGAATCTCACCATTTTCACGAATGGCAAGGTGTTTGACAAAGGGCCAGTTTCTGTGCAACATTTCACGGATGCTTCTGAATACCCTTTACCGGAGGAGATAGTCCTGCAACTAACTCATAAAGATGTCGTTCTAAGCTATTTCAGCTCGCGGAAAAAGGATGTCCTTTCTTTACAGGGCGGAGATGCGCTTCGTTATAACGATGGTTTTTTAATTTCACCTTCTACAGGCAAGTATGTGGCTAAATTGTCTGCCAGAATGTTTGGCAACCTTCGTCAGTGGGAAGAGAAAGGTTATCAAGTACGTTCTTCCTCCGTCCGATTTGTTGTAGCGTGGAGGGCAAAAGATGCTCCGAAGGATGAACCGGAAACTGCTGTTCTGCTGCCAGAGATGAGGTTGGTTAAAGGGCTCTAAGTTCATTACTCGTCGTGCGTCAGGTGTCCCTACTCTGTTTTTGCTATGGACCATTATGTTCATTTTGAGCCGTTTTTGCTGATATCCTGCCACGTGCATGGACCGGTATGCTCATTTTGGGCCGATTTTGACGCTACCCTGACACACTATGGACCGGTATGGGCGGTATTAACAATGCACTGACCGTGTTTATCTGCAGTCTGTCCCACCTGTATTTCTTCCGACTATTCCAAATCTTTGCAAACCTTGCAAAGATTTGCCGGGGCGGTTTTGTCGGCTTAACTTTGCCTCAAAATCAGCGGGGTAATGCAGCGGTTCGCAGAAGAGTTTCATACGCTCTTAGTCGCAGGTTCGAATCCTGCCCCCGCTACCAATAATGAGGAATATGAGAACGCATTTTGAAATGGAATCAGTGTTTACTTTTACGGCGATGTCTTTTGTGTACATCCTGTTTTTGCTTATTTGGTCGTTGGTATTGGCTTGGCCGGTACAGCTTCTTTGGAATTGGCTGGTGCCGGGAATCTTCGGCCTGGGTAAAATAACGTTCTTTCAAGCTTTTGGGCTGAAGGTGCTATTCGGGTTTGTATTAGGGAAGGTAACCATTGAGGATAAACGCAAAAGAGAATGAGCTATGAAGATTCAATATGCATCAGATCTGCATCTGGAGTTTGCAGAGAACCGAAATTTCATTGAAAACGGGGGCCTGGAACCGGTTGGCGATGTTTTGGTGCTGGCGGGGGACGTGTCGTACCTGGGGGACCGGAATATGATAAAACGCCGGTTTTTTGACTGGTGCGCCGAGCATTTCAGGGAAACGTTGATTGTCCCGGGTAATCATGAGTTCTATCATGGCTATGACATTAAGCATACCATGGAGGACTATGAGTTCGCCTATAGGGATAATGTGCGGTATCTAAACAATAAAAGTGTGGTGCTTGGGAATACGGAGTTTTTCTTCACAACGCTTTGGACGCGCATAAGCCCGCTGCATCTATGGACTATTCAACTGGGTATGAATGACTTCCGGCACAGTGTGCTGGACGGAGCCCGGTTTTGTGCCAATGATGTGGATGGGCTGCATCCGCGGTGTATGGATTGGCTGTCGGGTTCTTTGACTGCGTCACGGGCCATGCATAAAGTGGTCATCACACATCATTGCCCTACACTGCGGGATGCATTTAACGGCTATCCCGGCGGGGCGTTGAATTCGGCCTTTCAGGTGGACCTTGACTCTTTTATTGAAGATTCCGGTGTGGACTACTGGATTTATGGGCATACGCATTTTGTCGGTGGATCTGGCAGTAAGATTGGTGGGACAACTCTGCTATGTAACCAACTTGGTTATGTGTTCCAGAATGAACATCTTGACTTTGACGGGAAGGCGTGCTTTGAACTTTAATCATAGTGGGATTAAAGGCTCTTTCTCCATTCTTTGACATGAAATCTGGCCAGTCTCTTTTGTTCCGGCTTTATCCTGATAGATATTCTTGCTGTTGTTCCCATCTTTAGTTGCTCTTTGTAGATTTCTTTTTCAGGTAGATTTGCAGATCTCGTTTGATAATGGCATTGGCCTTTTCCAGTAATGACTTGATTTTCAAATCGTCCTTGAGTGTGGAGGTGACGAAATCTGCCTTTAAGCCTTCTGACATTTTAAGTGCCTTCCGGCAGGACTCGACATCAGTGAGACTGTCGGCACTGATTAGTGAACCAAGCACGAAGTACAGCATTCCCGCTTCTTGTAGGGAGTCAATCAGGTTTTCCTTGGAATCGTTTGTCATATCGTGTGCGTTTTTTCCCCACAAAGATCGTGTATGCCAATGGCGTGTGCAAATCTTTGCAAACCTTGCAGAAATTTGCTTTTGTCGGAGGTTTTTCTATGCAATACATTTTGCTTATTTCCAAATCTTTGCAAACCTTGCAAAGATTTGCAGAGGCGCTGCGGGTGGGGTAACTTTGCACCAACTTGGCGGGGTGATGCAGCGGTTAGCAGCAGAGTTTCATACGCTCTTAGTCGCAGGTTCGAATCCAGCCTCCGCTACGGACAATGTAATATGTAATGTTTATGAATGTAGTGTTGAAAGAATCGGGTCTTACGCAGACCTCGGCGAATCATCTAGCCAATGTGGCCAAAGAGATGTATGAAAAACTGGATGCCCAGTTGGCGGCTATCCGTTTGCAAAACCGGGATTATACCCTGGCTGCAGGCGGGCAGGTATTCCGGATAGAGAATGAATCGGCCAAGGAGGAGCTCTTGTCGGTTGAGCCTGCGCTAAAGCAGATAGCTCAGTTAAAGTCGTTTATCGCTTATCTCCGAGAAGGAATCAAGGCCAAGGAGAGTCTGATGAGTGATTTGTCCCGAAATAAGCATTTGGACAAGCTTGTAAAGGAGGGACATAGGGAATTGCTGGCGCCCGATTATCCGAATCAAGTATCGGTGGAGGATGTGGTTGCGTCTCTTTCTGTGGAGGATCAGGCACACTATTTTGCGCTTGAGGCAAGATCGGCCACTTATGGGCAGTATATCCATCCCGATGGAGTGATAGCAAAGGCGCGGAAGGAGTTTTTCAGGCGGAAGAAAAATCCTGCGCAAGTTTCCGGCAGCGGTGCTGATGCGGAGATCAATACCTATAGTACTACGTTTTCTGCAGAGGAGGTGGATTCGACATTCTTTGCATTGCAGAAGATGTATCGGCGTTCGCAGGCAGAGTTTAATAAACTTAAGGCCTCGTTGGAGGAGCAGGCTGTTTCCAGGACAAGGGAGAAGCTTGAGTCGTATCAGCTTGAATGCAAGGAAGTGAAAGCAAAGCGGGATGCGGCTATACTGGAATATGAGAATGGAATCAAGAAGTTGAAAATTGCAATTCCGGAATCTCTTAAGGAGGTTTATGAAATGGTAAACCACGCTACTTCTGAATAGTTTGCACTAAGGAAACGGTCTCTGTTTAAGGGACCCTACCTGAATATACGCTCCCGGAGGGACTCTTTGCAAATGGCTATAGTGACGCTACAGCTATTGCGATTATCACCTGCAAAATGATAAATCGGTTACTATCAGGCGGAAGGCTCCCCTCCAATAATAAGAATAACCTTTGTTGTTGCTTTGGTTCTTGCTTTTGCTGCCTTCCGGTTATTGCTATAGCTATAGCCTTTTTGCCCTCCGGGTGCGTGTAAGTGTATTAATGAGTGAAAGAGTATGCGAGCTCAGTTAGAAATGGAATCAGTGTTTACCTTTACGGCAATGTCTTTGGTATTTATCTTGATGTTGTAAGTGTGGTCCTTGGTATTGGTATGGCCAGTGCAACTGTTTTGGAATTGGTTGATGCCGGGAATCTTCGGATTGGGAAAGATTACATTCTTTCAAGCATTCGGATTAAAGCTGCTTTTGGGATGACTTGGGCGTCCGTAGTGCTTTTACCGGTCCATCGGCCTGTACCCCTATGAGCAAAAAAGGCCGATTTTGAGGCTACTCTGCTAGGGGCGTGGAACGGTAGGAGCACCGAACCGGCTGGAAGGCGCTACACCATACTATTATTCTTCTCATTTCCTAATCTTTGCAAACCTTGCAAAGATTTGCAGGGGGCGGAGCGGCCGTGTATCTTTGCGGAAAAAGATTTATGACGAACCGATATACATATACGCCGGAGAGTTTACTGGGGCGGGACGGAAAAGTGAGCCCGTTCAACTGTATCCATGCCATTTCCAAGATGCTGAAGGGCAGGGGCCTTACCAACCAGAGTATCAACAAGGCGGTGGATGCTATGAAGGCCCTGTCGGAGTGTACGGGCATGGAGGGGATGGAGGCATTGGCCTTCGTTCCGGTGTTTGACAGGGATCTGACGGAAACGTCCACCGGAATAACGGACTTGGCCGATTATTATAACTGTCCCGTACTGGACGTAATGGGGTATTACTGTTTTTTGATTGACCTGGAGAAGGGCGGCTACCTGACGCTTGAAAACGGAATGGCCTGGTCTCCTTTAAAACGGAGGTACAGGGTGAATCCTACAGTTCTGGAGGCCATCCTGCAGGGGAAAGAAGTGAAGCAGAATCTCAAACCGGAGAAGCAGAAGGTCCTGGATCAGTGTGATTTCTGCGGCCTTGTCGCTGGCATGGTGGATTCCAGGAAAAAGGAGGGTATGGATACGCAGGAGCTCTTGGGAAACATCCTGCAACTGGAAGAGGCGTTCTCGGAATTTTCTATGGTTAAGTTGTTGAGAGAAAAAGAGATAACCATTGAAGACAGGGCGTTGTTTTATGTTGCCTGCGATGATTATACTCCTGGCGTAGACCGGTATACGGACCTCTTGGAGGTACTTGCCGACATCTTCGACTCTCCGGGGAAGCGCTTATCCGTCAGAAGTTCCATCATGCAGCTTGAGAACCCTCTGCTGAAGGAGGGATGGATAGAAGGAGTAGGGGAGCATAGTATTAAACTGACCAATGAGGGTGTCGGGCTCTTTCTGGGAGACAGGGCCAAGGCTTTTATTAAGCCCATAGAAGGCCTTGACTGCTATGGGTTTGCATCGGCGGTCAACAAGATATACCATGATGCGGATGAAGACAGGCCGGGATTCTCGGAGGAAATCAAGAAAAAGATGTTCCGCCTGGAGATCGCGAATGCGCGTCTTCCTTTCGTGGAAAAACTGGAGATGGATTATGACGACTTGGACCGCTTCCTCTTCTATATGGTTTGCTATGAATGCATGGAGGATGGTTCATTCGGGCTGTCAGACTTGTCGTGCATCTATCCGAAGGCCCAATCGGTGAGGATGTCCCATATGTTCAAGGCAGAGGAGCATCCGCTTCAAAAGGGTAAACTGGTGGAGTGCAGCAAGCAGGGCTTTTTCGATAGCTCTGTGCTAACGCTCACAGACGAAGGAAAGCGTCTGTTCTTTGGCGAGGATGCCCGGAATTTCATGGAAAAAGTAGGAGACAGGGACTACTTCCTCCCGGAGAAGATTGCGGAACGGCTACTCTATTTTAGTACGGAGACCCGGTCGCAACTTGACTTATTGGAGAAATGCCTTGAAGAAAGGAATTATGTGTCGCTTCGTAAACGCCTGGAAGAAAGGTGCATGCAAAGAGGGATAGCGGCTTTGCTCTATGGCCCGCCGGGGACGGGAAAAACGGAGAGCGTGATGCAGATAGCCAAGGCTACCGGCAGGGCCATCTATCATGTGGATATCAGTTCCACCAAGTCCTGCTGGTTTGGAGAAAGCGAAAAACTCATCAAGGCCGTTTTCAAAAAGTATGAGGACATCTGCGAGCACAGCGAACTGCGCCCTATTCTGCTTTTTAATGAAGCCGATGGCATCTTTTCCAAACGGAAGGACTCCGACTCCTCCAATGTGGCGCAAACGGAAAACACCATCCAGAACATCATTCTTGAGGAGATGGAACGCCTGGACGGCATTCTCGTTGCAACTACCAATATGGCCGACAATCTGGACGGGGCTTTTGAACGGCGCTTCCTGTTCAAAGTCAAATTTGAAAAGCCTACTGTAGAAGCGAGGAAAAGTATCTGGCTTTCCAAGATGCCATCACTTGCCGATGAGGAAGCCCAGGCGCTGGCTGCCGCCTTCTCTTTTAGTGGCGGTGAAATTGATAATATCGTCCGCAAGGCCACCATTATGGAAGTTCTTGACGGCAAGGGACCGGATCTTCAGGACATAAGGAGGCTTTGTCGGGAGGAGAAAATGCGCGGGGACAGCGCCAAAATAGGTTTTTCTTAAAAGCCGGTGATGCCTCAAGTGCTACTACCGGTCCACGCCCCCGGCATGGTAGCATCAAAATCGGCCAATTTTGCGCACAGGGGTACAGGCCGATGGACCGGTAGGAGCACTACAATACACCATACTACATTTAAACAAACGACCACATGCTTCCCACACGCAAACAATTCAAAGATTTCATTGCCGCCATCAGGCACGCACAGGAAAAGGAAGACAAGCTGGACAAGGCCTTCGAACTCATCTGGGACGATGACCAG
>Ga0310695_10013044_pt1 | contig 11510 bp, 6 predicted proteins | sample RumenRJG_04DNA_FD_203882 | JGI IMG/M metagenome (GOLD analysis project Ga0310695, IMG submission 203882) | Bovine rumen microbial communities from Lethbridge, Alberta, Canada - RJG_04 (v2) (version 2) | ecosystem: Host-associated > Mammals > Digestive system > Stomach > Rumen | place: Canada... | reverse complement strand
ACGAAGTCCTGCCAGTCGATCTGGACGCGCCTCAGCTCGAAGAAGCGTTCGAAGAATATCACGACCGCGGCGATCGCAAGCGCCACAAGCAGCCAGAACACGGGGCCTCCGGATATCGTCATAGGAAGTTTCCTTTCCTCTTTATGCGCTCAATTCGCTTCGCGGCCTCCGCGGACGCGGGCACGTCGCTCGCCACCACGAGCTCCAGCACGTGAACCGCCTGATAGTCGCGGCCGCGCGACTCAAATTCATCGGCAAGCCGAAACGCCGCGCGGGAGAACGCTGCGCGCGCCTCGTCGTCAAGCCGTACGCCCTGCGCGCGCGACATGCGGTAGGCAAGCACCACGTCGGCATAGTAGCGGTCTATCGCCTCGTCCATGCGCTTGAGCTTCTCCAGGGTCTTCGCGACCTTGTAGGAGAGCGAAATCCTCTGGCTCGGCGAAAGCTCCTCGCCCATCCTGACGCCGCGGTAGGCCTCGAGGGCCTCCTGGTAGCGCACGGGATTGTCCGCGCCCATCGCAAAGAGCGCGTCGGCGCCGAGCAGCTTTGCGCGCAGCCTGTCCGCCGCATCGACACCGTCCGCAAGCGAAACCCTCTCGAGCACGAGCACGGCCTCGTCGAAGCGCGCGAGCTCAATCGGCGCCTCTCCCTGGACCAGAAGCCCGCGCAGGGACGCAGGGGTGCCGGGATACTTCTCGGCAAGGCGCGTCACCGTCTGTATCGCCCCCTGGAAGTCGTTCTCGGCGAAGGCCGCGCGCGCAGACCAGACAAGCGCGTCTGGCGCATCAGGCGAATCTGGCGACTTCTCGGCGTATTCGGCGAAGAGCCTGCGCGCCTCCTGCCACGCGCCGCGGTTGTAGGAATGCTTCGCGAGCCAGAGCACCGCCATCGCCCTCACGTCGGCGTCGGAAGACTCCGCCGCAAGGCGCTTGACGAGCTTCTCCGCCTCTTCGTCAAGCCCCTGCCCGTAGAGGCACATCGCCTCGAGGTAGTCCATTCTCGGCTTGCGCGAGGCATCCTTTACGGCAACGTCCCTGAACACCTTCTGCGCCTCGGCGAACCTGTATTCCCGGTAGAGGCTGCGGCCACTGTCCTCGAGGTCCCTGAGGCGGACGATATCCTTTATGCGGGACGCCGATTCGCTCGCGGGATACTTCGAAAGAACCGCGCGGTACTTCGAGAGCGACTCGTCCGTCCGGCCGGCCTCGGCGAGCACGTCGCCCTGCTTCACGATCTCCATCGCGCGATCGGCGTCGCTTGTCGCCGTCTCCTCGGCGCGCGCGAACGCCTCGAGGGCCTCGTCGTGTCTGCCGAGCTTCGAGAGCGCCCAGCCGAGGCCGTCCTGAAGACGCGAGAGACTCTTCGAATCGGGCCATGTCTCGAATGTCTCGCGATACGCGGCGACCGCCTCGGCGAAGCGCCCCGCGGAGAGGTATGCGTCGGCTATCGAGGCGAGGCCATCGCGCGCGCCGGGCGCATCAGGCGCGTCGCGGACGAGCGAACGGACTATCGACGCGCCTTCGTCGAGCGTCGTCGGGTCGGCGAGCAGAAGACGGCCGAGGGCGTAGCCGGCAAGCCGCCTCGAGTCCATCGACGCGCTGCGCGCGAACGCCTCGCGCAGAAGCTTCTCGTCGGTGAGCTTGACGCTCGCCGCGGCAAAAGCGCGCTCGCTCGCGTTTGTTCCGCGCGCGGCGACGGCGCGCCACACCTCCTCCGCGCCGGACCTGTCGCCTGTAGCGGCCATAAGATCGGCGGCGAACATCTCGGAGTCTTCGTCTGCGAGCGCGTCCGTGGATTCCTTCACGATCTTGAGCGCATCCGCCGCGCCCTTCTCGGACATGGCGATCCGCGCCCTGAGGCGCGTGGCAAGCCGCGAGCAGGCCGGGTCGGCGAACTTGCGGTCGGCGAGGAGATAGCCCGCCTGGTCGTTTTTGCCGGTCTCGACGAGGGCGAGGGCGCGGAAGTAGACCAAGCGCTCATCCTCGGGGTTCTTCCACTCATCCATCGCCTCGAGGAGCTCCTTCCACTTTCCCTCGCGGGCAAAGCTTTCTGCGATGACGTCGCGGGCGGACGGATCGCCGGACTTCGCTGCGTGCGCGCGAGAGACGTCCCAGAGTCCGTCCCTGAGCGCCTCGCGCGCGACGGCAAGCTCGTCGCCGAACGCCTCCACGGACGCCATGAAGCAAATGGCGCCCGCCAGCAAACTTCCGACAGCTCTAAATTCAACTTTCAACTACCAACTCCAGACATCAGCCATCAAACCTTAGACTTCAGACAAGCCCGCCGAGGTAGCCCATTTCGGCGAGAAGCCGGTCGTTCTTCATCCAGTTCGGCTCGACGCGCACCCAGAGCTCCAGCGCGACGGGAATGCCGAAGACATCCTTCAGCTCGCGCTCCGCCGACTTGCGTACGGCCTTTATCGTGGATGCGGACCTGCCTATCACTATCGGCTTCTGCGACGGGCGGTTGACGAGAACCTCGGCCACGGCAGACCACCGAGAACCTTCGTCGACGACGCGCTTCACGACGATGCCGAGCTCGTGCGGCAGCTCCTGGTGAAGATGCGAAAGGTATTTCTCCCTGATCGCGTCGGCTATCGCGAGTTTGCGCGGATAGTCAGTCACGATGTCTTCGTCGAAAAGGAGCTCCCCCTCCTCGGCGAAACCAAAGAGCGCGTCAAGGACATCCTTCGCGCCGCCCTCGGTCGTTGAAATGGACTTGACCCAGACGGGATCGATATTTTTATTGGAATGTTCGAATTCCGAGTTCGAGTTCGAGAGTGGAGTTTTTCTTTTCTCCAACTCCGACTCTGAACTCCAACTGGTCTCTACCGCCTCCTTCCACGCGTCGCGGAACATCCTCTCGAAGAACGGCGACTTGTCGGCCTTGTTGAGGACGAAGACGACCTTCTCGGGCTTCTCCTTGGCGATGCGCTGCATCCAGCCGATGTCCTCGAGCTGCGGCTCCTGCGCCGCGTCGAAGACTACGCAAGTTATGTCGGCTCCCGCGGCGCTCCTGCGCGCCATGCGGTTGAGGAGCGTGCCGAGCGTGCCGACGGCCTTGTGGAGACCGGGAGTGTCGAGGAGGACAATCTGTCCGCGAGGGTCGGCAACTATGCCGCGTATCGTGTTGCGCGTCGTCTGCTCGACGGGGGATACGATCGAGACCTTCTCCCCCACGAGCGCGTTCACGAGCGTGGACTTGCCCGCGTTCGTGCGCCCCACAACCGCGACTGTCGCTACAAGCGCCATTACGGAACGGGGAAGTTCGCGACAAGCGCCGCGGCTTCGCGCTTCACTCTTTCCTGGACGGTGGTGTCTGCGATGTTGTCGAGGACGTCGGCGATCCACGTGCCGATCTTGATCATCTCCGGCTCCTTCATGCCGCGCGTCGTCGCGGACGCAGTTCCGACGCGGATGCCGGAGGTCTTGAAGGGAGACTCGGTGTCGTAGGGGATCGTGTTCTTGTTGACGATGATTCCAGCTGCGTCGAGAGCGGCCGCGGCATCCTTGCCGGTGATGCCCTTCGACTTCTTGACGTCGACGAGGAAGAGGTGGTTGTCCGTTCCTCCGGAGACGATCCTGTAGCCGCGGTCCTGGACGGTCTTGCACATCACCTGGCAGTTCTTGACGACCTGCTGCGCGTAGCCCTTCTTCGCCTCGCTCATCCACTCGCGGAAGACTACGGCCTTCGCAGCGATGATGTTCTCCAGGGGACCGCCCTGCATTCCGGGGAACACGGCCGAGTCAAGCGCCTTCGCCCACTTCTCCTTGCAGAGCACCATGCCGCCGCGCGGACCGCCGAGCGTCTTGTGCGTCGTCGTGGTGACGAAGTCGGCGTAGGGAACGGGCGAGGGATGCGCGCCGCCAGCGACGAGGCCGGCGATGTGCGCCATGTCGACCATCATTATGCAGCCGACCTTGTCGCATATCTCGCGGATGCGCCTGAAGTCGATCGTGCGCGGATAGGCGGACGCGCCCGTGAGGAGGATCTTGGGCTTGACCTCCATCGCCTGACGCTCCATCGCGTCGTAGTCGAGCATCTCGGTCTTCGGGTCGACCGTGTAGGGAACGATGTTGTAGATCTTGCCAGAGAAGTTCACGGACGAGCCGTGGGAGAGGTGGCCGCCCTGGTCGAGCGACATCGACATGATCGTGTCGCCCGGCTTGATCGTCGCAAAGTACACGGCCATGTTCGCCGCCGAGCCACAGTGGGGCTGGACGTTCGCGTGCTCCGCGCCGAAGAGCTCGCACGCGCGCTTCCTCGCAAGCTCCTCCGCCGCGTCTACGGGAAGGCAGCCGGAGTACCAGCGCTTGCCCGGATAGCCCTCGGCGTACTTGTTCATGAGGACCGAACCCGCCGCCTCGCGGCAAGCGCGGGAAGACGTGTTCTCGGACGCGATCAAGTTGATCTCGGCGTCCTCCTGCCTCGTCTGCGCCTCGATCGCGGCAAACACCTCGGGGTCGTCGCGCATAAGCCCCGAGCAGTCGGAAAGACGCTCCGCGCGCTCGAGCTTCCAGCGGCGGCGCGCGTGGCGCTCGCTCTCGTCGACTGGAGTCGCGATAAACGCCTTCGCGATTTCGACGGCGTAGGAGGGAGAGACGACGTCTGCACCGAGGCAGAGCACGTTCGCGCCGTTGTGCTGGCGGGTGATCGTCGCCGTGTCGGTCGTCGCGCAGACGGCGGCACGGACGTTCTGGAAGCGGTTTGCGGCCATCGACATTCCGATGCCGGAGCGGCACACAAGTATGCCGAAGTCGGCTTCGCCGGAGGCCACGGCCTTGGCGACTTTCGCCGCATAGTCCGGATAGTCGCAGCTTGCCTTGTCGGCAGGGCCCATATCGACGACCTTCGCGGCGCCCGCAAGGGCGTTCACGAGAGCGGCCTTCAGTTCTACGCCGCCGTGGTCGGAACCAATCGCAATGTTCATCTTGTTTTCCTTGGTGTTGTCGCTTGTACAGCAAAAGTGAGGTAATATTATACCAAATCTGCGCTCTCTCGGCGGCACGCAGTATATTTTATCCTAATTTTCCGTCTTCGCAAAATCAGGATTGGGCGCGCGTCACGAGATGAGTCCGCGGCGCAGGCCAATGGCGACGGCCTCCGCGCGGTCCGCGGCACCAAGCGCATCGAAGAGGTTCTTGAGGTGGTTCTTCACCGTGTTGGGGCTGAGATGCAGCATGTCGCCGATCTCGGCATTGGAGCATCCCTTGCTCACAAGCACAAGTATCTCCTTCTCGCGTCCCGTGAGACCGCGCTCCGACTTGCGCGCCTCGTAGGCGCTGCGGACCGCGTCGGACACTGCAAGATCGCCCGCCATCACCTTCTTGAGCGCGCCGATTATATTTACCGGGGAATTGTCCTTGATGACATATCCGCGCGCCCCGAGGGTAATCGCCTGATAGACGTCCTCCTCGGAGTCGGACATTGTAAGCATCACGACCTTCTGGTCGGGGAACTTCTCGCGAACCGACTTGAGCGCCGCGATTCCGCCGGTGCCCGGCATCCTGACGTCCAGCAGAAGTATGTCGGGATGGACCTTCTCGACAAGCGAGACGGCTTCCGCCCCGTCGTCCGCCTCTCCGACGAACTTGAACTCCCTGTCCGTCATGATCACGTACTTCATGCCGATTCTGACGACGCTGTGGTCGTCAACTATTGCCACGGTTGTCATATCGACGCAACCTCCACTTCTACAGATGTCCACCTGCCTTCGACCCCCCACGAAATCCTCATGCCGTTCCTCTTGGCGCGCTCCCTCATCCCGGCGAGCCCGAAATGACCCGCCTCCGGACCAAGCGCCGCCGCCGCGTCGAACGGCTCGCCGTCGTTCAGCACCCTCAGCACGAATCCCCTCTTCCCGTTTCCAGTCGACGGATCGCTCACAAGCACGATGTTCTTCGCCCTGCCGTGCTTCAGCGCATTCGTCGTAGCCTCCTGCACGATGCCGATGAGATCCGAGAAAAAGGCCCCGGGCAGATGGTCCGGCAGCCCCCTGAGGCGGCAACGCGCGTTGACCTTGCCGCGGTCCAGGTGCCGCATCATCTCGCGGAACACGTCCTCGGGCTTGCGGTCGAACATCTCGTCGCAGCGAAGGTTGAAGATCGTCGCCCTGATCTCGGACTTCGCGTGCGCCAGGATGGCCGCCGCGCCCTTCACCGCCTCCTCGACGGCCGGAGGCACTTCCGGCGCGATCGAGAGCGAGCTTTCCATGAGCATCTTGGCCCCCGCGAGGTTCTGCTCTATCGTGTCGTGCAGGTCGGCGGCCATCCGCTTGCGCTCGGCGTTTATCGCGGCGATTCTGCCGCGCTCGCGCGTGTCGCGTACGATGCGGACGATGCCAATGGCGATGAGCGCCGCAAGGAGCGTTCCGACGGCCAGCGCAGCGGCGTTGAGGACGCGCGCGTTCATGCGCCTGCGCCATTCCCCGTCCGGAATGAACTCAATGTCGCCAGGAGATGCCGCCGCGAACGAAATGGACTTCATCACCGGCTGGCGGTCGTCTGTGAGCGCATCGGAAACCGACGGCTCGGCAACGGCCGTTATCCGCGCGAGGGGGCGCATCTCCTGCGCGTTCTCGAAGATGTCCGGCATCGGCCCCTCGAGGTGCACCCTGCACGTCACGTTGCTCACGGCGACCACCAGCTCGGAGCTCTCGCCGTCGCCTTCGACCCGTATCACGCGCGCGACAAACGACATCCGCCTCCAGACGATGTCGTTCATGCTTCCGTTGTCGCTGTAGTACTGCCAGCGCAGATAATCGTCGAGATCGCCGTACTGCGGCTCGGGAAGCCCCGCCCATTCCCCGGCCCTTGCCGACATTCCGCACAGCTCGCCGCATCCGTCTACCTTTATGGGGAAGCCTACGACGTCTACCCTGAAGCCCGGCGAAATGCCATCCGGGACGTCCATCTCGACCTTGAGCCCGTGCGTGCCGTCCTGCAGATAGAAGAACCGCTTCCTCGCGCACACAAACGTGACGACGCCCCTGACGAGCTTTGCGTGGCAGTCGCCCGGACGCGGCGAAAAGGACATGAGCTCGGCCACGGGAGTCGGCTCCAGGTCGAACGGCGAGGCGCGCGGGGGCTTCTTCACGGATATGTCGGACGGCGAGGCGACCTCCATCTGCACGCCGCGGAACTCGGCGCGCATGTTGTACGCGGACATCGCGCATCCGCAGACCTCGAGTTCCGCGTCGAGGAGCGGACGCCACTCGGTCTCAGTTCCAGGCACGTGCGCCACGAACCTTCCCTCGTCCGTGTTGAGCGTAAGCTGGACTATTCTTGCGTTGGGGTCGAGCCGCGAGGATTCCACGGACCTTACGCCTGCAAGGACCCCCGACATCCTGACGCGCGCGTTGTCGAGGCGTCCGCCGCGCATGTCGAAAAGCGTCTTCTCGGCGAATGGAGGCAAGGGCAGTCTTCCGACGATCTTTATCGAGGACGCCTTTATGCCGGGCGCAAACGCCAGCGGCGTCGCGACGCCCTTCACCTCGATGACGTCTCCAAGCCTGAACGAGTCCGCGCCGTCGATGTGCGCAGTCGGCGTGCGCTGCGTCTCGCCGGAGAAGTATATGCCCCTGCCGTTGGGATCGGCGACATCGGCGAAAACGCCCGACGCCTCGCGCCATCCGACGACCTGCGTGACGACGCCCGTCGCGCAGACATTGCGCGATGCGGCGGCCTCAGCGCGCGTCATCGACGCAACGTCGGAGAATGTCAGTGCGGCAATCGCGAGGCATAAAACCATAGGCAATCCCTACGTCATCGGAAGACAAGGATCAATCCATTGACTTCTGCTGTAAGGCTGACAGTTGTTTCGCCTTTCACTGCTGCCCAACGCCCACGCTCGCCAACCGTTGTGAACGGTGTGCCGGCAACGTCCACATCGCCCGAAAGCGTTCCGTTCGGAACGGAAAGGAGCGTTAACGATTTTCCTCGCATGCTTGCGGGCGACGGGAGATCTTCAGAATTCGTGATCGCGAGAGTGAACGCCGACAGATTGCACTCCCCGAAGTTCGACAGCGTCAGCCCAGCGACGTAGCACATCGTGTCCGCTCCGCTTCCGGTGACAGCCACCCTCTGCGAAAGAGTCGGCGCGTTGCTTATATTCATATTGCCGATTTCCGCCGGTCCGTCCTGAAATTCAAACAAGAGCACTGCATCTGCCACTCCGAAATTGAAGGCCGCGGCGTTCGTGAAGTACGAATCGGCGCTCTCGAACGTGACGCGCGTTCCCGCCACCTCGTCAACGAGCACCTGCGAACCTGTAAAGCCGCTGTTGTCGCCGGAGAACGTTACATCGCGACGGATCTTTAGAAAGCCGTCGCCGGAAATATCGGACGCGACACGTAGCGGATAGTTTTCGGACGACATCAGCCAGCAGTCGCGCAGATATAAATAGGTGTAGGCGGGCAGTTCCAGTTTTGCGACGGCGATATCGACATTCGCCGCGTCCGACTTGAGTCCAAAGCGTTTCATCACGAGCGTACCCGCGCCAAAAACTCCTTTTCTGAGAAGCATCTGCTTTCCGCCGTCGGCCGAATTCGCCGTGCGGAACTGGACGGATACTCCCGGCGGGACGACAACCGCCGAAACGGTCACCTGCGCGGTGAATGCGACATCGCCCACATTGTAGCCGAAATAGGCGAGGCTATCTGCGCCCGGTACGATTCCGTTCTTCCAGTTGGAAGGCGAATGAAACAGCGTATCTTGGTCTCCTGCCTCTCTCGTATCGATCCAGATGCAGACATTGTCGACCAAAGCGTATGTCCCGCCAGTCTTGGAAATCGTGTAGAGCGATTCATCCTCGCCGACAGTTGCCTTGACGACAACACGGTCAAGATACCTGTCATCCGTGAATGCAAGCCCCTCCGGCAGAACCGGAGTCGCGCCGGCATCGAAAGAAAGCCGTACAAATCCCCCGCGAGGTCCGATCTGGATGTTTCCGCTGTAGTTATTTGCAAGAACTACCGTACCGCCGTCAAGAACGATTGAGCCGACCGAGACTCCCGCAGGCAGTGTCGCTGGATTAAAAGTGTCGCCGATGACGGACAGTCTGTCGATAAAGCCACGACTTGCCGACGTCAGCTCCGCATTCCCTCCGTTCCACTCCAGATTGCAGACGACTGCAGCATCGCTTTCCAGCTGCATTTTTCCTTTCAGAACGGTCTCACCCGCCAGCGTTACATTGTTGTAGACCCTCAGATAGCCCTTTACGGTGACGTCAGAATTCACGATCATGTGCTTTCCCGCGGCTGTTCCGCCATCAAACCAGCTGTTGTAGCTTCCATTGGCGACCACTTCGATCTTCGCGACCGATATATTGCATGTGTCGTAATTCGAGTAGTCCGCATGGATGCCCACCCGGTTTAGGCTTAGCGTCCCTTCGCCGTTCATCTCCTGAACAAGAAGATGCTGATTGGTCGTCGCCGAATCGGCTTGCTGGAACGTTGGCGAAACATTGGCACCGACAACAATATTGGAAACGACAGTCTTCCCAGTCTCCGCCTTGAACTTGATAAGGGAGGAATTAGTGATTATTGCCGTCTGCCACTCCGCCGGCGTCGCGGAATCCCACACTTCGCTATCAGTCCAGCTCTTGTCGTTCTTGCCAAGCCATGTGACTTCAAACGTCGCCTCTTCGGCGCGGACGGACGTTATGGCCGTTAATGTCAACGCGGCAAACAATGCAGTTGGTAAAATATTTGCTCTCATGCGAGAATTCCTCCTATTTGAATTTTCAAAATGATTTTACCATAAACAGGCGCAGACCGCTATAGTCCATTCGGACCATTGGACTTATGCGCCACGGCTCGCAGGGCGAGACGGTCGAGAACAACGCCAGGATCGACCGCTGCAATCCGAATGCGGTTTACGCCAGGGCGAAGGTGCTCGCTTTTGACGAATGCGCGCACAAAGCCGTCCTGCACCGCCGCAGACCTGCCAGGACCGTTCTCGTCGCTTGAACCGTCGGAGTGCGGAACCTCCACGAGAATCGCCTCGCTATGCGAATTCACCGCAACGGACACCCTAAGCTTCAACCCGGGATAAAGCCTGTAGTCCGGCAGGAACTGCAGCACAAGTTCGCCAGGCGCACCTTCGCCATGCCATTCAAGTTCATACTCCAGCCACGCGCCTTCGCCGACGCCATCGACCACAGGCAGGAGCGCCATCGCACGCGATGATATTCCAATTCCTGCGACAGCCTTCCACGCGCCGCCGCGCCCGGAAACGCCGCTAGACTTCATATCTGCCGCATCCACCCAATCTCCGGACGCAATGCCGTCACCGCCGGCAGTCGCATGAAACCAGTGACGTTTATCGCCCGGTTCCTTCCACGGCCACTGCATCTGCGACGCCCAGTTGTTTCCGCCCGGACACCACCATTCCTTCGCATCGAGCGTATCAAACCAGAACCTACGCCACTTGCCGCCGAAAACCTCGTCGTATCGCGCCGTCAACGCTGCGAGACGCGGCCTCAGGCGTTCGCGCGCACTTTCTTCAAGTGCGTCGCTGGCCATGAAAGCAAGGCCCGCCTCCGACATGAACCTCGCCTGGTAGCCGACCGCCTCATACCATGAATCGCGCCAGCCCGGCGCAAGAAGCGCCTCTATCGCGGCGTCTTCGCGCGCAAGCGCCGCATAGTCCGCAGCAAGCGCCGCCTTCTCCGCATCCGTCAGCTTCGCAATCCACTGCCGGCACATCAGCTCGGGCTTGCGGATTGTGCCCAGCCGGTAGTATTCGGACAGATGCGCGGCGACACGTTGCGCGAGCGACACCTGCGACGCGCCGAGAAAACGTCGCGCCCATCCTTCAAGGAAGCGCGTCTGCGCGTCGGCGCCCCACGCCTCCGGCGCCCACGCAAACCGCGCATATGCGTCTATAGCGATGTCCGCGGGCTTGAAGTCGCCGACATTCATGACCCAGACCTCTCGCGCATTGTTCGCCGCGCACTTCGCTGCCAGCTCATACCAGATGAATCCAGGCGCGGTCGTGCAAACATGAGTGTAGGAGTGCGGTCCGCCGAAATACGAAACGTGCCAGTAGATGCCGCCCGGATGCGACGCGGCGCAAGGTCCGCCCAGCCGACGGACATAGCCGAAATTGTCGTCCACCCACACGATCGACGTGCTTTCAGGAACGTTCAAGCCGCTGTCATAAATCGGCAACACTTCCTTGTAAGGTATGAATATCGTCGAAGGCGGCGCGTCATGGCGCGGCGCGACATATTTTGCGAGCATGTTCGTCTGGACGGCGAACACGGACTCCATAAGAGCCACCTTGGACGACGCGTCTCCCGCGCCCTTCATGGGCTCGTCGTGGGTGCCGCGGATGCCTAGCGTCCACTGCGCCTCGCAACCGCCGTAATGCTCCGCCGCCCATCGCCAATATTCATCGATGTTTGCCTTGTTGGTCGCATAGTTCCACTCTCCTTTCGCTCCCCTGTCCCAATACACGTTGTTTCGCAGCATTGGTTCGCAGTGGGAAGTGCCGATGACAATACCCATG
>Ga0310695_10013043_pt1 | contig 11511 bp, 1 predicted proteins | sample RumenRJG_04DNA_FD_203882 | JGI IMG/M metagenome (GOLD analysis project Ga0310695, IMG submission 203882) | Bovine rumen microbial communities from Lethbridge, Alberta, Canada - RJG_04 (v2) (version 2) | ecosystem: Host-associated > Mammals > Digestive system > Stomach > Rumen | place: Canada... | reverse complement strand
AGTATTACAACTTCTGAGGAGACGGGGACTATTATTTCTGCAAATAGTTCATATTCTATAGAAAAGAATGATCAACTCTCTAAAGTAAAATCTGAGTATATCTATGGTGAGAAATCTGGTGCATCAAGAGATTTTTATCGTACAAACCTGAAGAGTGATAAAATAAAGAATGTTACAGTAACTAAAGATAAGGGTTATGTCCTTGATCCGCAAGATGTAATTATTACCAATGCTCGTTATGAAGATTATGTTGGCGGTTTACAGTTTGCAGTAGAAAAGGCTGCCTCATTAAATAAAGGGAAGACAGATCCCTCGGAGTATGTTCAGGTCTGGGTAGGCAATGGTACTTATACAGATTTTAAAGGTTTTGTTATGCGTGACAAAGTCTCTGTTTATGGTGGCTTTCCTGCAAGCACTATAAAGTCGCCCAGTAATAATGAGCGTCATGCGTTAGTTTCTGAATATATACCATTATCAAGTTTAAATTCTGCTTTGGAGAGTAAAAAGAATAATTATGAAACAATTCTTCAAATCCAAGGTACTGTGCCATACACTGAATATGAATTTAATCAGGAAGTATTAAAACAGGATAGTAATCATCCAGACCTGCTTTTTCAAGATAAAGATTATGAAGAAACTGGTGATAAAACAATGACAACGACTACATCTATCACTATTCCTGCATATTATACAAGATATTGTGAAATTGAGAATGAGGACTTAACGGCAAGTAAAATTTCTAATTCCTCTTTTGATACGAATAGTAGTGGTTGGACAGTGGACGCTTCACTTAATTCAACTTCTAATGGTTATTGGAGTAACAAATCTTATACTAATAATGATATCGCCATAAATAAGTATCTGGATATCTGGAGTAGTAATTCTGGTCCTGGTCTTGGAAATGGTAAAGCATATTGTGCAATTTCATTAAATCAAGGCAATTATCGTTTTGAGGCTAATGCAGTTGGAGTAAAACAGAATGCTAGTAATACAAGCATAATCCCTGCAACACCAGCAGACAATGTATATTTGTTCTGGACAACAGATATCAATGATATCCCTTCAGAAAACAGAATTCTAGTTAAAACGAATAATAGAAGACCAGAACATTTTTCAATTAATTGTTCATTGGCAGAATCTTCTACGGTTTATTTTGGATTAATGACTGTAGACGTTGGCGAAGGGCAGGTTAGAGCCAATTGGATGGCTCTTGATGATGTTAAGTTGTTTGGTGTTGGGACAGTTCAGAATTGGTTTGAAATTGAGGAAAAAGGTTATAATATTGTAAGTGATTGTACCGATCTTATCCAAAATCCAGGTTTTGAGAATGTAACAGGAGGTAGTGCGTGGGCTGCAGATAAAGCAGGTTATGGTTGGAATGTTGATGGCGCAACCGTATCTTATTCTCAAGGTAGCTCAAATAAAACAGCTCATGGTGCGAATATAACGCTAGGAGCTAATGGCTTTTATCAAGAATTGGAGGCCTTGGAAGAGGGACTTTATCGTGTTTCATGTCAAGGGATTAGAATGTCTGGTGACGTAAAATTGTTCGCTAATGGTGTGGAACGTTCTCTTCAGCCATTAGATGATAATGATGGAAAGCCAACTTTAGCTGCAGCAGTAGATCTCTTCTTTGCAGGAAAGTATAATAAAAATTGGGTTGATGTTTATGTAGGCAAAGCTGGCTATTTGCGATTTGGATTAAAAGGCAGTGGTAATGCGTTCTGTGATAACTTCAGTTTGGAAAAACTATCTGTTACAGAAGCTAATCAAATAAGTTCTTCGTTGACAGAATCCCAATCTCTTGAGAGAACGGAGAAAGCTTATACTACTCTGCGTAAACCTGTCCTTTATATGCCAGATATATGTATGACTACGTATTTCCCAGGAAAAGTTAACGGCTCTGATGATTTGAGCAATAAGAATAGAGCAACAAATAGAAAGAATGGGGATTTAACTCCAGATGTAGGTTCTGGGTATATTGTTTATTCGGATGTGCTGTGGGATGGATTTACAATAAAGAATGGTTTTTACAATAATTATTATGCAAATCGTGACGGTGGTGCTGGGGTGCGTATGTTTGAAGGCGCAACGCTTCAGAATTGTGTAGTTGTTGACAATGGAAATATTGGGGCTATACGTTCGCGTGGAGGTGGCGCTTATTGCGATGGTAAGACTTCAAAAGTGATAAGTAGTTTCTTTATTAGGAACCTTAATTCTGGTAAACGTTCAGAGAATAACGACTTTGATACAAATGGAGGTGGCATCTATATGCTGGTAGGTACTTGTTATAATTCGCTTTTTGCAAATAATATATGCTGGGGAAATGATTCTCGTGGAGCGGGTACCTATATAGAGTCTGCTACATTCTTTAACAATACTGTCACTTTTAATAAATGTATAAAGAGAGATGGAAATTATAATAATAGCAAAGGAGGAGGTGTGCATCAATACACCGGAACTATGGGGCCAACTCTGAATGTGTATAATACGATTTTCTATAAAAACTCTGGTCCGGCAATTGGATCTCAAAATGAAAATAGTTTGACGTCTTTCCGCAATTGCTATATTCAGTCAGAAAGTAATTTGAGCAAACCGATTCAATCTAAATTTACAGATTGTGAATATGGAAAGAATCTTTCAAATCCTTTTATGAAAGGTGATGCTGCCCAGACGGAGAATAATTATCGATTAGCAAGCAGCTCTTCGTGTGTTAATGCAGGTGTAATACCTTCTGACCAAGTGGCTACGTTCCCTAAGAATGATGTGGACTTTGCAGAACGTGTTCAGGATTGTCAGGTTGATATCGGGGCATACGAGTATGATGCGGCGATGGATATCAAGCCGGGATATGAGATTATTAATGGGGAACTTTGTGCTGTCTATTATGCTACTGCAAACGGTAATGACGGCGGAGATTCATCAGGTAGTTCGCCTGAGAATGCTGCTTGTGCGATGAAATTGCAGAATGTGCTTGATGCAGCAGGCAGACTGAAGTTCGACTTGGCTAATATTACCAATAAGAATGAAGAGGGATATAAAAAGTATTCTACTTCTGCAGTTACCATAGAGGGAACTGTGACTGCCAAGGAGGAGGTGTATAATAGTGAATCAGGAATTGCATGGACGGATGTTGCAGATCAGGACCTTGCGAATGTAAAGCATGTAATAATAAAACTGGCAGATGGCGTGTATATGCCTACCAGATCTACTAACAACAACATGGCTACTGGTGCTGCGGAAGATGAAATACTGACTCACTCGCTGATTGTGCCTCATGGTGTAGAAGTGTGGGGAGGATATAAGTTCGAGAATGGTGCAAATGATAATTTCTTGGAGTATTCTCGTGACATCATGACTCATAAGTCTATACTGTTGAGTGGTGTAAAGAACGAACGCTCTGGAAGTATAGGTAAGGCATATCATGTAGTAGCATTTACTAACCATCTGTATGATCTTGATGGTGGAATGGAAGAAACGAATGAGGCTAATGCTGAACTGCAAAACATAGAAGACCGTGCAATACTTGACGGTGTGTTTATTCAGGACGGTTCGGCAAATGGTGTAAACGAGGCAGACAAGCATGGAGGTGCAGCTGTAGTTACCAACTATGCCCACATACGTAACTGCATCATCTATGACAATACTGCCACTAAGCAGGGTGGAGGACTGTATCTGCAGCCAGGTGCCTTAGTTAGCGGCTGCATCTTCAAGGAAAATACTGCTGACGAAGGAGGTGCCATATATGTAGAGGAACCGACTGCAGAGCAGTTGAACCAGTATAGCGAAACAGAGCGCGATAAAGCATACGCACGAGTTTATAACTCTACTGTAGTGAATAATACTGCCAGCGTAAAGGGTGGCGGCATATTCTTTGAGACAAACATCAGAGCCAAGGGAGTGGTTCTGTGGCAGAATACTGCCAACGATATGAATAATGTGGCAGGTACATTCGACTCGGAAGCTATTCAGGAGGAGAAGAACTATCCGTTCTCTTATTGTACCGTACAGAACAACCGTCTGCCAGGAGTAAACAATCAGGAAGTAACTGGAGATGCCACAGAAGGTGTAAGATGGAATACCAGCGACAAGATATATTGGAAGGGACAGTTTACAACAGCCAGCACTGCGAAAACAGACGAGGATAATATAGAGTATAAGGTATTCGGAAGTTTCTATTATATCGACCGCGTATCGGCTCTGGTTCGTACTGGTATGCCATATACGATGTATGCAAACTTGAGAAATGATTATCCTTCGTTAGAGTTGACAGATATAGCTGGCGTATATCGTATGGGCTACGAAGCAACTGACGCAAAGGGTGCTGACTATAAAAGCTATTTTGGAGAGGATAATGAACTGGTAACCAAAGTCAACAAGTATCTGGAGATAGGAGCCCGTGCGCTTAATACTCAGATGGATCTTGACGTAGAGAGTGCTCCTATACACATGACCAGGCTGTTTGTCGCTAAGCCTGAGAATGTTGATGCACAAAAAGCTAATGCTCTGCTTACCAGTGGAGACCCGCTGTATAGTCTTCAGGGTTCATCGATGGCTAACCCGTTTACGAAGTTCTCTGATGCTTTGGACTATATCGTGAAGTTGAGGAATTTTGCTCCCCAATATGCTAATACCCACTTCGAAATATTTGTCGCAGGAGGAAACTATTACCCCTATCAGAACCCATTGGGAGAAGAAGGCTATGCCCGAAGCTCTACATTCGTTTTACCAGAGGCTGTTACCATTATTGGCGGATTGAATCCTAACGAAAACTATTGTCAGTCGGGATATGACTTCGTTAAGAATCAGTCGGAGACTGAGAATGATAAACTTACAAACGATTTGTTGGATGAGGAAAATAATGAATTAGAAGATAAGACTATTAATGGCGTAACCCTGAAGAGAGCTGTCACTGACGTAATTCGCGAGGAGAGAGAGCGCTTCGACCTCAATTATAATAATGTGTTCGAACCTTGGGAGTTTACACGAGAGACGGTATTCTCTGGTAGTACCCCTCGTGGTAACGAAAACGAGGATAACGTATTCCACGTGTTTACCTGTTTTGCTGACCCTGCTCATGTTGGCACCTTACCTGATTTGGAGTTACCACTTCGTCAGCGTATGATAGTGCTTGACGGACTTACAATTAAAGAGGGTAATGCTCGCGACCATGAGGAGGCAAGTATAAATAATGTAAGTATGTTCTATAGAGGTGGCGGTATCTTGGTAGACGGTAGTTGGAATGATGCTAGTAAAAATAGTAATCAGGTAGATCCGAACGAAAAAGGTGCCCGCGATATACCTTTAACCATATCCGATTGCTTGTTCCTGGACAATAATGCTATACAGGGTGGTGCCATCTTTACCAATGGTACTCTGAATGTGTTCAGCAGCTCGTTTGTTAAGAACTATGCGCAGGGACCAAAGAGCAATGCAAATCAGACCTCCAGTGATAGAACAGATGCTATAAATGCTATACAGTATACTGGCGGAGGTGCCATAGCTACTACAGGCGACCTGTTCTGTGTGAACACTATATTTGCCAATAACGAGGCTATGCTTGGCGACACCAAGGATATGATGCTACAGGGCACAAAAGGTTATTACCAGCAGGGCTTTGGCGGTGTTATCTGGGGAGCAACTGGCTCTACTGTTAAGTTGCTTAACTGTAATCTGGTTAACAATCAGGCTGTAAGTTACCCAGGAGTCTATCTTGCTAATCCCAATAAGGTTGGCGATATGCGCCACTTCGCAGTAAACACGGTGTTCTGGGGAAATAAGGCTACTGGTGTTCCAGGTAATCTGAGTGGATCATTTGCTCACATCATAGAAATCAATGATGACGTGATGACATTCAGAGGAATGAGCGAAAAACGTAACCTTTCAACTCCTTCGGGTGTAGAAACTATGTATTTCTGTGCCTACGAAGAAGGAACAGGACCTAAGGATGTTAAGGCTACGGAAGGTGAACCTCATGCAATAGCATTTACAGGAGATTGGAATGGTATTCGTGAATCAATGAAGGCTGGTGGCATCTATTATAATAATAATGTGGTGATAAATGCAGATAACGACGATGTAGACGGGCCTAACTTCCAGTTGGCATCAACAGCCCCAGGTAGAGACGGATATAATGCTTCGGCTAACTGGATGCCAAGCCGCGTGAATAAGCTTACGGATAATGGCTGGTCGTATCTTACTGTGGCTCCAAATAGTAATGATGAGATGGAGTTCAAGGTGGAAACAGACAATTCTGGAAAGAAGGCTTTCGAGGTGGACCCTTCTACTGATTCAAGTACTGGCGGAATCTTTAACTACAATTCTTATGAGTATTCAAAGGATTTTGATTTGAATCTGATGCCATTAGGTAGCGTTGATGATAATGGACGAAACTACTACATGAAGTTTAATGGTTCTGGTATGACAGACCAGATGTCATCCAGTGGACAGAGCTACATGCAGCGTATATCATCTAACCCGCTTACCAGAGAAACTTATAATGCTTATATAGATATAGGTGTGTACGAGTATCAGCATCGTACACTAAAGATTAATCAGGGTAGTGAGATAGATGTTATCTGGGTAACGGATAAGGAGAATCCGCAGACAGGTAACGATGGATATAGCTGGGAAACGGCAACCAGCAATATTCAGGTAGCCATAGAGACGTTGCTGAAGAGCCGTAATAATCATGGTAAGCGCCTGAACATCATAGCAGGTAGCTATAAGCCAATGACGGTAGTAAATGGCAACTTGGGATATACTATCCAGACGAGTGCCTATAACGATGGCGTATATACACCGTTTATTGACGAATATGGATCTACGGAAGAAGTTACGGCTTATGGTGTGAAGTATATCAACTTGCGAGGTGGATACGATAAGCAAATACCAGATGAAGGTGGTTATAACTACCAGAAGAACCAAGTAATATTCTCAATGGAGCAGCGAACAGGTGTTAAGGAGGAAGAACTTAACCACATCCTGAATATTGCTGATGTGGAGCAGTATAAAACTACAGTAGTACCGAAATGGGAATATGGAGAAAATGAATATATAATTACAGGTTTCACTGTTAACTCGCAACCAACAGGCGAGGCAATCCCTGTTATCGTTGAGGGTATAACTTTCGAGAATACATTGGCACAGGGAGGTACTGAGGGTGCTGCGATTTCGTATAAAGCCCAGAAGAAACATGCTGAAGGGCTGACGGATCAATATCTGGAAGAACCTACAGACGAATTGAATAAATATAAACTTACCATCCGCAATTGTACCTTCTCTCGTAATGGTAAGGTTGAGACGAATCCGTCTTGTGCCATTAAGATAGAAGAGGGTGGCGGACAGACATTGATAGTAAACTCTGTTTTCCATAGTAACTCTGGAGCACCTGTTGATGCAGTTAACACAGTTATACTGAACTGTACTTCTGCAATGAATGGTGGACACATTACTCTGTCTGGAGAATCAGATTTGCACAATAGTGTTATCTGGCAGGATGATCAGAATGTCGCTGTCGCATCTGAGAAGAAACAGTATGAAGGTATTAGTGCTGGCGAAAAGATGCAGTATAATGCTATATCGGGTATGGCTGCAGATAGCTACCATAACGAGCCTCTATCAGATACCAACAACGACTTGGAAGAAGGACCAAACTTCCTGTTCATGAATCCTAACGATGAGGATCCGACTAAGCGTGATTTCCGTATTCGTCCAAGTCTGCGATTGCTGGATCGCGGCGATAACGAAACCTATGCTAAGTACGTATGGCCTACTTATACTGAATCGGATGATTATATAAAACTGATGCAGAATAAGCATAACCATCAAACTGAGGAGCAGGTTTTTACAACAAAGATTCGTGAAGGTAACGAGGTGAAGACTATCACCTATAGAGGATATAAGCATGATAAGGACCTTGACAGGGCATTTGTAACTCGACTGATGAACGAGAATATCGACCGTGGTGCCTATGAGTGTACTGGTAAGGGGCAGCGAGTGGTATATGTAAACCCGGAGAAGTTTGGTACAGGCTTGGAGACTGGTAGCACATGGGAGGATGCACTCGGGCGTGGCAATCTGCAACGCGCTATTGATGCTGCTGCTGTTTATGTAAGAAATAGGGAAACATTGGCAAAACAAGATCCGAGTCACTATAGCAGTCAGATTGCCTATGTATTTGTAAAGGGCGATAATTTCTATAACGAAGGAGAGATAACTCTGCGCGATGGTGTGCATGTTTATGGCACTGCACCAATATCTCTGGAGATTACCCCAAATGCTAACGATGAATTCGATGATGGCGCTTTGAACACTTATATTACCGACGTTAAGAATGAACGTTCAGGTATTGTATTCAAGAGTCTGAAGGCTGAGTCTTATACACCTACTTATTGTAGTAGTCTTACGTCTATGGGTGAGTACAGGCTCGGATCGGTGTTCGACGGCCTTATGATTAATAATGGTGTAGACAACGAATCAGATAAGCCAATAGTTAACATAGCCGAAGATGCAAAGATCGCTATTCGTAACTGTCTGGTTATTCATAATAGGGTTAAGAAAGGTCAGCCTGTTGTGAACCTGCAAGGTGGACTGATGTATAACACAATTATCTATGATTGCTTTAATGGCGAAGATGGTTATGTGGTAAATGTGGGTAATAATGGCTATGTGCTCAACTGTACTGTAATAGCTGATGATACACGCCAAAAGGCGATCACTACAGGCTCAAACGATTATGCAGTTCACGTAGCAAATACTATTGCTATCAATCAGGGAGCTTCGCAGGATATGTTTGCCCCGTATATGAAAGCTGGTGCAAACCAATATACCCCAGAGGACTTTCTTACCAATCATCGCCCATACTGGTATCAGCTCAATGAGAATAGTTCGGAGATTGATGCGGCAGCAAAGTATGATGATACGACTGTTAAAACGTGGCTACCAGTAGTGACTACCACTTATAATGGCACGGATTACTCTATCAATTATGATAACTATGTAGACTTTAATACAGATCGCGACCTGCTTGGCAATCCTCGAAAGATTGGCGATAAGGTAGATAATGGATGCTTTGAGACTTGGAAGATAAGTGAAACGGTTGAGGTTACTACAACGGCTCATAATTATCCTCATCCAGGTAGCGTGGTCTATATCATGGATGATGCTAATCTTAAGCTTAAGGCTGGAGATTTTACTGTCGATAATCCTCTCGTACCAGGCTACCTGCTTGTTAAGGAGAGTGGTTCACTCTATGGGCAAGGTAATCATATAACTGCTACTTATGTGGCTATAGAGAAGTCTATCGATAGCCAGTATTCGCTGATTTCTGTTCCATTCAAGTGTAACCCACTCAGTACGGTTTCAATTGGATACTCTACTGGTGCGGTTACCCAGACTAAACCTGCGGGGCTTACAGGTTCTACCTACGATGGAGAGGAACGCTCTAAGTGGAATTACCATTATCAGGCAGAAAACTCTACCTGCTGGAAACCTCAGACCGACTTTGTCCCTGCCAATACTGGTTGGTTGTTATCATTATCTGCAGCTCCTGAAAGCCCTACTACCTATAGATTTACAGGTTGGGGCGAATCGCAGACATCTTATATATATACAGAAGATGGAAATTCTAAGACGGTAACGCTTGTACAGCACAACTCAATGCCTACAGATGGCTCGGCACACTTTACTAAGGAGGAGAATATGGGCTGGAACCTGGTAGGAATGCCTTGGCTGGTAAGCAGGTACAAGACAAAAGATCAGATGGCGGTGCCACATGTTATCTATGGAAATCTGGGTGAAACCTCGGTTGCCAATCAGTTCCATACTGGCGGTTCTTGGGCTGATGATATAACGCTGTCGCCAGGTATAGGCTTCTTTACTCAGACTGCTGTTTTGGACGACGAGGAGACATTAACCTTTGCTCTTCCTGTATATTCTGCACCATCTCCAAGCCGAAGTGCAAGTCAGTGTGTCGCCATTAGTCGTAGTGGCTATGAAGATGTTGTAACTGTATATCCTGACGCTGAGTCTGATGGCAGTTTGGCATATCGGTTAGGCTCTGACGGCTTGAAGTGGAATCCGTTCGATGACAATTTTGCTCAGATATTTATAGAGAGTAATGAGGGCGTTAGGATGTCGCTGGTATCAGAAGCTCCCGTTGAGCAGGAGATGAATCTGGGTATATCAGCGCCAGAGGCTGGCGACTATACTATCAGCCTGCCTAATCCAGAGGCTTATAGCGATTATGATGCGGTTTGGATAACTGATACAGAGTCAGGCAATAGCATCAACCTTCTGAATGAGAGCTTTGTGATAACAGCATCGCAGGCAGGAGATATTACTGGTCGGCTGAAACTTAAGTTTGGAGGACAGAAGCCTTCGGATGATGCAGTTCCGTCAGTTATGAAGGTCGCAACACGATACGGTCACTTGAATCTTAAGGGAATCTCGAAGAGTGGAACCATTCGTGTTTATAATGTGAATGGAGTGCTGGTATACAGTGGCACGTATGCTGATATCAATAACTCGTACTTACCAGATGGAGTTTATATCATAAAACATTAAGTCGCAATGAGGTACGGCATACTGATACTGGCGTGGGTGTGGAGTCTGGGCTTGGGGGCGCAGACTCGGGGGGACTCGGTCTTCTCTTCGCTACAGCCCGACAGGTTGACGTTGCTGGTGTTTTATGATCCGGACTGTGCTGAGTGCAGGCAGGAACTGTTTGCGCTGAGGCATGCGTCAGTAGTGGAAGCAAGGATAAAGGAAGAACTGCTTCAGGTATTAGCGATATATACGGGGGAGAATGAGGCGCTTTGGCTTGAGCATCGAGATGAGTTGCCAAAGTCGTGGCAGGTTGTGATGGCTGATGGCGGCATAGATGGTTATGACCTCTCTGCCATGCCTGCGATATATCTGCTGGATGCTGACAGGAAAGTGATGATGCACAACCCTACTGTGCCGCAGTTGTCAGCACTCTTAGAAAGTCTTTGGCAAAATCCTTGATGCTGGGGAAGAGGATGTTGGCACCGGCATCAAGGAGAACTTGATCCGGGAGCGGACCCGTGTTTACTGCTATGGTATAGATGCCAGCGGCAACGCCGGCGCGGATGCCCAATGGCGCGTTCTCTACCACCATCGCTTCGCAGGGCAATAAACCTCCGGCCTTCTCTAATCCGATAAGGTATGGATCAGGATTCGGCTTGCCACGCTTAACATCGTACGCCGTGGTGATATGCTCCGGCGAAACAAATTCGCCAAAATCACGCAGAATGCGATTAATAAGAGGGCGCTGTCCAGAGCCCGTAACCACACCAATGGAGATGCCATCTGCAGCTATCTGCTCCATGAGCGATAAGATCCCCGGCATGATAGGTGACTCAGGCATGGAATGAAAGATGCGACTCTTCTCATCATACATTGCCTGAGCCTCTGCCTCAGAGATCTCACGGCCCTGTTGCTGCCGCACCATATAACGGATGGTGTCTACGCCACGAGCACCCTCAGTGG
>Ga0310695_10013042_pt1 | contig 11511 bp, 7 predicted proteins | sample RumenRJG_04DNA_FD_203882 | JGI IMG/M metagenome (GOLD analysis project Ga0310695, IMG submission 203882) | Bovine rumen microbial communities from Lethbridge, Alberta, Canada - RJG_04 (v2) (version 2) | ecosystem: Host-associated > Mammals > Digestive system > Stomach > Rumen | place: Canada... | reverse complement strand
CTGCATTTATGATTATCTCTATACAAAACGTATTCACGTACATTCCAGAAGTCTGATTGAACACCCTGCTGATATTCAGCTCCTTTTATCTCAGGATTTTTTATTTTCTGAATATCGAAGCTCGCAACCTCGACAGCAATTTTTCCTATCGGCAAAAACCTGTGCAGTTTTGCAATGAGTGTTAAATGGCATTCCAGTTTTGACTTCATTGACGGAGGCAGCCATTTTTCCGTACGTTTCCGATTTGAAAATCTTACTTTTCTATATCGTAATTTCCTTGAACGTCGGGTTCGTCTCGTTTCCCTTCGGGTTGATAAATTTTCAACTAAATCTGTTCTTAGTTCCGCTTTGCATTCAAAAAGAACTTGATCCTTTGTTGTTATTGATAACCCTATATTCTCATAACCTGTTCAATCCCTAATGCAACTTACTGAATTTAAATATTTCGCTCCTTTGTTAATTGAACAGTAAAAGGATGATAATTGACAATGAATGCCTTTTTATCACGAAGCAGATGCCTTACCCTGCCGTGACGCACGGTCGGCATAAGCGGTTCACCTTTGCTGTTCAGAACATAAATCATACAAAATCCCTTTATGAGTTGCAGTTTATGCTGTTAACAGCCGGAACTCTGCAAAACCGTAAATGCACCTTCGTCAATGTTATTGAGAGGTTTGCCGTGCACAACACTGTCAGCATTACCGACTGTTTAATCATACACCTTAGAGCTTCAGACTAGATGAACATCCGAAGGTAACTATTTGAATTTATTTGCATAAATTCATTCTCTCATAACGTAGTTCTTTCACTTTTCAGTGAAATCACTCAGACTAAGCAAAAGCCATAATTACCTTAAAGGTTATTATGGATCGTTTACTAAAATTTCCCAAAATTAAAAATTATAGATTTTTTAAATAATTATTTCTGAATACAAAAAGAGATCTGCATTATTTACATATAATACAGATCTCACCAAGTAAGACAGCTAAGCGTGTAAAGAACGTTCTCCGCGAGCTATTCCGCTAACACCGGATCTTACAACTTCCAGCAGTTCTGTGGTTTTTACCAGTACATTGATGAAAGAGTCCAGTTTAGCACTGTCACCTACCAGCTGAATTACATATAATTCGTTGGTTACATCCACAATCTGACCTCTGTAGATGGTGGAGAGAGACATCAGCTCATTACGCAAATCAGCAGTATGAGCACGGCATTTAACCAGCATAATTTCACGCTCGATATAAGGAGCATCTGCCAGATCACATACTTTCAGAACATCTACCAGTTTGTGAAGCTGCTTGGTAATCTGCTCCACCATTTCATCATTTCCGGTTGTCACAATGGTAATACGTGACAATGTATTATCCTCTGTAGGAGCAACAGTCAGTGTCTCAATGTTATAACCGCGCTGCGAGAACAGACCTACAACACGACTCAATGCACCGGATTCATTTTCTAGCAAAATCGAAATTATATGTCTCATTGTACAGTACTCTCCGTATCGCTTAATCTCATATCACACATAGCGCCCTTGGCAATCTGCATTGGGTAAACCTTTGCATCAGGATCAACCAGAACCTCAATCAGAACCAGTTTATCCTTCATTGCAAAGGCATTCTGCATGGTTTTGTCGAGTTCTTCAACTTTATCAACTCTCAATCCTACATGACCGTAGGCTTCTGCCAGTTTCACAAAATCAGGCAGTGAATTAACATACTGCTGACTGTATGACGCGGTGGTACGGCCCTCGTAGAAGAGTTTCTGCCACTGCTTAACCATACCAAGTGAATAGTTGTTGATAATTACAATTTTCAGAGGGATTCCGTACTCCATACAGGTTGAAAGTTCCTGAATATTCATCTGGAACGAACCGTCACTGGATATGCACACCACTGTCTCATCAGGATTTGCCATCTGGGCTCCGATTGCAGCAGGGAAACCGTAACCCATGGTTCCGAGGCCGCCTGAATTCAGCCACTTTCTTGGTTTCTTAAACGGATAATACAGAGCGGTAAACATCTGATGCTGTCCCACGTCGGAAGCAATAATTGTATTTTCATCTGTGCACTTTCTCAGTGACTCGATAACCTGAGGAGGAACTATATACTGGCTCTTCTTGTAGTCAAGGCACTTCTTGGCACGGAACTGTGCAATCTGATCCCACCAAGGAGCAACGCGCTCCTTGTTAGGAACTATTCCAAGTTCATCAATAACATCAAGCATCTGAGGGATAACCTTGTCGATTGAACCTACAATCGGAATGTCTACTCTCACAGTCTTGGATATTGATGCAGGATCGATATCAATGTGTATAATTTTGGCATTAGGACAGAATTTCTGAACATTGTTGGTTACACGGTCAGAGAAACGGGCACCTACAGCCAGAACCAGATCGGAATTGTGCATTGCCATATTGGCTTCATATGTTCCGTGCATGCCGAGCATTCCCAGGAACTGAGGATCTTCAGCCGGATAGGCTCCGAGTCCCATCAAAGTACTGGTTACCGGGAAGTTAAACATCTTAGCCAGTTTTCTCAAGCATTCACTTCCGTTGGAGTAAACGACACCGCCGCCGATATACATAACCGGTTTGGATGATTCAGACAGCAGTTTTACAGCACGCTTGATCTGTCCCTTGTGGCCTACTGTTGTCGGATTGTAGGAACGCATTGAAATCTCTTTAGGATACTCATAATCAAACTTAACTCTAGGATTCTGAACATCCTTAGGAATATCAATTACAACCGGACCTGGTCTGCCGGTAGAGGCAATGAAAAAGGCCTTTTTAATAATCACTGGAAGATCGGTTGCTTTTTTGCAGAGGAAGCTGTGCTTTACGATCGGTCTGGTAATACCTACTGTATCAACTTCCTGGAATGCGTCCTGTCCAATCAAAGGATTTGCCACCTGTCCGGTTATAACAACAAGCGGGATGGAATCAGCATATGCAGTCGCAATACCTGTAACACAGTTTGTTGCACCCGGGCCTGAAGTAACCAGAGCAACACCAACTCTGCCGGTGCTGCGGGCATAACCGTCAGCAGCATGAACCGCTGCCTGTTCATGTCTTACCAGAACATGCTTAATTTTTGTTGAAAAACTTAACGCATCGTAGATATCAAGTACGGTACCGCCAGGGTAACCGAAAATCATATTGATACCTTCATCTTCTAAAGCACGCACAACCATCTGTGCGCCGGATAATTGTTCCATTATTAAAAAGCCTCCTGGCTATAAGTTTACGTCTTGCGAATCGTCGTAAATCCATACACGTAACAATAACTAAGCCGACAGTTTCCGGTAAAAAACTGAAATACTTCGCTGATTTCCAACCAGCATTACTGTTACTACCATTAAATTCAAAGAAATATTCCTAAAAGATAGGGACATGTAGTTTTGTGGTAACAAAACTACATTGTGACTGCCTTCCAGATGTTTTCCGAAATGCAGGATCATTATAACACATCATAAGCTATAAAGTACTGACGTTTTTTATTTTTGACAAACATAGCACCATATTCCGGCAAAGATCTTCAATTAGAGAAAAACCAAACATTTTTAAGCCGAATATTCCTAACACGAGAAGTTTTAAGTTAAAATATCGTTGAAATCTGTTTGACAGCCAGTTCTGATCATTCAGGTTAACAAAAACAATATTTTTTATAAGGGATAAATTTCATGGAAATTACCAAAAAATCTTTTTCAGACGGCTTCTCTTGGGTTCTGTCTGCACTCAAGCTTTGTCTGCCAAAGGCACCGGCTTTTATATTAAAGTCATTTCTTGCATCTCTAGTTTTTGCGCTTATTTTCTTTATTATAGGCGCGATAGGAGGACTTCTCGCAATGATTCCTATTTTGGGATACGTTATCTCAATAGCTGTTGCAATCGTTATGTTTGTGCTGTCTCTCGGTTTCTACTGCGGATTCATCAGAGCAATTCAAACCATGATTGACAACGGCAACGTGACTTTCGGAAGTTTCTTCTTTGCGCTCAAGGACACAAAATTCCTGATCAAGATCGCTCCTTTCGCAATTATCATTGGTCTAGCAATGTCAGTTGTATCAGGTATTATCGGATATCTTTGTTATTTGGCCATAATCAAAGCAGAAAGTCAGGTGCTTTTCTATGTTTTGTTGCTGCTCTTTGTACTGGTTATGGTACTTATGGGTATTTACGCAACATATGCACTTATTCTCTTTGTACAGAGAAACGATCCTAAAATTTTTGCAACATTCTCAGACACCGCCAAAGGTCTGTCAAACAATATTCTTCCTGTAGTGGGAATGTATCTTGGTCTAGCTGCTGTAGGCATCGTTCTTTCCTTGATTGGCAACATCCTCGTATATATATTCCAATCCAGCCCTTCAGCAGTTATGGCAATTATATTGGGTGTGATTGCTTTGGTTCTCTACTGTGGTTATTTCATGCATTCTCTTACTTCAATCTGTATTTCATCAAAGGAAATCTTTGTTGAAAACGACGTTGAAGAAAATCAGCAGTAATCTGTTCTGAATTTTTCAATTGATATTTGAACGGCACTTTAAGTGCCGTTTTTTTATTCGTTCAAATTCATTATCAATCACCCACTTCAACCCGAACAGAGCCGGTTGCCGATTATTATTTTCCCTGACAGTTTGAATCACAGATTCTTTAATCTATAATAGCGGGAGTTTTATCCATAACCACGAACAGACATGATTACAATCAATGATTTAGACTTTCACCTCGGAAATACTGTTTTATTTCAATCTGCCTCGGCACAGATATCCACCGGCAGCAAAGTTGGCCTGGTGGGAAGAAACGGTTGCGGTAAATCAACCTTTTTCTCTCTGCTGACAGGAGACTACATACCGGACGGAGGTTCCATATCCATTCCCGGAGACTGGCAGATCGCAACAGTTAAACAGGAAACCCCGGCACTTGAAATTTCTGCTCTCGATTATGTCATCGAGGGCGATTTAAAATACCAGCAACTCCAGCGGGAACTGGAAAGTGCCGTCGCATCAAATGACGGTAACAGAATAGCGGAAATTCATACAGAACTTGAAATCATTGATGCCTATACCATTAAGTCTAGATCTTCTGCGCTTCTCATCGGACTGGGTTTTACCCAGGAGGATCTGGAACGACCTGTAAAGGAATTTTCGGGAGGTTGGAGAATGAGACTCAACCTTGCCCAGGCGCTGATCGTGAAATCAGATCTGCTGTTGCTCGATGAACCGACCAACCACCTCGATCTCGATGCAGAAATATTTTTGGAAAGTTTTCTGAAATCATACCGCGGAACACTTGTTATAATCTCCCACGATCGGGATTTTCTCGATCATACTGTAAACAAAATACTGAATATCGAGAACTACCGTCTCACCGCCTATACTGCAAACTATACCGAGTACGAAATCCAGAAAGCAGAAAAAATCACACTTCAGAACGCAATGTACGAAAAACAACAACGTGCCATTGCTCATATGCAGTCATTCGTTGAAAGATTCAGGTACAAGGCGACCAAGGCCAAGCAGGCGCAGAGTAGGCTCAAGGCGCTTGAAAGAATGGAGAAAATTGCTGCAGTTCACGCTGAATCACCTTTTCATTTCAGTTTCAGAACCCCGGACAGTCTGCCTAACCCTCTGATTACCATGGACAATATTTCACTTGGTTACGGGGAGCATGTTGTTATCAAAAAACTACGATTTAATCTTGTTTCCGGAGCACGGATCGGACTACTCGGGAAAAACGGTGCCGGAAAATCCACCTTTATCAAATTTCTTGCAGGAGAGCTTGCACCGCTATCAGGTGACGTTACTTTTTCTAAAGGTATAAAAACAGGGTATTTTGCACAGCATCAGCTTGAACGGTTACGTCTGAACGAATCTGCTCTCAAGCATATGCAACTTCTTGCACCGCGCACACCTGAACAGGAACTGCGAAACTATCTCGGAGGATTTGCCTTTGCCGGTGACAAGGTTCTTGAAAATGTATCCACATTCTCAGGAGGCGAGAAAGCACGACTCGCTCTTGCACTCATTGTATGGGAAAAGCCTAATATTCTTCTCCTCGACGAACCTACCAACCACCTGGATCTTAATATGCGCGAAGCTCTTACCATGGCTCTGCAGGACTATGAAGGAGCCCTGGTGGTCGTATCCCACGATCGTCATCTGCTTAAAAGTACCACCGATAATTTCTACCTGGTGGACGACGGTATTGTTGATGAATTCAACGGAGATCTTGAGGATTACCAAAAATATCTGCTGGAAAAACAAAAACAGCTCATAGAACAGAACAACCTGAAAAATCAGGAGAAGGCAGATCTAAATAAACCTAAGGAACTGAGCTGGAAAGAAAAGAAACAGCTGGAATATAATTTTAAAAATGAAATCAGGCCGTTAAAACAGCAGATCACCAGACTGGATCAGCAGATCGCCGAGTTGACAAAAAAGAAGGCGGAACTTGAAATCACCCTTGCAGACAACAGCATCTACAATGATGAAAACAAGTCTAAACTTGCAGAACTGTTCACCGAACAGAATGATGTTACCTCAAAACTTGAGGAGACTGAAATGCTCTGGCTTGATTTAAGTGAGCAGTTGGAACAGCGACAGCAGGATTTTGAAAAAATCATTTCAGGAGGCAAACCATGCTGAGTTATAAACACGCATTTCATGCCGGCAACCATGCCGATCTGATAAAACATATCGTACTGACATTTGCACTTGATTTATACACCGGGAAGGATAAACCATTTATATATATCGATTCCCATGCCGGTTCCGGGATCTACAATCTTTCTGAAAAGGAATCCAACACAACCGGTGAGTATAAACTGGGTATAAAAAGGCTTCAGGAATTCAACGGTATCAAAAAACTCTGCGGCAGCTATTTTTCGGTTATCGATAAAATAAATGCCAACGGCGGGTTTTCAATGTACCCCGGTTCCCCTTATATAGCACAGACTCTTCTTCGCGAAAACGATCAGATGATTTTTATGGAACTACACAATACCGAATTTGAAAAGCTTCATCGTAATTTTTCAAGGGATCAGCGGTGCCATATTCATCACAGGGACGGATTTGAGGGACTTATCGCACTGACACCTCCAACTCCGCGCAGAGGACTCACGCTCATTGATCCTTCCTATGAAATGAAGGAGGACTACAGAAATACTGTTGGTACTGTGGAAAAACTGGTAAAGAGATGGAATGTAAGCTGTGTGATCATCTGGTATCCGTTACTTTCAGGCAGCAAAGATCACAGTCTATATATGCATGAATCATTCAGAAAAATGAATATCAAAAACTCATTCACTGTGCGGCTGTGCCCGTTCTTTTCAGGGGATGAAAATGTAAGAATGTACGGTTCGGCTGTTACCGTACTTAATGCTCCGTATATGCTGCTTAACAGGGTAAAGGAAATTCTGCCGGAACTTCACGAAGCACTGAAGCAGTCCGACAAAGCCCGTTCAGTTATTGAAGTGTACAGTCAGGATGCCTAAACTGTTTAAAAGAAGTAACCATATCATCACTAAAAAAAGGAGCCTCTGCGGCTCCTTCATATTTCAATCTTTTAAATCCGAATTATAGTCTGATTACTTGGCTGGCTGATCTACAGGTTCTTTGGCCAATTCAGCATTCAAATCAACTTCGTTAACTTCAGGAAGTTTTTCATCCTTTGCGTCTTCTTTTGATTCAGCCTTTGCATCTGCTTTTGCATCATCCTTTGATTCTGCCTTTACATCAGCTTTTGATTCTGCCTTTGCATCTGCTTTTGCATCATCCTTTGATTCTGCCTTTGCATCTGCTTTTGCATCTGCTTTTGCATCATCCTTTGATTCTGCCTTTACATCAGCTTTTGATTCTGCCTTTGATTCTGCTTTTGCATCATCCTTTGATTCTGCCTTTACATCCTTATGCTTAACATCAAGCAGTTTCACATCAAACACTAAAACAGAGTTTGCAGGAATAAAGCCGGCATCCTGAGGACCATATGCAAGTTCACTAGGAATAAAGAATGTGTATTCAGAACCTACAGACATTAACTGCAAACCTTCTGTCCATCCAGGAATTACATTCTCAAGAGGAAATTCTATCGGTTGCTTACCTTCACCGTCATTTGAATCAAATACTGTACCATCAATCAGCTTTCCTGTATATACAACTTTAACGGTATCGGTTGCATCTTTAACCTTTTCACCTGTACCTTCAACTTTAACCAGATACTGTAAACCAGACGCAGTTACCTTTACGTTCTCATTCTTTGCATTCTGAGCCAGGAAGTCCTTACCTTTCTGTAAGTTTTCTGCGCTCTTCTTAGCTGCCTGTTCTTTAGCTTTCTTTTCAAACAGTTCAGAGAACTTTTCAAGTTTTTCCACAGCTTCTTCTTTGCTCAGTTTGGCATTGCCACTGATTGCATCGATAAAACCAGCCTTGATCAGTTCAGGATCAACAGCAATTTCAAGTTTCTTGTTTGCTTCAACAAAATTGTTTTTCAAATCTGTACCGATCATTGAACCGATTGCATAACTAGCATTCTTTTCCAGAGAACCGAAATCTTTGGATTCTGCCTTTGCATCATCTGCCTTAACATCCTTGGTTTCAGCTTTCTGCTGTGCTTTAGGAGCCTGCTGCTGTGTTGCCGCAGGAGCTACCGTTTCTTTCTTTTCTTCATCACAGCCGGTTAGTGCCAAAGCAACTGCAGCTGCAATCATTGAATATTTCAAACCTTTTAAAAACATTTATTACTCCAAAATAGAATTAGTCTAAATTAATAATACAACTTGTGTATTTTAGCACAAATTAAAACCGATTAGCCAAATTATGTGCAGGGTAACACATCAAAAACTCTAGGGGAGACCTGACTCATTCTAAAGCCGTTCTATGGTCATAACAACGCCTCTGAGACAGATTTACGCTTAGCACATTCTTTCTTATCCTTTATCCATAACCCAAAATCTGTAATTTCCTAGGTAAGCCAACGCACTCTTATTTAATATTTTAATATACTACTGTCGGCTATGTGCCATTTTGATAGTCAGTTAGCCTGCATGGAATCTTAAGATAGTATCCATACACTAGTAGATATTGTTTAACTACACTACAGCCTTGTGTTCTGCTGAAGATAGAGCTTCCGATTACCGATTAAAGTTATCTATGGTCTTCAGAAATTTTCTTTTCACCAAGAAGTGTCTTTGCATTCTCTTGATTAAGAGAATAATTTTCCGAAGACAGATCGAAGCTACTATCATAGTAATTAGAGGCAGAAAGTCCCATTACAGATAATAGCAGATCAAAAATAAGATCATTGGTAAAATATCCATTAACTCTCTTTGCAAGGGTTTCTACTATGTTTTGATGACTCTGTGCGTATTTTTCTGAAAAACTTATAATAAACGGTATTCTTACCATATCGAAAACAAAATGTGTGGTATTGTGATCGTTTCCCATTTGCGTTGGATCAGCTCCATGATCAGATATATATCCGAAAAACTTCAAGTTAGTTTTTTGTGAAAAGTACCTGAAGAAATTGTCTAGAACATAATCCGTGTAGTAGATGGAATTGTCATACTCATTTATGATGTTCTGCTCATTTGAAAATCTGCTGAACTCCGGAGGATAGCGATCCCGGTATTTTGTGTGACTTCCCATCAGATGAATTACAATAAAAGAATCACGATCTGTCCTCAGTTCAGCCGGAAGATTATCTAAAATATCCAAGTCATAAATTTTTCCGCCTTTTTTGGATTCTGAGACAAACTTGACACTTCCTGCACTCATGGATATGGATGTAATTGGAGTAACAATCATACTGTCTGAAGACTGGTTACTTATCCAATATGTGTCAAATCCTGCTTTATTGGCAATATCAATGATGGATACAGAACGAGACAGATCTTGACCGTTGTACTGATTATGGTCGGTCAGTGCATTTGTTACACTCTGAATGGTATGAGTGAAGGATGAATAAGCGTTTCGAAACCAAATAAATCTATATCCTTGTTCCTTCTCCTTAATCCTACGATTTAATAATGGAGTTGTATCATATTTGTATCCGTAAAGGCTTAGATGATCCCGGTTTGCAGATTCCCCGATAACAAGCACATAAACACCTTTGTCTTCATCCATGAAGAAATTGTCCGAAAATTTAATGCTTTTTGTTATATCTGTTCTATTCTTCACAAAGTCGCCATATGTCTTAGTCATGTAGACAGAAAATGCTAAAACCTTTTTCGCCTGACAGTCATAGCCTTTCGCAGTATGTACTAACGTTCCCTGAGTCATAATTATCATGAAGAACACTATGAATATTCCTAAAATAGTACGGATTATACTGTCATGTCGGCTTAACTCATTATTACAGCTATGTACTCTGTGAAAAGCACAGGCTAGCACCCCACCGAGAGTAAAAGCTATAATTATCAGAATTGATAAGAGTATAATCTTACCTTCTGAAAAAGTTGAATCGATATAGGTTATAGCCTCTGCTAGATTTGTTTGGGCTATAGCGAGTATGACGTCACCTTGGAGAATGCCATCGTTTGCTAGATAATACAAATAGAAAGAAAAGGCATAGAAAAAGAAGCAAAGATAAACAAAATCACAGAGGTACGTAAAAAACTTACCTACCTTGGTTTTAATATATTTCCCCAATATCAATTTCAGATACAAAACGGAGAAGTAAAAAAAACTTCCCAATAAAAACGAGGCTAGAAATTCATGAGCAGCTATTTTGTGTCCGCACATAAATTCCCAAACAGGAATCAGCAAGTAAAGTAATGTTATAGGAATATAAGATACTAAGAATTGTTTTGATGGTCTAATTGTTATATAAACTAGAATGGAAAAGAACAATGTCAACTGACAGATAAATGTATTTGACAAGTTGGAACAACCATATCTGAAAATAGTTCTGTACGAAAAAAACAAGGCAACAGCAAGTAGAACGTAAAGCAGATAATTTCTTGTAATACTTATTTTGTTTGTTTGCATTTTACTATTCCTTTAATGATATTCCTCTTCGCAATTGTGCAATCTGCATGGTATGTTCTATAAAATCAATTTCCGCCTATATTAAACAAAACATTTAAAGATTGCCACTATTGTTTTTGGTTCTCTTGAATAGTATGAGAGGGGAAACTACATACTGTACCTGGCTGCAGCATACCCTCACCGATCAGCAGGTACTTCGTTACAAGCTACGCAATCTTAGACTCAATGCAGCTTGCGTTGAAGCTGACACAAGAATATAACCAATACATAATTCAACAGAGCCTAAAACATATATCTCGTTTTTTCTCATGTTGTATGGATAGTTGCTTTTACGCTAATCAGCCCTAACAAAATAGCATGAAATACACTTTACAAGACCTAATCTACGCTTTACAATTCAGATATATTCTCGAGGAGTGGTGAAAATCCATACCGGTGGTGAAACACAAGTCCACAAGCGCAAGCTGATAAGGTGAAAATCCTTAACCGACGGTAAAGTCCGGATGATAGGGGATAATTTCAGACGAA
>Ga0310695_10013039_pt1 | contig 11512 bp, 7 predicted proteins | sample RumenRJG_04DNA_FD_203882 | JGI IMG/M metagenome (GOLD analysis project Ga0310695, IMG submission 203882) | Bovine rumen microbial communities from Lethbridge, Alberta, Canada - RJG_04 (v2) (version 2) | ecosystem: Host-associated > Mammals > Digestive system > Stomach > Rumen | place: Canada... | reverse complement strand
AACAAAGCTTGAAGAAACATCATACGGCTCTGTAGGGCTTTCCATCTTTGTGACGAACCTGTTCAGAATCCTGGGCAGGGCGTCTGACTTATTTTGTGCTTTTTTCAAGGTACTGTTTTTGACCACATATATGCGGCCGTTATATATAAATGCGGAAATTTTTTCCGCGGTATAACCTGCTGATTGCTGAAAATGCGGTTAATCAGCATACACTAAATAATGAGTGTAAAATGTCTATTGACATATCAGAAAAGTATGCTATAGTAGTTAAGACAATTTTTATAGGAACGCAGAGTAGACTGTATTGCGTTAAGTGTCTGGTGAACAGGGAGTTGTCATCAGAACGAAGGGACACAGGGTCCCGCGGTTTTATGGTCGCATCCCGCTGCTGCATGGAAGAGACGCCCTCCTGTGCGGTATGGAACGCTGCAAAGGAGGTATTTTTATGTCTGAAATTTCCCAGAAGATCAAAGAATCAGCTGCAGAGTTAAAAAATGTAAGAAGTCTCTGCACAGTGGCCATGCTTATGGCCTTATCAGCAGTTCTGAACATGGTATCGACTATTAACATCGGAGCGTTCATCCATATCGGCTTCGCATGGATACCGATAGTGCTTATCGATGCGCTGTTCGGACCTGTAACAGGAGCTTTTGCAGCTGCGGCTCTTGATGTCATTAACTATGCGCTGAGGCCGGACGGGGCATTCTTCCCAGGATTTACTGTTGGCGCGATGCTCTCGGCCTTCATCTACGGCCTGTTTCTATACAGGCAGCAGATAGGCGCAGTAAGATGCTTTGTGTCTCACGGGCTGGTATCTCTCGTCAATAACATCTTCCTGAACACGATCTGGCTTTCAATCCTCTACGGACAGGCCTTCAAGGCTCTGCTTCTGCCAAGGCTCATAAAGAACCTGATCACCTGGCCTGTATACAGCATCATCATGCTTGTGATCTTCACAGCGATAGAGAGGACTAAGGCTGCAGGACTTCTAAAAGCCGGTCATTATCCGAAGGCTTCATAAGGCAGATCCGGATATAGCGGTCGGAGAGGAATGGAAAAGTAGAGCAGTCGCGGATCATCAGCTTCTGCCGGATACATTTGTCAAAGAGCGAATGGCTGTCTTGTGAGGGCGTCAGTATCTGAAGCAGCATGAAGTTCGCATTGGGATAGTACGGCTTAAAGGCCGTACTTTTTTTGAATATATCAAAAAGTCTCTTTCTCTCGGCAAAGATAAGGTCTTTGGTATCGCTTATGTAATCATGATCGGAAAACATTATCTTACCGGCTTCTTCGGCGAGGGATGAGATCATCCACGGGTTCTTCTTCTGGTTTATCTCTTTGAGGAGGTCTTCGTTTCCGGTGACAGCGTAACCTAAGCGGAGCCCTGGAGCCGCGAAGAACTTCGAAGTGCCACGGAGAACTATCAGGTTATTATAGTCTGAGGTAAGCGGTACTGAAGTGATCTCGGGTTCATTCGATGTGAACTCGACATAGGTCTCGTCTACCATCACATAGATATCGTGCTCCTTGCAGGAGTCGAGGATGCGGCGCATATCACGGTTCGTGATGACAGACGAAGTCGGGTTATTCGGGTTACAGAGGACTATAAGGTCCAGGTCATCCGAGAGCCTTTCTATAAAGTCATCTACAGGCATCGTAAAATCATTTTCTTCGCGGAGCGGATAGTAGGAAGTGCGGCCGCCGTTTAAGGTGATCTCACGCTCGTACTCAGAGTAGGTAGGTCCGAGTATCAGGGCTTTCTTTGGGGCTGTGACCTGGACGAAAAGAGAGATAAGCTCCGTAGAGCCGTTTCCGACTATGATATTTTTCTCATCGCAGGAGGCATAGGCGGCGATAGACTTCTTTAAGTCAGTGTAGTCCCTGTCAGGATAAGTCTCTATGCAGTGGATGTGCTTTGCCAGATCCTCAGAGAGCTTCGGGGAGATGCCTAGGGGATTTACATTTGCGGAGAAGCTTACTATCTCCTCTTTTTTGATCCCGTACATTTTTTCAATGAGTTCAAGGTCGCTGCCGTGGAAGTGGTCTTTATGTTTAAGCATTTAAAATAACTCCTTTTTGTTGAATAAATAAGACAAAACATTTATAATCATTATAGTATTTTTGACATTTATGTAAAGAAAGGACTTTCCTTTGAAAGAAAAAATCCTTGATCTGACAGAAGGAGAATTCGAACGGGACTTCCCGGCTGCCTTAAGTGACCCTGACAGGATCGAAAAAAAGGGTATAGAAGGACATGACATAGCCGGTAGCATCCGCATATATACAGACAGCGACCTGCCTTTAGAGGGACAGGTCTTTTCGTCGAACCCTTATGTCAGCACTGAACAGAAGGATTTTAGCGGAAGGGAAGCCATTCTTGATTTTACGGCTCATACGGCCGGTTTCTACCCGGGACAGAGGCTTGACGGCACATTTACTATCGTAACAGACGGCCATAACCTGACAGTTCCATATTCTTTTACCGTCGAAGAAAAATATCCCGAAGCAGAAGGCAGGGAGATAAAGACATTAGAAGACCTGTACGAGCTTGAAAAAAATGACAGGAGAGAGGCAGTTTCTGTTTTTTCATCTGAGGACTTTAAGAAGCTTCTGGTAAGGCACTTTCCGGAGACTTACCTAAGCTACCGCTCGCTTACAGGGACGATGGGCTTTACACCGGAGGCTTTAGAGAACTTCCTTTGTGAGAACGGGCTTAAGGACAGGATAAAGCTCCATGTGTTCCCGGCAGAGCTAGATTATTACGCTGTAAACGAAGACGTGAAGGAGAGTTTCCGCATCACGAGAAATACCGACGGGTACGTGTCTCTGTCATTTGAAGTGCCAGAAGACAGTTTCATAAGTCTCTCAAAGACAGAAGCGACTGACGCTGATTTTTACGGCGGGACACTTGAAGTCTCGTTTTTTATAAAAAGTTCCCAGCTCCACAAGGGAGTAAATACGACAAGCCTTACGATCAGGGGAAATGGTCTCCTGATAAAAAAGGACGTAAACGTTTCTACCTACGGAAAAGGAGAGAAGGTCTATGAGGAGAGCCGTGAGAGAAAAAAGGTCATCTGCGACGGAATAAGGGGTTATCTCGATTTCAGACTCAGAAAGACAGATACGGCAGCTTTTTTAAAGTCGGCGACTGAGACTACAGAATATTTTTTAGATAAAAATCCGGCTGATCTGTTTTCACTGCTCTACAGGACCATGGCACAGATAGTGTCAGGAGAAAAGCAGAAGGCCTTGGTTACCATCGCCATGTTAAAAGAGATGATAACTGACAGAAAGAGTTTTGAGTGGGCGTTTCTTCTGTATCTTTGCACCCTGATGGATCCGGAAGAGGGATACATAGACAGGATCACGGCTGAGATCGAAGCTATCGAAAAAGAACTCGATGATCCGCGCATTTTCTGGTTCCTTCTTTTCCTACGCAAAGAATACACCGAGAACCCGCTTAAGCGATTAAGTGATATCAGAAAGTGGATAAACCGCGGGAACTATTCACCGATCCTCTATGCGGAGGCTTTTGACGTCATAAATGCCTATCCGCAGTATATAGGACAGCTTGACAGTTTCTCACTCTCAATACTCAGATTCGGACAGAGGAACGGCGTCATCAGTAAAGAGGTAGTCCCGTTCGTATCTGAATGTCTCTATGACCTGAAGGACTTCAACGCAGGTGTATTTGACTTTGCGGGGAAGCTCTATGACAGATACGATGATGACATGCTGCTTTCGTCTATAGTCTCGTATCTGCTAAGGAACAGATGCATCGGGAAGAAATACGCTATCTGGTACAAGCGCGGGATAGAGGTAGACCTGAACCTGACGGGAATATACGAAAACTATATGTACTGCGTGGATGAGGCGGATACTGATATGCTCCCGCAGCTACTTCTGATGTATTTCTCCTACGATAATAACGAGCTCTCAGAAGAGAAAAAAGAGTACCTTTACGCAAATGTGATCATGTACAAGGAACGCCGGGCTGATATATATGAGTCATATAAGGCGCAGACAGAGCGCTTCGCTATTGAGAAGCTCCAGGAGGGAAAAATCGACGATTTTCTCTCGGTGATATACAGAGACCTGTACAAAAGAGATTTTTTCGATGATGAGCTTATGAAAAAGCTGTACGCTTTAAAGGATTCTGTAAAGGTCTTCTGCCTTTCACAGGAGTCGGGAAGACTCTCGATATATACGGAGAGGCTTAAGAAACCGTTCGAGACAGATCTGAAGAATCACTCGGCGATCATACAGATAAAAGACGACGACTTCTTTACTGTGCTTACAAACCAGAACGGAGTGTTCGCTGAAAAAGAGCTGTTCTATACGGAAAAGCTTTTACCGGAGTTAGACGAAGAGGAAGACGAAAAGTCCGGAAAAGACATACGCATAACAGGCGAGACAGAAGAGGCATTTGCAGACCATATCATAGCAGAAAATGACTATGATGCTGTTACTGTAGATGATATACCTGATGAAGTAAAACTCCAGAACAGAAGGCCTGAGGTAGTCACCTTTATCCTGAGACATCTGATAGAAGAAGACAGGACTGATAAGGCCTTTTCTCTGATGAAGGAAGTATATGGATTCCAGGTTCCGGAGAACCAGCTCCTCCATCTGGCTACACAGGAGTGTCAGAAAAATGAGCCTGATGAATTCCTTACAGGACTCTCTGTCTGGCTCCTGGACCACTATCTGTCGAATAAGGTGACACTAGACTATCTGTGCCGCAACTACGAGGGTCCTACTTCTGATCTCATCTGTGTATTCAAGTACGCTAAGGCGAGAGGATGTGAGGTAAGCAGTCTGGCAGGACATATCATAGAGCAGATGATCTTCGAAGAGGGAGATTATCCGGAAGCAGCGGATGCCTTTATGTCGTACAGGATAGTTCATCCGGATATGAACCTCGTGAGGGCTTACGTGACATATTTTTCAGACAGGTATGTCAGAGGTGAAAAAGAAGAGACAGATGAGGCCTTCTTCAGGTACATAAAGGATATGTACGTATCTGATCACGGCGTAAACTCGAGCATAAAGACCGCGCTCTTAAAGCACTACGCTGAGTCCGGTTCGTTGAAGCCTGACCAGCTAAAGACTGCCGAAGCGCTTTTAAGGGATAACCTTCTCGACGGCAGGTATTTTTCGTTCTATACGAAAATGGATATACGTCTTGTAAGGGAGTTCGGCCTCTATGAGAGAGTATATACAGAGACGAGGGAAAAACCTGGGAAGGCTCTTACCGCGTGTTTTTATCCTGGAACAGAAAAAGAGTTCTCGCAGGAGATGGAAGAGGTCTATGACAGCATCTATATCACCTCGCTTATACTGTTCCGTGGAGAGAGCGCTGAGTACGTGATAAAGGATGAAGACGGAAAACAGGTGGCCCGTGGAACTGATGTAAACCAGAACTACCCAGACAGTGGTTCAAAGAGCAGATTCGGGCTGATAAATGAGATTTCAGAAGAGGAAAAGAGTTCTGACAGTGCTCTTTCAGACAGTATAAAAGAGTACATAAGGCTTGACCTATCGTCAGATGACCTTTTCTCTATGGTGTGATAAATGGAAGAAGAGACCATATCAAGGACCGGGGCCGTGTACGGGATTGACATCTCCGAAGACCGTGCACTGATAAGCTACATAAATCCTGATCAGAAGGAACCGACTACAGTTTCTTTAGTCTACGGAGAGGAAAATTACTGTGTGCCGATGGCTGTTGCAAAGCGCGAGGGGATCGGGCAGTGGTTTACCGGAGAAGAGGCTGTGAGCAGAGCTGAAGAAGACGGAGTTACTCCGGTACCAGATCTCTATAAAAAGGCTTTAGCCGGCGAGGATATCATAGTCGATGCCGACCTTTTTTCGGCGGATGATATTTTTTCCATATACTTAAGGCGGCTCTTTACGATGGCGCAGAATATGAGCGGGATCAAGGAAACCCAGCTCGTCGTCTTCTGTGTCCAGGAAGTCACCAAGGAAGTGGTGTCACTTCTTACCCGCTGTTCAGAAAAAAATGGCATCGACCGTGAAAAAGTAGCTGTCATCGATAAAAAAGAGGCATTTTACTACTACTGTCTGTCTCAGGGACCTGACTTCAGAAGAAATGACATGGCACTTTTCGAGTGCGAGGGTTTAAACGTCTATGCTCTAAGACTAAATAAAAATGCCTCTGATGACGGTGAGCTCATTACCTTGGATGAGAAGTATTTTACTCTCGATGAAAAGGATAAAGATTCATCTTTTGATGAAGTGCTAAAGGAGATGCTCAAAGGAAATCTTGTCTCCACTATATATCTGACTGGCTCGGGATTTTCAAGGGACTGGATGAACATCTCGCTTCAGAGAGCGCTTCTGGGGCACAGAGTATTTGCGGGACAGAATCTCTATACCAGGGGAGCAGTATATGCCGGGATGGTAAAGACCAGGAGCGTTTCCTGGGGATACACTTACGTCGGAGACCACGAGCTGAAGCTCAATGTCTCGCTCAAAGTTTCTGACTTAAACGAGCTTAAATTCTATCCGCTTATAAGGGCTGGTGAGAGCTGGTATGAGGAGAAAGGCGAGTGTGAAGCTATTCTCGACGGTTCTCCGGAAGTGGAGATCTATATCGGAAAGCCTGATTCGAGAAAGACTGTTGTTTCGGTTCTCAGGCTTAAGGACCTGCCGGTCAGGGAGAACAGACTCACCAGGCTCCGCATCACAGCGACTCCGCTTTCTGATAAGAAGGTAAGCATCCGTATCCTGGATCTGGGATTCGGAGAGATAGCAAGGGGAAGCGGAAAGACTTTTACTACTACGATAGGGATTGACTAATGGGAGAACTGATACTTTGCAGGCGGCCGATAGCTGCGGCGCCTTTTTACCTCGAGAGTATTTCTCTTAATGTATATTCACTTGAGGAACTCAGCTGGTTTATTTTTCATCATACTGATATCCTGGAAAGTGACTTCATCTCAGATGACCTGTTGGACTGGATTTCGGATGAGGCAGGATACAGGGATCTGGCCTTGAGACTTCGCGCAGGCAGAGACGCTAAGACGCCTTTTCATGTGCAGATAGAGACTATCCTGGCTTCCTGCGGTTATCTGACACCGAAGGAGATAAAGGATACTGTCAGGGAAGTGCAGCTTTCTGCAGGTCTTTCGCCTGTAGAAAAGAAGAAAAAGCGCGCCGACCTTCTGATAAAGAACGGCAATATCCGTAAAGGCATCACAGCCTACCAGAAGATTTTAGAGACTGAAGACTTAAAGCGTGACATCTACGGAAATATCTGCCACGATATCGGATATGCATACGCGAAGCTATTTCTTTTCAAAGAGGCCTCAGACTGGTACAGAAAGGCTTACGAGCACAATGTAAGCATCAAGAGCCTGATGCAGCTTCTTTTCTGCCTGATGGAGATGGGCGATGAGGACGGCATAAAGGATATAACCGAAACCTATCACATAAGGGACGAGGAACTGGAGCGTGCCAGAGCAGTTTTCAAGGCAGCAGGCGAGACTAAGAAGGTACAGGAGGCTCAGCAGAAAATGACCTCTGACCCGAAAAATATCCACGGATTCATCTCTGAACTGAAGTCTGACTACATCAGAAAGTACGGTGCTTAAGGGTGTTTGGATTTAAAAAGAAAAAAAAGACAAAAACCGAAGATGAGATATTCGATGATCTGATAGACGAGGCTGCAGCCATAGACGACATGGAAAGTCCGAAGAAGATCGAGCACATGATCCTGGACTCCTGCGAGCAGATCATTTCGGAGACAAAGGAGATTGAAGGGAAAAAGGCCGAGTACCGGATACTTACTAAGTACTTAGAGGACATAAAGCGCATCCATGAGCTGAATCCAAAGGAAGCCTCTGCCGTGAAAAAGGCAGCTGCCGCCATAGAGAGGGCACAGAAGAGCAGAAAGACTTTTATCGATGCTCCTAAGACTATATCAGATGATGCCTATGCCCTGATAGCTGAGAATGAAAGCACGGTGCAGCGTGAGATAGAGAGAATGAAGGAAAACGAAGTCTATCAGTCCAACACCGCTGCAAAAATGCATGCACTCGAAGCTGACAAGGGTGAGCTGAAGCTGGACTTCGATGAGGCTACCTCTCACAGCTCCTTTGCGAGAAAAATCTGCGTCCTTCTGATGGTGCTTTTTGCTGCGAGCTTCGTATTCCTTATCGCAGCAGGCGGATCAGAGGGAGGGACGGCTTCGCAGGTAGCGGGCATTTTTCTTATAGTATTTGCGGTTCTCGCAATGCTTATCTTCATGTGGCAGGCTTCTTCGATCAGGAGACGAAAAGTACTACTGAGGAACCTGAACTCGACTATCACCCAGCTGAATGTCACGAGAATGGAGTACGCGAATGTCACTAAGGCCATAAATGCCACGTCTGACAAGTACCACGTACATTCATCTACTGAGCTTTTGTACCTGTATAATGCTTTCGATGATTTTAACTACAGGAGAGAGCGGTTCGTAAAAGACGATGAGGACCTGACGTACTGGAATGACTATCTGCTGAGACTCTTAGCACCCTTAAGGCTCTATGACAGCCATATCTGGCTCAAACAGGCGGCAGCCTTAAACCATGAGGACGATATGCAGGAAGTGCATAAAGAACTCGTGGAGAAGAGACAGGCAGTAAGGGAGCAGATAAGACTGGAGACCCATCAGGTAAAGAGCGAGCGCGACGAGATCGACAGGCTCATGAAGGAAGCAGACTTCTACGTGCCTGAGATAATGGAGATCATAAAGTCTGTGGATAAGCTCTGCGGACTTGACAGATTAAGAAAAGAAGAGGATGATAGTATCCTGAAGTCTCTCGACGCAGAGGAGACAGAAGAGAAAAAGACTGTTTCAAAGGAAAAAGCAGAAGAAATAACTACGGAGCCTGTGAACAGGCCAGAGAAAGAAGAGAAGAAAAAAATGAAAGTAAGAACCAGATTCGCGCCATCACCTACAGGAAGAATGCATGTGGGAAATCTTCGTACAGCCCTTTATGCTTACCTTATCGCAAAGCATGCGGGTGGTGATTTTATCCTTCGTATAGAGGATACTGACCAGGAGAGATACGTAGAAGGTGCGGTCGATATCATTTACAGGACTCTGAAGGAGACCGGACTTGAGCATGACGAGGGCCCGGATAAGGACGGCGGCTGCGGCCCTTATGTCCAGAGCGAGCGTGTAAAGCAGGGCATCTATATGAAATATGCCAAAGAGCTTATCGATAAGGGAGAGGCTTATTACTGCTTCTGCACACCTGAGAGACTCGAGAGCTTAAAGCAGGAGGTCGTAGACGAAAACGGTGAGAAGAAGACCATCTCTATCTATGACAAGCACTGTCTTCACCTTTCAAAGGAAGAGGTCGAGGCAAATCTCGCTGCCGGAAAGCCTTATGTCATCAGACAGAACAACCCTCGCACAGGAACTACTACCTTCCACGATGAGATCTATGGAGATATCACTGTAGATAACAGCGAGCTCGACGACATGATCCTGATAAAGTCTGACGGTTATCCTACTTATAACTTCGCAAACGTCGTAGACGACCATCTGATGGGGATCACTCATGTAGTCAGAGGGAACGAGTACCTGTCATCGTCACCTAAGTACAACAGGCTCTATGAGGCATTCGGCTGGGAAATCCCTAAGTATATCCACTGCCCGCTGATCACGAACGAGCAGCACCAGAAGCTGTCAAAGAGAAGCGGACACTCGTCATTCGAGGATCTCGTAGATCAGGGATATCTGACAGACGCCATAGTGAACTTTGTAGCTCTCTTAGGCTGGAGCCCTGAGGATAACCAGGAGATCATGAACCTGCCTGAGCTCATCGAGAAGTTCGACTATCATCATATCAGCAAGTCACCGGCTGTCTTTGACACGACAAAGCTCAAGTGGATGAATGGCGAGTACATCAAAAAAATGGATCCGGCTGTTTTCTATAAGAAAGCCCTTCCATTTATAAATGAGACTGTAAAGAGAGACTGTGACAAGGAGAAGATCGCTGCCCTGGTACAGTCACGTATCGAGATATTCCCAGATATTGCAGACCTCATAGACTTTTTCGAGGAAGTACCGGAGTACGATACATCGCTTTATGTGAATAAAAAGAACAAGTGCACAGAGGAAAATTCTCTGGAGCTTCTGAAGTCTGTCCTTCCGGTACTTTCAGGACAGGATGACTTCTCAAATGACGCGCTTTTCGAGACCTTAAAGGCATTTGCCAAAGAGCACGAGTACAAGGTTGGCTTCGTTATGTGGCCGCTCCGTACAGCTCTTTCGGGAAAAGCATCTACACCTGGCGGTGCTACACAGATCATGGAGATCCTTGGAAAAGACGAATCGCTCCGCCGCATCACAGCTGGCATCGAGAAACTCGAAGCATGATATAAAGGAGGGAGAGTATGAGAAAAATACTATCTGCCGAACAGCAGGAGGCTGTAAACCATTTCAGAGGACCGTGTCTTTGTATGGCAGGTCCTGGAAGCGGCAAGACCCTGGTACTTACAGAGCGCATAGCTTCGCTCGTGCGTGTACATGGCATCGAACCGCGGAGCATTCTGGTGGTCACTTTTACCCGTGACGCCGCTGCTTCGATGAAGAGACGCAGTGAAGAAGATAACATCTACCCGTCTCCTGCATTTGGCACTTTTCATTCAGTTTTTTACAATATCCTTTTAAGAGAGGGCCGTGTCAGGCCGGAGAACCTTATCTCCGGAAGAAAAGCTCTTGGTCTCCTCTCGCTTTCCGTAAATGAATGTGGTCTTAAAGAAGTAAATACCGAGTATTATCCGGCGCTTCTTCGGACGATAAGCTTCTATAAAAATACCGGTTTTCTCGATGAAAATCTCTATCCGAATGATACAACTACTGAGGACATGAAAAGGATCATCGTGAAGTTTGGCGAGCACACTGTAGGCGACGGGTACTTTGACTTCGATGATATCCTGGTGGAGACCAGACGGTTTTTTAAAGAGCATCCTGAGAGGCTTGAGTTCTGGCAGAAGAAGTTCCCGTTTATTCTGGTGGATGAGGCACAGGATATGAACCGGTTGCAGTATGAGACGATAACAGAACTCGCGCGTCCTCTTGATAATCTCTTTCTGGTAGGTGATGATGACCAGGCCATCTACGGTTTCCGGGGCTCTGATCCATCGTTTCTTCTGCAGTTTGAAAAGGACTATCCGGATGTCCATAAGGTTATCCTGAATAAAAATTACCGGAGCGATAATCTTATCGTATCTTCATCTGCAAAGCTCATCTCCCAGAATAAGGTGCGCTTTGAGAAAAATCTGACTGCAGCGTCTTCTGATCCGGGCACGATAGAAATAATAACTGCCCGCGATGAGCACGAGGAGGGCAGACTTGTCGCTGAAAAAATTCAGTTGCTTTTAAGTAGTGGAGTGCCTGCTTCTCAGATAGCAGTCCTCTACAGAAACAGGCTTGTAAGTACCTGCCTCGTGCAGGAGCTCTCGAGGCTTTCAAGAGAGAAGAGCGAAACAGATA
>Ga0310695_10013038_pt1 | contig 11515 bp, 13 predicted proteins | sample RumenRJG_04DNA_FD_203882 | JGI IMG/M metagenome (GOLD analysis project Ga0310695, IMG submission 203882) | Bovine rumen microbial communities from Lethbridge, Alberta, Canada - RJG_04 (v2) (version 2) | ecosystem: Host-associated > Mammals > Digestive system > Stomach > Rumen | place: Canada... | reverse complement strand
GCGGCGGCTGTGGCAACCCCCGCGGCGCGCCGGCCTGCGTGCAGCGCCGCAGGAGCTTCCGGTCGCGCGTGACGACCTTGATCCGGTCCGCGAGGCCCAGCCACCGCGCCATGCGCACGAAGTCGACGATGAAGTCGTCCGCGCGCTGCGGCCCCGTCCCGCCCGTGTACGAGACGCGCACGCGCCCGTCTGCGCAGGAATTCTCTCGCGCGCCGTCATAGACGATCCAGACGAAATCGGCGGGGTGCGCCGCGACGTGCGCGCGCGCGTCGGCCAGCAGTTCGTCGCGGCTCGCCGCGAGACGGTCGGAGCCGAGAATCCGGTTCCAGCCGTCGACCACGACGAACGTGCCGCCGTCCGGCAGCGCGCGCAGATCCTGCGCCGCGACGAGCGCGAGATCGAAATGCTCCTTGAGCGCGGCCGACTCGTTGCGCAGCCGCTGGCACTCCGCCTTCAGCCGCTCGACCTCGCCCTTCAGCTCCCGCAAGTGCAGGACCTTCGACGACAGGATGACGTCCTGCGCGTTCATCCGAGGGCGAGCGCGCGCCGGTACGCCTTGACCATCTCGTCGTAGGCCGCGTCGTCGAGGAACGTGCGCTTCGGGTTCATCGCGAACGTGCCGCCCCATTCGAACGCCTCGTTCGCGTACTTCGGCACGAGGTGGAAATGCAGGTGGTGGCCCGTGTCGCCGTACGCGCCGTAGTTCACCTTGTCCGGACGGTAGAGCGTGTGGATCGCGCGCGCGACCCGGTCGACGTCCGCGAAGAAGCGGTTGCGCTCGGCCGCGGTGAGCGCGGTCAGCTCGCTCACGTGCAGCTTCGCGGCGACGATGACGCGGCCCCTGTGCGACTGCTCCTTGAAGAGGTAGACCTTCGACGCGGGCAGCTCGCCGATCTTGATGCCGTAGGCCGCGAGGTATTCGCCCTCGGCGCAGTAGCCGCACGTCTTCTTCTCCTCGAGGAACGGCTCCTCGCGCGGGTCGCGCGTCCGCTCGCCGTAGCAGCGGAAGACGAGATCGAGATGCTCGCTCGGCAGCTTCGGCGTGAAGAGGCTCACGAGCGGCACGACGACCATGCCGCCGAGCATCGCGACCGCGCCGCAGTTGATCGGGTTCATCGGGTTGCCGAGGATCATGTTGACGACGGTCAGCCCCACGCCCCACGCGAACGACGTCCACACCGCGCCGCGCGTCACCCACCGCCCGTAGAGGCCGTACATGAACGGCGCGAGGAACGCGCCCGCCAGCGCGCCCCACGAGATGCCCATCAGCTGCGCGATGAAGTGCGGCGGATTGAGCGCGATCATGAGCGACAGGACGATGAAGAAGACGATCAGAACGCGCATCACCACGACCTTGCGGCGTTCGATCCGCGCCGTGATCGTGTCGTCGATCTTGCCCTCGGACACCTCCTCCTCGATCGACTTCCTGTCGCGGTAGATGAGGTCGAGCGTCATCGTCGAGCTGGACGTCAGCACGAGCGAGGCGAGCGTGGACATCGACGCGGAGAGGACGAGCAGCAGCACGAGCGCCATCAGGACGTCGGGCAGGTTCTGGCCCAGCATCGTCGGCACGATCGAGTCGAACGCGAAGCGGCCCGTCCCGGCGTTGAACGCGGTCGGCACGAAGAGCCGCCCGAAGCCGCCGAGGAAGTAGCAGCCGCCCGCGACGACGACCGCGAAGAGCGTCGAGATGATCGTCCCGCGCCGGATGGCGCTTTCGTCGGTGATCGAGTAGAACTTGCCGACCATCTGCGGCAGGCCCCACGTGCCGAGCGAGGTGAGGACCACGACGCCGAGGAGGCTCCAGCCGTTCGGGCCGAAGAGCGAGGCGAAGTCGCCGGCGCGGAAGTTCGCGTAGAGCGCCGCGCCGGGATGCCCGAGGTCGTCCGCGTTCGGCGCGGCCTCAGCCATCTTCGCGACGGCGGCGACGAGCCCGCCCTGGTGGTTGAGGACGACCGCGATGACCGTCGTGATGCCGAGGAGCATGATGACGCCCTGGATGAAGTCGTTGATCGCCGTCGCCTTGTAGCCGCCGAGGATCACGTAGACGGCGGTCAGGATCGCCATCGTCCACGCGCAGTAGACGTACGGCACGCCGAAGCCCGTCTCGAAGAGCTTGGAGATGCCCATGTACACGCCCGCCGTGTACGGGATGAGGAAGATGAACGCGATGACCGAGGCGACGACGCGCAGCCCTTCCGAGTCGAAGCGCGTGCCGAAGAAGTCGGGCATCGTCCGCGACTGGATGTGCTGGGTCATCAGGCGCGTGCGGCGCGCGAGCACGAGCCACGCGAGCATCGAGCCGATGACGGCGTTGCCGACGCCGATCCACGTGGAGCTGAGGCCGTACTTCCAGCCGAACTGCCCGGCGTAGCCGACGAACACCACCGCCGAGAAGTAGCTCGTGCCGTAGGCGAACGCCGTCAGCCACGGGCCGACGCTGCGCCCGCCGAGCACGAAGCCGTCGACCGAGCGCGACTGCTTGCGGCTGTAGATGCCGACCCCGACCATGATGCCGAGGAAGACCAGGGTGAAGAGGACTTTGACGAGCATGGGGACTGTTCCTTTTTGTTACTTGCGAAGCTTGATCTTCTGGCCGACCCAGATGTTGTTCCACTCGCTCAGCTTCCTGCCGTTGATGCGCGCGAGTTCGGCCGGCGTGAGCCCGTAGGCGGCGGCGATCTTCGTGACGGTGTCGCCCTGCCGGACGACGTGGACCGCCGGCCGCGCGGCGGCGGGCGTGTCGACGCCGGTGACGTTCGTCGTGATGTCCGTGAGCGACCCCGTGGCCGCGCCGGCGACGGGCGTCACGGGCGCGGGGCGCGACGGCGACGCGGGCGCCGACGGCGTCAGCACCGTTGTCGGTGCCGCCGGGCGTGCTTCCGCCGCGGCGGACGGCGACGCGACGGGCGTCGGCGTTTCGGCCGCCTCCTCGATCGTTTCGGTCTCCGGCTCGTCCGTCGCGCCGGTCGTGCCGGACCGGCCGCCGCCGACCAGGAGCCCCACGATCACCGCGTGAAGCGCGAGGCTCGCCGCCAGCCCGAGCGTCCAGCTGCTCGCCCGGCCGTCAGCCGCCATGGTGCCCGCCTTGCGCCGCACCGGCCGCCGTGTCATTCCAATGGAGTGTCGTTTTCATTGGATGGATAGTATATCACAACCGTGTGCGCGCCGTCAGCCCCTGCGCTTGGCCAGCATCTCGTGGTATTCGGAATAGCTGCCCTCGAACCACGTCGTCCGGCCCTTGCCCTCGAACGCAAGGATGTGCGTCGCGATGCGGTCGAGGAACCAGCGGTCGTGGCTCACCACCATCACGCAGCCGCCGAATTCCTGAAGGCCCTCTTCGAGCGAGCGGAGCGTCGCGACGTCCAGGTCGTTCGTCGGCTCGTCGAGGAGCAGCAGGTTGCCGCCGCTCGTCAGCAGCTTCGCGAGGTGCACGCGGTTGCGCTCGCCGCCGGAGAGGACGCCGACCTTCTTCTGCTGCTCGGGCCCGCGGAAGTTGAAGCGCGAGCAGTAGGCGCGGCCGTTCATCATCGTCTCGCCCGCGAGGCGCACGAATTCGCCGCCGCCCGTGATCGCCTCGTAGACCGTCTCGTCCGGCTTCAGCTCCGCGCGCGTCTGGTCGACGTAGGAGAGCTTCACCGTCTCGCCGACCGTGAACGTGCCCGCGACCGGCTGGAGCTGGCCCGTGATGAGCTTGAAGAGCGTCGTCTTGCCCGCGCCGTTCGCGCCGATGACGCCGACGATGCCGCCGCGCGGCAGGTCGAAGTTGAGGTCGCTGTAGAGCACCTGGTCGCCGAACGCCATCTGGACGTGCTCGGCGCGCACGACGAGATTGCCGAGGCGCGGGCCCGGCGGGATGCGGATGACGAGATCGTCCTCGCGCGTCGAGACCTGCTGCTTCTGGAGCTCCTCGTACCGTTCGACGCGCGCCTTGGCCTTGGCGTGGCGGCCGCTCGGGTTGGTCTGGATCCACTTGAGCTCGTTCTCGAGCATCTTCTGGCGCGACTTCTCCACCTTCGCCTCGCGCGCGAGCATCGCCTCCTTCTGCTTCAGCCACTCCTCGTAGTTGCCCTTGTAGGGATAGCAGATGCCCTTGTCAAGCTCCAGGATCCAGTCGGTCACGTCGCTCAGGAAGTAGCGGTCGTGCGTGACGACGATCAGCGTGCCCTTGAACTCCTTGAGGTACGCTTCCAGCCGGAACGTCGTCTCGGCGTCGAGGTGGTTCGTCGGCTCGTCGAGGAGCAGCACGTCGGGGTTCGAGAGGAGGAGCCGCGCGATCGCCACGCGGCGGCGCTCGCCGCCGGAGAGGACGGCGACCGGCTTCGCGCCGTCGGGGCAGCCGAGGTCGGCCATGCGCCGTTCGACGAGGTTTTCGAGATTCCACCAGTCGTTCTTGTCGATGATCTCCTGCAGCCGCTCCATCTCCGCCGCCGCCTTGGGGTCGTCCAGCTCGCAGCAGAGGTCCTCGTAGCGCGCCACCATCGCCTGCGCGTCGGCGACGCCCTCCATCACCGTTTCGAGGACGGTCTTCGCGTCGTCGAGCTCCGGCTCCTGCGGGAGGTAGCCGACCTTCGTGCCCTTCGCGACCTGCACCGTGCCCATCAGCTCGGTGTCGAGCCCGGCGAGGATCTTCAGGAGCGACGACTTGCCCGCGCCATTCGCGCCGATGACGCCGATGTGCGCGCCGTAGAAAAAGGAAAGGTTGACGTCCTTCAGGATCGTCTTGGTGCCGACCTGTTTCGTGACGTCGATGAGACTGAACTGGTATTCTCCCGCCATTGTCTGCTCCGTTCGTGCCGTGAGTCTGTTGTCGTGAAAGAGATAGTATATCAAATCCCGATTCGGCGCGTCAGTCGGAATCGTCCGGCCCCGGCGCAAGCCCCGCGCGGCGGTCAGAGCGCGTTGTCGATGCCCATGACGGGCAGATAGACCGCTTCCTTGACCGCCACCTCTTCGCTTCCGAACACATACTCCGCCGCCATCGGCTCCAGCTCGACCGTCTCCGCGTCCGCCGCGCCCGCGAAAGCGCCGTCGCCGCCGACCGTGGCCTTCGCCTCCGCACCCGCCTCGGCGCGCAGGTCGCGGCCCATGTTCAGCGCGGCGATGATGTACGCGGCGAAGCCGAAGAGCGCCGCGAACGTCAGCGCGAGCGCGAACATGCCGAGCGCCAGCTCGATGAACGCCTGGCCGCGGCGGCTAGTGGCCATGGCTGGTCCCTCCCCGCTCGCCGCCGCCGCCCGTGCCGCGCACGCACAGCCCCGCGTTGAAGCGGAGCCAGTTGACGCCCTCGCGCCGGAACGCGTCGTGCTCCCACGTCTTGAGCTGGAGGCAGTAGAAGCAGTCGCCGTTCAGCGCCGCGGGGCCGCGCTCCAGATAGACGCCGAGATGGTTGCGCACGTGATGCACCCAGCCGAAATCGGCCGTCGCCAGATCCGCGCCGCCGACCATGTCGAGCGCGACGAGCCGCACGTCCGTCAGGCACGGCACGACGAACCGCTTGAGCGCCGTCACGTCGCCGCGCGCGCCGTCGAAGCCGTCGAGCGCGCCGAACGGCTTGGCGGCGGCGGACCAGGACAGCGTCGCCGTGCGGTCCAGCGCGGTCGCCTCCGCCGTCCGGGTGCAGCGGCAGACCGCCGCCGCGCCGCGCACGTTGTACTCCTCCCGGATTTCGCCGACGATCGGAAACTCGTAGCCGTCGGTCTCGTCCGCGAGGTGGCGGCCGACGAACCACCGCCGCCAGACCGACGGATCGAAGAAGAACCACGTCTGGCCGCCGTCGGCGAGAAGCCCCAGGTCCTCGCGCCCGGTCACGTCGGCGGTGCGCACGAGGCTTTCGAACCGCCGGCCGGTGAAGCGCTCGACGAGCGTCTTGAGCTCCGCGCGCGAGAACACGTCCGTCAGCGCCGTCTGGCGGGCCGTGAGGTGGAGCGAGAAGATCTCGCTGTTCTCCATCGAGTTGCGGTCCGTCTCGGGCAGCGGACTCCAGCTGCGGTAGCTCCCGTAGCCGCTCAGGATCGCCTCCGCGTTGAAATGGAACCAGCACCAGTCCCGGCCCGCGATCGCCAGATAGAACGCGCGCGTCAGCAGCAGGTGCGCGCCCGCCGAATGGTAGAACTCCATGTTGTCGGGCCCCGTCGCGAGCCCCTCGTTCGCCACGTTCAGAATCGCGGTCGCGTAGTCCGTCCAGGCGCCGGGATACGACTCGGGATAGGGATCGCCCGTGCCGCCGTCGCCCGCGTAGACGGTGCGGACGGTCTGCACGTGGTCGCGCAGAATCGTCGCGAAGTCCTCGTTGACGGGCAGGTTGTTGCGCTTCGCGGCCTCGTTCGCGAAACGCAGCGCCTCGACAGGCCCCAGCAGGCACAGCCGCCGCTGCTCGAGGACGATCTGCGCGCAGCGGTTGCTGTCGCCCGCCAGCGCGGCGAGAAGGTGATCGACGTTGAGCCGCCCGATCTCGTTGACGAGCGAACCCTGCCGGTGCGCCGCCGCGAGCGCCGCCGCGTCGCCGCCGTTCTGGATCTGGTGCTTCGCGCGCACGGTGATGAACGTGTCGACGTTCAGGAGCGCGAGCACGCAGAGCGCGACGAGCAGCATCACCAGATAGACCGCCACCTGCCCCCGCCGCATCAGAGCCCTCCGTTCACCATGTAGAGCGGATAGTGCGACTCGACCGCCGCCGCGCCGTCCATCGTCCAGTCGTCCGTCGTCATCTTCAGCCGCGTCTCGACGGTCGCGCCGTCGGACAGGCCGAACTCGGTCGTGTGCCAGTGCGCGTAGTCCAGCACCGCCGCCGCGCGGCCGGGGTCCTCCGCCTCCAGATAGATCGGCACGCGCGCGGCCTCGTCGACCGCCGCGGCCGGCCACAGCCGTTCGCCCGCGACCGGGATCATCGCCGCGCGCGCGGACTTCAGGCACATGAATTCGTTGAACCCGACCGCGCGCGCGCGCGCCGCCCGCGCGGCGGCGTAGTCGAGGACCGTCCGCGCCTGAAGCCGCTGCGAAAACGAGAACGCCGTGAAGAAGACGAGGGTGAGAAAGACGAGGGCGAGGACCGTTTCGATCATCGCCTGTCCCCCGCGCCGTCCCTCGCGTGCGCGCGGCACGGTCAGTCTTCGCCGAGATCCCGGATGGTATTCTCGTCGATGTTGTCGACCGCCGCCTTGGCCGACTCGCCCTCCTGCGCCGAGAGCTTGTCCGCCGCGCCCGCCGCCTTGCGGCCGATCGCGCGGCTCAGGTACGAGAAGACCGCGATCAGCGAAATCGCGATCAGGCTCACGATGATGATGTACTCCACCATCGTCTGCGCCTTCCTCATCTTTTTCATCATGTCTTCGCTCCTTTCGTCCCGTCTACGGATAATCGGGGCTGATCAGCGTCTGCGTGCGCACCGCGTTGCGCCGCGCCGCCGTCACCACCCAGCCCATCGCCGCGACCACGACGAGCAGCGCCAGAACGGCGAGCACGTACTCGACCATCGTCTGACCCTTTCTCGCGCGCAGCCTCATGCCGCATAGTATATCATAAATCCCGTCCACGCCGCGCGCAAAAAAACAGGCGGGGCGACAAAGCCCCGCCTTTTTCCGCGCGGCAGAAGCGCCGCGCCCGTTTCCGCCGGTACCGCTTACCAGCGCGTCTCGCGACGCGGAGGACGGTCGCCGTAGCCGCCGCGCCCGCCGCGGTCGCCGTACCCGCCGCGGCCGAAGCCGCCGCGTCCGCCGCGGTCGCCGTACCCGCCGCGATCTTCGCGCGGTGGCTTGGGCTGCGACTCGTTCACGCGCACTGTGCGCCCGTCGAGCTCGTGTCCGTTGAGGGCGTCGATCGCCGCCTGCGCCTGGGTGGCGTCAGGCATCGTCACGAAGCCGAATCCCTTGCTGCGACCGGTCATTCGATCGGTCACGACCCGCACAGCGGTAACTTCGCCAAAGGCCGCGAACGCCGCCTTGAGCCCCTCGTCGGTCGTCGCGTACGCGAGGTTACCAACATAGATTTCCATCTTATTTTTCTTTCCTTGTGTAACTTTGCCCGGCCTTGAGGACACCCGCCCTTTTCGACCGGACGGTTAAATTTTATCAATTTTGCGCATCGGAAGTCAATGTGATTCTGCAACCGGCAGCGAGAAGACGCGGCCGGGCGCGTCCTGCGCGAGGATCTCCAGATCGACATCGCCGCGCCCCAGCTCCGCCAGCGCCGCGCGCATCGCGCCCTCGGCGAGGTGCGGCGCGTTGCACTGCCCGGAGAGATGCGCGAGCGCGAGATGCTTCAGTTTCGGCGACGCGAAGCGGCGCACGAGCTCGGCCGCGTCCGCGTTCGCGAGGTGGCCGCGCGGCCCCAGCACCCGCCGCTTGACGTGCTCGGGACGGTTGGCGCCGCGCACGAGGACGGGATCGTAGTTCGACTCCAGCGTCGCCGCGTCCGCCGCGCCGAGGCGCGCGCCCACCGAGTCGAGCGGCGTGCCGCAGTCGGTCGCGTGGAAGTAGGTGAAGCCGTCCGCCGTCACGAGATAGCCCACGGGATCGGGCACGTCGTGCGGCACGGAAAACGCCGTGACCGCGAACGGCCCCGTCGTGAACGGCTGGCCGTTCGTGAAGATCATGAAGTCCGCGCGCGCGACGCCCGTCGCCGCCGCGATCGCCTCGGCCGTCATGTCGTTCGCGAAGAGCTCCGCCTGCGGGAAATGGCGGTGGAACGTGGCGAGCCCGCCGACGTGGTCGTCGTGGTCGTGCGTGAAGAGGACGGCGCGGATGCGCGCGGGATCGACGCCGACCTGCGCCGCGCGGCAGACGAGCGTGCGGCAGCCGAGACCGCAGTCGATCATCAGCCAGTCGTCGCCGCTGCCGACGAGATAGGCGTTGCCCTTGCTGCCCGACGCGAGCGAGACGGTCTTCATCCGCGTGCAAACGCCCGGTGCGCGATGTCGCGGCGGTAGAACATCCCGTCGAAGGAAATCTGCGCGACGCCCGCGTACGCGCGGTCGACGGCGGTGCGCAGGTCCGCGCCCAGGCCCGTCACCGAGAGGACGCGTCCGCCCGCCGTCACGAGGCCCGCGTCGGTCGCCTGCGTGCCGCAGTGGAAGACCGTCGCGTCCGTCACCTTGTCAAGTCCCGCGATCGCCTTGCCCTTCGCGTAGCTGCCCGGATAGCCGCCCGACGCGACGATCACCGTCGCCGCCGCCTCGGGCCGGACGACGATGTCCGCGTCCGCCAGGCAGCCGGTCGCCGCGTGGAGGAGCGCCGTCGCGAAGCTCCCGCCCAGACGCGGCAGCACGGCCTCCGTCTCGGGATCGCCGAAGCGCGCGTTGAACTCGACGACGTTGACCGTCGAACCGCTCTTCGCGCGCGGCCCGCGCGGGTGCGAGCCCGCGTCGTTCACCATCAGCCCCGCGTAGAGGATGCCGCGGTAGACGATGCCGCGCCGCTTCAGCTCGCGGACGACGGGCAGGATGATCTTCTCCTTGATGAGCGGCAGCTTGTCGTCGGTCACCACGGGCGCGGGCGAATACGCGCCCATGCCGCCCGTGTTCGGCCCCCGGTCGCCGTCGAAGACGCGCTTGTGGTCCTGCGAGCTCGGCAGCAGCACCGCGCGCTCGCCGTCGACCATCGCGAGGATCGAGCATTCCTCGCCGTGCAGGAACTCCTCGATCAGCACCTCCGCGCCCGCCGCGCCGAACTTGTTGGCGACGAGCATGTCGTCGATGGCGGCCTCCGCCTGTTCGGCCGTCTCGGCCACGACGACGCCCTTGCCCGCCGCGAGGCCGTCGGCCTTGATGACGACGGGCAGCCCGAAGGCGGGCAGCGCCGCCTTCGCGGCCGCCGCGTCCGTGAACGTCTCCGCCCGGCCCGTCGGCACGCCCGCCGCGTCCATCACCTCTTTCGCGAACCGCTTCGAGCCCTCCAGACGCGCGCCCGCCGCCACGGGGCCGAACGTCGGAACGCCGATCGACAGCAGCGCGTCCACGAGGCCCTTGACGAGCGGCGCCTCGGGGCCGACGACCACGAGGTCGGGATTGTGCGCGCGCGCCCACGCGACGACGCCCGCGACGTCCTCCGCGCCGACCGCGACGTTCGTCGCCACCGCCGCCGTGCCCGCGTTGCCCGGCGCGCAGTAGATGTCGTGACGCTCGGCGTCCTGCGCCAGCCGCCACGCGATCGCATGTTCGCGGCCGCCGCCGCCCACCACCAGAATCTTCATGTCTCGCTTCCTTTCCTCTTGCGTTTCGGTTCCTGCGTTTCGCGTCCGTCCGTTCAGTCCTTCGGCACCAGCAGCTTCTGGCCGATGCGCAGATTGTCGCTCTTGAGGCTGTTCATCTCCTTGAGCTTCGGCACCGTCGTGCGGAACGCCTGGGCGATCATCGACAGCGTATCGCCCTTCTCGACGACGTACTCCTTGCACGGCCCGCTGTACGACGGGGCCGCCGGCGGTGTCGCCGCGCGGGCCGCCGCCTGCGCCGCGCCGTTCTTTCTGACGATCTCGATCACCTTCTGCGTCATCTCGCTGACGATCTCCTGGCGCATCTTCTGCATCTCGCGCCGGACGGCGGCGATCTCCGCCTTGAGCGAGTCGATCTCGCCGCGCACGGCCTGCGCCTCGCCCTTGCCGCCCTCGACGCGCGCGACGCGCTGCGACAGGTCGTCCAGATTCGCCTGCATCACGTCCACCTGCCCCGAGACGCGCTGCATCTCGGCGTAGACCTGCCGGCCGATCGCCAGCTCGCGCGCGCCGATCGTCGTGTCGGCGAGCGCCGTCGCCGCCGCCGCCGCCATCGCCACCATCATGAGTTTCTTCATCTCGTTTTCCCTTTCCTGTTTTTCATGTCAGCAGAAACGCCAGCCACACGACGCCGAACACGGCCGCCGCCGCGAGAAAGCGGTTCTGCTGCGCGTCCGCCAGCTCCTGCCGGATCGTGCGCCCGAAGACCTTCATGCCGCCGCCGGCGATGTAGTGGAAGAGCTTCCAGCCGAACTTCTTGCCCGTCGTCGTCTCGCCCTTCGCCCCCGTGTAGGCGTCAAGCAGCCACGGCAGCTTCGCCCGCGTGTAGGCGTGGGCGTCGGAAACGAACTCGGGCCGGATCTTTCCCATCGCGCGTTACGGCAGAACCAGCGTCTGCCCCGCCTGGATGCGGCCGTCGGTCGTGACCGTCGCCTTGTTCGCGTCGCGGATCTTCTGCCACGCGCTGCGCCGGCCGTAGAACCTGAGCGCCAGCTTGTAGAGCGTGTCGCCCTCCTCGACGACGTACGTCGCCGGACGCTCCTCGTGCAGCGGCTCCTCCGCCTTCGGCGCCGGACGCTCCGGCCGCTGCCTGAGCGTGACCGCCCGCCCCTGCGGCACCGCCACGCGCGGGCCGTCGTCGTCTTCCAGGCCGAGCGCCAGCACGTCGTCGGGCACCGTCCGCGACGCATCCGCCGCCTCCTCCCCGTCGACGAGCGCCCGCACGTCCGCCGGGACGGAGCCGCCGCCCGCCGCCTCCTCGTCGCCGAACAGCGCGCGCGCGTCGGGCGAGAGTTTCAGCCGGTCGCCC
>Ga0310695_10013037_pt1 | contig 11515 bp, 9 predicted proteins | sample RumenRJG_04DNA_FD_203882 | JGI IMG/M metagenome (GOLD analysis project Ga0310695, IMG submission 203882) | Bovine rumen microbial communities from Lethbridge, Alberta, Canada - RJG_04 (v2) (version 2) | ecosystem: Host-associated > Mammals > Digestive system > Stomach > Rumen | place: Canada... | reverse complement strand
CCTTGACAACATGATCAACCGCAACGTCAACGACAAGCGGCTCACCTTCTCGAGTGACTACCAGAAAGGGTTTGTTGACCAGGATTTTGTATTTTGCGCCATCGACACGACCGCGAGTGAGGACGGCTCGACCGACTTGAGCCCCATTCTTGAAATCGCTAAGACCTTCGGCGAAAACATCAACCGCTACAGCGTGTTTGTCATCAAGTCGACCGTTCCCGTGGGAACGGCACAGCATGTGACCAAGATCATCGGCGAAGCCCTTGAGGCCCGCGGCGCCGACATCAAGTTTGACGTGGCCAGCAATCCCGACTTCCTCACCGAGGGCAACGGCATCAAGGACTTCATGAAGCCCGACCGCATCGTTATCGGCACCGAGACCGCCAGCGCCCATCAGGCCATGGAGCGCCTGTACCGCACCATCCTTATGCACAACAACCGCACCGTCATCTACACCGACACCCGCACGGCCGAGATGATCAAGTATGCCGCCACCTCCATGCTCGCCACACGCGTGAGTTTCATGAACGAGATCGCCAACCTGTGCGAGATTGTGGGTGCCGACATCAACATCGTGCGGCATGGCGTGGGCACCGACAGCCGCATCGGCCCCAAGTATATCTTCCCGGGCTGCGGCTATGGGGGCACACTGTTCCCCCAGGACATCAAGGACTTGATCAAGATCGGCAATGAGCACAACTTCAACATGGAAGTTCTCAAGGCGGTCGAGAATGTGAATACCCGGCAGAAGCGCATCCTCTTCAAGAAACTGTATAACCACTTCAAGGGCGAGTTGGCTGGCAAGACGGTTGCCCTGTGGGGACTGAGTTTCAAGCCCGAAACCGACGACATGACCGCTGCGCCGGCCATCGACACCATCAACCTGCTGATGGACGCCGGATGCAACGTGCGCGTGTATGACCCCGTTGCCATGAATGCCACCAAGCGCCGCTGGAGCAACGTGTATTGTGGTCTGGACATGTATGACGCCGTCAAGGGCGCCGACGCCCTGCTGCTGCTCACCGAGTGGCGACAGTTCCGCATTCCGGCCTGGCAAACCGTGAAGAGCCTGATGAACACCCCGCTCATCATTGACGGCCGCAACGTGTATGACGGCGATGAACTCGAGGAGATGGGATTTATCTACCACTGCATCGGCCGCTAAGGCTGGAACGGTGTGAAAACAGAATACCAAGAGGGTGTGTCATAATTCACTCGCTTGTTTTAAATCGGCCTTACGGCCGAGAAATCAAATAAAAATTTGTATAATATCAAACAAAATAAATTTTTATTTCAATTTTATTTATAATTTTGCTTGATTTCCCGCGCGTAGCGCGATGAATAGTTTCAGTCGCCATTTATGACACTGACGCTCGTTTTTCTACTTGATGGGGGCTCACTTGGTGGGCTCCATGTGGATGGTGACGTGGGTCTGGTCGCCATAGCGTTGCTTGATGCTACGCTCAATGGCCGTGGCGAGGTCATGGGCAGCAGTGAGTGTCGAGTTGCCGTCCATGCGCACGTGGGCCTCGATGGCGAAGTGGTGCCCGATGCGGCGTGTGCGCAGGTTGTGTGGCTCACACACGTCGGGGAAAGAAGTGATGATATCGATTATTTCTTTTTCCACATCGCCGGGAAGCGACGACTCGGTGAGTTCCCCGATGCTGGAGCGCAGCAGGTCAATTGACACCTTGAGCAACATGCAGCCCACGACAACCGAGGCCACAGGGTCGAGTACAGTCCAACGCCGGCCGAGCAGGATGGCGCCACCGATGCCCACAGCGGCCCCAACCGATGACAGGGCATCGCTGCGATGATGCCAAGCGTTGGCAATCAAGGCCTGGGAGTCCAAGCGCTTGCCCCTGGCAACGGTGTACCGATAGAGGATTTCCTTGAAAATGATTGAAACCAAGGCGGCGACCAGGGCCAACCAGCCAGGCGCTGCAAGTTGCTTGCCACCAGCCCAATCAATGAGTTTGAGCACCCCCGAGATAATAATGCCGGTTGCGGCAGCCAGGATTGCCAGGCCAATGACCAAGGTGCCCAAGGTCTCATACTTGCCATGACCGTAATCGTGGCTCTCGTCCTGAGGCTTGGCGCTCACGTGGACAAATGCCAGCACAATGATGTCGGTGACGAAATCGGACAACGAGTGAACGGCATCGGCAATCATGGCCGAACTGTGACCCAGCACACCGGCGATGAACTTGAAGGTCAATAGCGCCACATTCACAGCACTACCCACCAGTGTCACCTTATATATTTCCTTCTCCCTGTTCATAATGCAAGGCAAAGGTATACCTTTTTCCTCATAACGCCATAATGTCTGGCCCATTTTTCCACTTCACGCCCCCCTTACCCGCCTCGATTGAGGACAGGCAAGGAAAGAGGCCCTTTCCCCTCAAGAAAGCAGGGAAGCGGCCTCGCTGTATCGTGATCTCCCATCAGGGGGGAGGGGTCAGTACTCGTAGGTAGTGTCCAGGACTGTGAATTCGGTTCTTCGGTTGATCTGGTCGGCCGCTTCACGGTCCTCCTTGCTCAAGGTCTTGATGAACTCCTCGGTGAGCGTCACGCCTTCCTCAAACTGGGGATACTGGCTATGGATGCGCTTGGTCACGGTCTTGGGGCGCGACTCGCCATAGCCTGCAGGCTTGAGGCGCTCGCGGGGAATGCCGTTCTCAATCAAGTAGTCCACAACGCTCTGGGCACGGCGCTGCGATAAGCCTTGATTATACTTTTCGCTGCCGATGCGGTCGGTGTGCGAGGCCATCTCGATGACGATGTTGGGATGCTCGTTGAGCAGCATCACCATGCTGTCGAGGGCCAGTTTGGACTCGTCGCGCAGGACGGCCTTGTCAAAGTCATAGAAAATATTCTCAATGATCTGGGCCTTGAAGGTCGCAGCCAGGATGAAGTCCACATTATACTCGGCGTCCTCCTCGGCGTCATCGCTCACAAATTCCTGACGGGCATTCAGGTACCCATCGGCGCCAGCCATCATGACATATTTCACGCCGCGTTGCAGGTCAAAGCGGAAAGAGCCGTCGGGCTTGGCAGCGGTCTTCTGGTTACTGCCGTCGTCGCCCACGATGCGGATGACCGCATTGGGCACGGGTTCATCGTCCTTATCGACCACATAGCCCGAAATCCAGATCTGCAAATCGGGCTTGACAAAACTGAAGATGTGATCATAGCCACGCGCGTCACCGCGGTTGCTGGAGAAAAAGCCGCTCTCGCCCTCCCCGAAGGTGAGGCCGAAGTCGTCGGCCGACGAGTTCATGGGAACACCCATGTTCTCGATGGCCCAGCGGTCGAGCGAGAACTTGTCGTCCTCGTCACGCGGCTGCAGGGTGGCCACAAAGAGGTCCAGGCCTCCCATGCCGGGATGGCCGTCACTGGAGAAATACAACAGGCTGTCGGTGCGCAGGTTGGGGAATCGCTCGTTACCCTTGGTATTGATCTGGGGGCCCAGGTTTTCCAGCGTGCCGTGCTTGTCCTTGAGGTTAATGCGCCAGATGTCGGTGCCGCCCTGTCCTCCAGGCATGTCGCTAGAGAAATAAAGCCAGTTGCCATCAGGGCTGACAAAGGGGTCGCTGTAATTGCTCAGCGTGTCGGCGGTGATTTCAAACTTTTGGGGCGCCCCCCACTTGGCCTCACTGCGGGTGCTGGTGTAGATTTCAACAGTCGTTGGCCAGTCCTGACGGACGGCTCGCGCCAGATACATCATCGACCCATCGGGCGAAAATGCCGCGGCGCCCTCGTCATGCTCGGTATTCAATCCACCGTCAACGACCTCGGGGCGGGTCCACTTGCCCTTATCGTCCTTCTTGGAGAAATAGATATCACCCTTCTTGGTGCCGGTGATCTCGCTGCGGTTCTCTCCGGTTGACTTCTCGTTGGTCGAGGTGAAGTAGATGTATTCCATGTTCTTGTCGAGGTACATCGGGCAATAGTCGGCACGGCGCGAGTTGAATAACTTGTCCTGCTTGACGATGTATCTCGAGCCCTCCTCTTTCCACTTGGGGGCTAATTCACAACCGCGGATGCCAACCCTGGCCTCCCAACTGTCGGGAGCGATTTCAAGAAACTGATTGTAACTGACGATGGCGGCAGCATACTGTCCCTCGCGCTGCTGAGCCTGGGCCAGACGCAGCAACACGGTCGTGTCCTCATACTCATAGCGAATCGCATTCTGGAAAGCCGCAGTGGCGCGGTTACCCTGATTGAGTTTCAGGTGACACATTCCTAACTGGAATGCCAGTTCGCCCCTCAACCAGGCATCCTGCTTGCGGTTATAGCGGTTATAGAGTTTACGATAGATGGCAGCAGCGTCAAAGTACTCGCCGCGGTCATAGGCCTCATCGGCATCCTTGAGTTTTGGCCCCTTGCAGGATGTCAACGATAGCACAACCGAGGCCATCATCAGGGCCACTGTGATATATAGAATCCGTTTCATGAAAACTGTGTAGCAATTGCTTTAACATTAAAAACGGGAAAAAGCCCCCCTTTATTGTACAGCGTGCTGAAAGGGACACGATTGAGCCTGAAAAACCGGTCATTACCGGCCACCGACCTAGTTGGGCGAATAGGAGCGGGTAATGGTCATCTGGGGCTTGCCGTCGAGGGCGATGACCACGCGCGTGTAGCGGCCATGGGTATCAATGTCGTAGTCAAACGTGCGCTCGTGCACCACGTCGTTGCCCTTGAGTTCCTTGATGGCAATGAGGAACTTCTTGCCCGTGGCGGTGTCAAAGTCGTAATGGTAGCGGAAGACCTTGCCGCCTGTCTCCTCACGGATGACATAGCCGTCCTGATAGATCAACGTGCGCTTCTCGCCCTGGGCCGATGTGGTGACGAGTTTGGCCAGGTGACCATTGTCGTTGTAGGTATAGTCCTGACGGCTGCCATTGTCCCCCTTGATAATGACGCGGCGACTGTGCTCGTCGAACAGTGGAGCATAGTTGATAGCCCTGTTCTTGCTCTTGCTCTGCTTGAGCGAGAAACCATGCTGGCCGTCAAAGGAATAACTGTAGTTGACTACCGTCTTGCCGCCCTTGCTGCCCTGGATTGTGGATTGCGTCAATAGCCCTTGATTGTTGAACAGGAAGATATTTTCCCGCTTGCTGCCGTTGGCCATGACGACCTGCTCGTCCACACGGCCGCAGCAACCGTTGAAGCCCACATCAAAGTGCTCAATGCGGTAACTGTGGGTGGGGTTGTTCACCAAGTTGCCATAGAAGACCTTCACACGCGGGTCAATCGTGCGCATGGTGTCCATATAGGTCGTCAACGTCTCGAGGGAAACATCCTCGCTGCAGTAGGGGGTGATATCAGTGACATGGCTGGCGGGCTCCTGTCCCAGCAGGGCTCCAGCCGTCATCATGACCGTGAACGCCGACAGTAAGAATCGCTTCATCATAACGGTATTTTTTCATTTAATGTTTGACCTGCAAAGATAACTAAAAACTTCAATCTCACAAAAAATAGGATATTTCTCACACTCGATTGCGAGAGTTTGTCGTTTTTTGCTTAACTTCGCAGTTTGTTAACCACCCAGCAATAACCTAAACATTATATCAATAACAACAATTATTCTATTTTTATGAAAGACGAAGAAATCATTGTTCAACAAGAGCAAGACGAGATCGCGCTTCCCGAGAACGCCGCTCGCGAACTCAAGCCTGGGGAGAAATATGTCCCCATCCTGAAGCCCGACAGGACGTATCCCGAGATCACGCCCTACTCGGTCTCGCTCGGTCTGATCATGGCGGTCATCTTCAGTGCCGCAGCAGCCTATCTGGGCCTCAAGGTGGGCCAAGTGTTTGAGGCCGCCATTCCCATTGCCATCATCGCCGCCGGCATCGGCGCGGTGACCAAGCGCAAGAATTCGCTGGGTGAGAATGTCATCATCCAGTCGATTGGTGCCGCATCGGGCATCATCGTTGCAGGTGCCATCTTCACCTTGCCGGCCTTGTACATCCTGCAGGCCGAGTATCCCGAGATTACCGTCAACTTCCTGGAAGTCTTCCTCAGTTCACTGCTGGGTGGCATCCTGGGCATTTTGTTCTTCATCCCGTTCCGCAAGTACTTTGTGAGCGACATGCACGGCAAGTTCCCGTTCCCCGAGGCTACCGCGACCACCCAGGTGCTCGTCAGTGGTCAGAAGGGCGGCGACCAGGCACGTCCGTTGCTCATCGCCGGTCTGGTGGGTGGTCTGTATGACTTCCTGCTCTCGACCTTCGGCTGGTGGAAAGAGGTGCTCACCACAGCAGCCATCCCTGCCATGCAGAATTTCACCGACCATGTTAAGATGATCTTCAAGATCAACACCGGTGCCGCAGTGCTCGGCCTGGGTTACATCATCGGCCTGCCCTATGCGTTCATCATCTTTGCCGGTAGCGCCTTCATCTGGTGGGTGATCGTGCCCCTGCTGGGCATGAACCCTGACTTTGCCCAGATGAGCCCCGACGAAATCTTTGCCGGCGGTGCCCGTTACATCGGCATCGGCGGTATCGCCATGAGCGGTATCATCGGCATCGTCAAGTCGTGGGGCGTTATCAAGAATGCCGCCGGCCTTGCCGGACAGGCCTTCAAGGGCCAGGACCAGAACGTGCAGGTGGAGCGCCACCAGCGCGACATCTCGATGAAGGTCCTCGTGTTTGCCCTGCTGGCAGCCCTGGTGGTGACCTTCGTGTTCTTCTACATCGGTGTGATCCATAACTTGATGCAGACGATTGTCGCCTTTATCGTTGTGCTGGTTATCGCCTTCCTGTTCACGACCGTGGCCGCTAACGCCATCGCCATCGTGGGCAGCAACCCCGTGTCGGGTATGACGCTGATGACCCTCATCGTGGCCAGCGTCATCTTTGTCGCTATCGGCCTGAACGGCTCCAAGGGTATCGTTGCCGCTATGGTCATCGGTGGTGTGGTTTGCACCGCCTTGTCGATGGCCGGCGGTATGGTGACCGACATGAAGATCGGTTACTGGATTGGTACCACTCCCGCCAAGCAGCAGACGTGGAAGTTTGTCGGCACGCTCGTGTCGGCAGCCACCGTGGGTGGTGTGATGATCATCCTGAACAAGGCCTATGGCTTCACGGGCGAGAACGCCCTGGTAGCCCCCCAGGCCAACGCCATGGCAGCCGTCATCAAGCCGCTCATGATGGGTGGTGAGACGCCCTGGCTGCTCTACGGCGTGGGTGCTATCCTGGCCCTGCTGCTCAACTGGTTGAAGGTGCCTGCCCTGCCTTTCTCGCTGGGTATGTTCATCCCCCTGCAGTTGAATGCACCGCTGCTCGTCGGCGCCATCATCAGTTGGTTTGTCGGCAGCCGCAGCAAGGATGAGAAGGTCAACAACGCCCGCAAGGAGCGCGGCACCCTGCTGGCCAGCGGCTTCATTGCCGGTGGTGCCCTGATGGGTGTTGTCAGCGCAGCGATGATCTTCTTTGGTTTCAAGTACGTCAGCCCCTTGAGCGAGTCGACCAGCAACTGGCTCGCCATCGTGATGTACATCGCCCTCATCCTCTTCCTGGCCATCTCCTGCCTGCGCGCCAAGAAAGACAACTAAACCACGGCATCACAAGAAAACAACAAAGACAACTGGAACAACTCAAACAACTGTCCATCAAAAAGATAGTTGTCCAAGTTGTTCCAGTTGTTTTTTATTATAAAAATGGCTGGCCCCTATTATTTGCACTTTCCATGGGAAAGCCCTACCTTTGCCATTGGATTGCTAGCGATTCGCAACATCGTGTAACAAGACCAGGAAAATAAAACTAAACAATACCTTATCATGAAACATTTCATCAAAGCCACCCTCCTGCTGCTGGCCCTACTATTGCTGACCATGATATCATGCTCTGGCAATCAGAGTGTGCCAAATTCAGACTCCACGTTCGAGGTCAACGGCATCAACTACAACAAAATCGATAGCAATAAAGTTGAAGTCACCAACAAAATAACATCATATTCCCCGTATTCCAATGATTACTCTGGCTCGGTGACCATTCCCGCTACCGTCACCTACCACGGCACGACCTACTCCGTCACTTCCATCGGCTACGGCGCGTTCGATCACTGCTACGGTCTTACCAACATCAATATACCCAAATCCGTTACAAACATCGACCGCTATGCGTTCCGAGGCTGCTCCAGCCTAACCAACATCAACATCCCCAACTCCGTCACTTCCATCGGCGACGAGGCGTTCGATGGCTGCTCCAGCCTAACCAGCATCAACATACCCAACTCCGTCACAGACATCACTAACTCTGCATTCTCATGCTGCTCTAGCCTTGAAAACATCTCAGTTGCTAGTAATAACACAAAGTACGATTCTCGCAACAACTGCAATGCCATTATCGAAACGGCAACCAATACATTAATTGCTGGTTGCAAAAACACGACTATCCCTAACTCCGTCACTTCCATCGGCGCCGGGGCGTTCCTGGGCCGCTCCAGCCTAACCGCCATCAACATCCCAAACTCCGTCACGACCATCGACGGCTGGGCGTTCCTGGACTGCTCTGGCCTAGCCTCCATCTCAGTAGTTAGCGATAATCCAAAGTACGATTCTCGCAATAACTGCAATGCCATTATCGAAACGGCGACCAATACATAATTGCTGGCTGCAAAAACACGACTATCCCTAACTCCGTCACTTCCATTGGTGACATGGCGTTCGGTGGCTCCGGCCTAACCACCATCAGCATCCCCAACTCCGTCACTTCCATCGGCTCTTCTGCGTTCTCTGGCTGCTCCAGCCTAACCTCCATCTCAGTAGTTAACGATAATCCAAAGTACGATTCTCGCAACAACTGCAATGCTATTATCGAAACAACAACCAATACATTAATTGCTGGTTGCATGAACACGACCATCCCCAAATCCGTCACTTCCATCAACGAGGAGTTCCTGGATTGTCCTTCTTTAAAAGACGTCTATTGCTACGCAACCACTCCCCCTAGATGCGAGAACTCTTGTTATATCAACTATTCCGCGACACTCCATGTGCCAGCGGCGTCATTAGCTGCTTATCATAAAGCCCCCGTTTGGAGCAAGTTCAAGAAGATTGTGGGGGATGCCGACGCTACCAACGGGTATCGCAACCAGTCGCGATAGTGTTGAAACCCGGCCGGGTGAATAAATCGAATTGCTGACCACCGTTACCCCTGCTAACGAATCACACATAATAACTACACAAACATCTGTAATTCAATAAAATAACTATTACAGTTATCTTGGTTGTCTTTGTTAAGTGACTACCAAGATGAAGATTGTGTATCTTGTATTTCTTGTTTTCCTTATATAAAAAAGGACGACTGTTGTCGTCCTTTCAGGCGGAGTGACCGAGAAGTTACATATAATACCATGTGAGACTGTCCGATATGACAAATGGTTAAATTTCAGGTAATTAGAGCTCTTAAAGTCTCAATTTGACAAGTTAAATCTTATGGAATCTCACAAAAGGGGGGACCTCCTGAGAAATGTAAATGCGGCAACCAATTCGATGGGAGAAAGTTCAGAAAAAATCGGGCCAACAGATTCTGCCGATGAGGAGGGAATGAGCATTGACAACGAAAACTATCTGTTTGTACTGCTGGAACCATTACAAGGGCATAATCAGGAAAAGGGTCGAGACTGATTTCTCTCAATTACCGACCAGTTCAACATCATGCGCAACTATGCCAAGCAGCACATCGGTTTCTTCACAAGAAAACAATAAAGACAACTAGAACAACTCCAACAACTGTCAATCAAAAAGATAGTTGTCTAAGTTGTTCCAGTTGTTTTTTTATGATAAAAATGGCTGGCCCCTATTATTTGCACTTTCCATGGGAAAGCCCTACCTTTGCCATTGGATTGCTAGCGATTCGCAACATCGTGTAACAAGACCAGGAAAATAAAACTAAACAATACCTTATCATGAAACATTTCATCAAAGCCACCCTCCTGCTGCTGGCCCTATTACTGCCAACCCTCACCCACGCCCACGACATCGAAGTCGACGGCATCTACTACTACATCATCGGCACCACCGCCTTCGTCACCTACAAGGGATCATCACCTTCCCAGTATTCCAATGAATACTCTGGCTCGGTGACCATCCCCGCCACCGTCACCTACAATAACAAAACTTATCCCGTCACCTTCATCAGCTATTCTGCTTTCCGTGACTGCTCCAACTTAACCAACATCAATATCCCCAACTCTGTCACTTCCATCGGCTCCTATGCGTTCTCTAGCTGCTCCAGCCTAACCAACATCAACATCCCCAAGTCCGTCACTTCCATCATCGGCGGCGCGTTCGCTGGCTGCTCCAACCTGACTAACATCAATATACCCAACTCCGTCACGACCATCGGCTATAAAGCGTTCAATAATTGCAGCGGCCTGACCACCATCAACATACCTAACTCCGTCACGACCATCAAGCCATTTGCGTTCTCTGGCTGCTCCAGCCTAGCCACCATCTCAGTAGCTAGTGATAATCCAAAGTACAATTCTCGCAATAACTGCAATGCCATTATCGAAACGGCAACCAATACATTAATTGCTGGTTGCAAAAACACGACCATCCCCAACTCCGTCACTTACATCGGCGAAGGTGCGTTCAATAATTGCTCCAGCCTGACCACCATCAACATTCCCAACTCCGTCACTTACATCGGCTCCTATGCGTTCTCTGGCTGCTCCAGCCTGACCACCATCAACATCCCAAATTCCGTCACAGCCATAGGCTATGATGCGTTCTCTGGCACCTCTTGGTACGACAACCAACCTGACGGATTAGTCTATGCAGGATTAGTCGCTTATGAATACAAAGGCACCAAGCCTGAGGGAACAACCATCACACTAAAAGAAGGGACAAAAGGAATTGCTGACTATGCGTTCTCTAACTGTTCCAACCTTGCCGCCATCAACATCCCCAACTCCGTCACTTACATCGGCGAAGGGGCATTCTCTGACTGTATCCATCTAAACGACCTCTATTGTTACGCAACCACCCCTCCTAAATGTTGCCAATCTACTTTTACCAACATTCTTTCTAAGACAAATTCTACGACACTCCATGTGCCAGCGGCGTCATTAGCAGCATATCGTGCAGCACCCGTTTGGAAGGATTATAAAAATATCGTGGGGGATGCCGTTGCACCAACGGGTATCGCAACCAGTCGCAATAGTGTTGAAACCCAGCCGGGTGAATAAATCGAATTGCCGGCCACCGTTACCCCCGCTAACGAATCACACATAATAACTACACAAACATCTGTAATTTAATAAAATAACTATTACAGCTATCTTGGTTGTCTTTGTTAAGTGGCTACCAAGATGAAGATTGTGTATCTTGTATTTCTTGTTTTCGTTATATAAAAAAGGACGACAACCGTCGTCCTTTTTGGCGGAGTGACCGAGATTCGAACTCGGGATACGCTTTTGACGTATACACGCTTTCCAGGCGTGCCTCTTCAGCCACTCGAGCATCACTCCTGTCGCTAAATGCGGGGCAAAGGTA